>Ga0255049_10000686_pt1 | contig 20293 bp, 20 predicted proteins | sample JV7_2_3_MG_FD_183615 | JGI IMG/M metagenome (GOLD analysis project Ga0255049, IMG submission 183615) | Seawater microbial communities from Jervis Inlet, British Columbia, Canada - JV7_2_3 | ecosystem: Environmental > Aquatic > Marine > Inlet | place: Canada: British Columbia | collected 2016-10-06
TGATAAGCCGAGGCGCTCACATTCCGCACTTTGAAGCGCGGTATTGGATTGGTGTGGGGATGGGGCGAGGAAAGACACCTGAGTGGACGCCCGGCCTGGCCTTTGTTGGGGTGCCAAGAAAAAAGCGGCACAGATGCAAGACGACGCCGCGCCAGCGAACCGGCGGCCTGCAGCTGGCCTGGCTCGACCAGCACAGGGATCACGCGGGCGACGACTGCCTGCCTTTTCTATATCGAAAGGCCCGGCCCACCCGAGTGAGCTACAACTTCAAGCCGAGGCCGGTCGTCGTGGTGATGTGCCTCATGGCCCACGGGGCACCGCCGTCAGGCAAGACAATGGCGCTGCACCGCTGCGGCAACGGCCACCTCGAGTGCGTGAACCCCAGGCATTTGTATTGGGGAGACGTCAGCGACAACCAGGCGGACGCTGCCCGCCACAAGAGAGAGGGCAGGCCATTCTGCCCCGACACGCTGATGGAGGCGGTTATGAGGATCGCGGGGTAATGCCCGCACAGAGGCAGAGCGGGGCGGGTTGCATGTTCACGCCCAGGCTCGCGGCCGAGGGGTTTCCAGACGCCCCGAGGCCTCGCTGGCGGCGGGGGTAGTCGAGGCTCCCCCTCATCACGGCCCTCGCCGCCAGACACCAGCAGCAGCAGGAGGCCATCATGGCAGAAACCCGCGAGCCGCTCGGCGGCGTGACCAACCCGTTCGGCGGCCCAGGCCCCAGGGCTCGGGAGCGCGAGCAGAACAGGCGCTTCTTCGGCTCCGAGGGTCAGCCGGTCACCCGTGACCCGGCCCTCACCGCCGATCGCGACAGCCGCACCCGCACCTTCGGCGACCTCCTTAGCCGGACGCCTCGAGCCCCAGGGGGCGCGCAGAGAAACAGATGAGTCGGGGTAGCGCAGTGGTTAGCGCGCCGGGTTCATACCTCGGAGGTCGCGGGTTCGACTCCCGCCCCCGCAACCACCACAGCCAGGAGGAGGACATGGCAGACCAGGACCAAGCCCCGCAGCTCAGCCCGCAGCTCGTCCACCAGCTGCTGATGCCCGACAGCGTCGTCACCCTCACCATCAAGGGCGGCGTCTCCGAGGCTCACATGGAGGTCAACCCGGCCGACGCCTCCGTCATGGCCCAGCGGCTCCGCGCCCTGGCCAACACCCTCACCCAGCGCGGCACCGAGGCGAGGCACTGACATGGCCACGGTCAGGGGCGACCACCCGAGGATGGGCAATGTCGGCAGGGGCCATCGCGTCGTCGCAGCCGACGCCACCGAAGAGTTCGAGGCCTTCGACGCCCTGCCCGAGGAGGTCCGACGCTACATGAAGTTCCGCTGCCCCAGGAAGATCAGCGCCCTGCAGATCACCGGGGAGCTGAAAAAGAGCCGGGAGCTGGCCGCCCTCACGCCGGTCGCCCTCGTCCGGCTGATCCACCGCAACGTGCTTGAGATCATAAGCCTGGGGGGCTGATGCCAACCAATCTCAAGGTCATCAAGAGCCCGATTCAGAAGGCGCTGGTCGAGAAGCTCGAGGCCGCCCTCGAGAGAGCCAGGGCCGGGCGCGCCACCGGCTTCGTCCTGGTTGCCCTGCTGAGCGATGACCAGTATGTCATATCGTCTTGCTTCGACCGCCGCCTCGAGTTGCTCGGGGCCCTGGTCGAGGCCCAGGCCGACGTCCTGAAAGAGTAGCCCGATGCCCAAACGAAAGAATGGCAGAGCCCTCTCTGACAGGCAGCTACTCTTCGCCCAGGAGTATCTGGTCGACCTCAATGCTACCCAGGCTGCGATCAGAGCGGGCTACAGCAAGAAGAGCGCCAGGCATTCGGGGTCGTCGAATATCACAAACCCCGACATTGCCCGGATTATCCAGAAGGGACAGACCAGGGTCGCGCTCAGGGCAGAGATCAAGGCGGCCGACGTTCTGCGGGAGCTGGCCAAGATCGGCTTCTCGAACATGACCAACTACATCAGAGTCACAGCGGACGGCGATCCGTTCATCGACCTGTCGCAGCTCACCGAGGACCAGGCGGCGGCGATCTCGGCGGTGACCTGCGAAGACTTCACAGAGGGCCGGGGCGAGGACGCCCGAAACGTCCGCAAGGTGACCTTCAAGCTGTCCGACAAGCGGGCCGCCCTGGTCGACATCGGCAAGCACCTGGGCATGTTCGTCGAGCGGGTGCAGCAGGAGGTCTCGGTCAGCTCGGTGAAGATGGAGTTCGTGAAAGGAAAGGGGAAGCCAGATGGCTGAGGCAATCGGACTAGGGGCGCTGATCATCTTCGCGCTGGTGGCCAGGGTGATGAAATGAAACATGCCAGAGCTGACTACGATCGCATCCAGGACCCGGCTGGGCTGATTCCGGGACGACTGGAACAAGCACAAAGTGCCCGACCTGCCATGACCGAGGCTCTACTCGACTTCACCGCCTTCGAGCTGACGCCCAAGACCCCTGAGACCTTCGAGCCCCTCTGGACCGGCTACGCCCGCTACAAGGGAGCCTGGGGCGGCAGGGGTAGCGGCAAGAGCCACGACAGGGCCCAGGCCGTCATCCTGGCGATGGTCCTCGAGCGTGGTGTCCGCATCGCCTGTGTCCGCGAGGTCCAGAAGAGCATCAGGGACAGCTCGAGGCAGCTGCTCGTCGACACCATCCAGCGGTTCGGGCTGGGCGCGATGTTCGAGGTGCTGGAGAGTGAGATCAGGGGGCCCGGCGGGTCGCTCTGCATCTTCAGGGGCATGAACGACCAGAACGCGGAGAGCATCAAGAGCCTCGAGGGCTTCAAGTATGTGTGGTGGGAGGAGGCACAGACCGCCAGCGAGAAGAGCCTGAAGCTGCTGCGCCCGACGATCAGGGCCGAGGGCTCCGAGATGTGGTTCACCTGGAACCCCAGGAAGAAGAGCGACCCGATCGACATCCTGCTCCGGCAGAACCCTCCGGCGGGTGCGATCGTCGTCGAGAGCCACTACTACGACAACCCCTGGCTGACCGACGCCCTCGAGGAGGAGCGCCAGATCGACCTGGCCGGGGACGAGGACAACTACAACCACGTCTGGCTCGGCTTCTACGAGGCCGCCTCGGACATGCAGTTCATCAACGCCAAGGTGGTGGCCAGGGCGCGCAAGAACGAGGCGGTGTCCCACGTCCATGACGAGATGATCCTCGGGGTGGACGTGGCCAGGGGCGGGGACGATCGCTCGGTCATCTTCCCGCGCCGGGGCAGGGACGCCCGCACCGAGCCGGCCCAGGTCTACGGCGGCAAGGGCAAGGTGAAGCTGGACCTGATGCAGTTCGCCGCCAAGGTCGCCACCACGATCGACCGGCTGAAGCCCGACGCCACCTTCATCGACGAGGGCGGGGTCGGCGGCGGCGTCATCGATCGGCTGCGCCAGCTGGGCTACGACGTCATCCCGGTCAACAGCTCCTGGGAGCCGGACGGGCTGACCAAGATCAAGGTCAGGAACAAGCGCGCCGAGATGTGGCAGCGCGGAAAGGAATGGCTCGCCGGCGCGGGGGCGGCCCTGCCGGACACCGACGACATCGAGGTGGATTTCACGGGGCCGCTCTACAAGCACGACGCCAACAACGCCATCCAGATCGAGAAGAAGGAAGACATGAAGAAGCGCGGCGTCCGATCCCCCGACCTGGGCGACGCCTGGGCGCTGACCTTCGCCTTCCCCGTGACACCCAAGGGCGAGGCAGCCAGGGTCGGCGAGCGCAACGTCATCCAAAGCACCTACGATCCGTTTGCAAGTCCGTTCCCGGAGTGAGGCAAAGATGGGCGACATCAGCGACCACTTCTCCCGGTCTGAGTTCCGCTGCCGGTGCGGCTGCGGCAAGGACACGATCGACGCGGGGCTGATCGCGACCCTCGAGCGGGTCAGGGATCACTTCGATGTTCCGATCCACGTCACGTCGGGCAACCGCTGCGAGACCTACAACACCCATGTCGGCGGCGCGCCCAACAGCCAGCACCTCGTGAGCCGGGCTGCCGACATCCAGGTGAGCGGGGTCAGCCCTGCCGCCGTCTACGCATACCTGGCCCCGTTCCATGAGGGCGGGCTCGGGGGCTACCCGACGTTCACCCACGTCGACTCGCGCGACGGCGTGGCGAGGTGGGACGGATAACCGGAAGAGGAGAGACCGATGGGGCGCAAGAGCAAACCCCGCAAGAGCGGCCGGCACCCCAAGTGATGGCCCGCTACCCGAAGCCACGCAAGCCACGCAAGGGAGGCAGGAAGTGAGCGCCAGCCCGCCACCCGTCATCCGCATGCCGGGCTCGGCGGGAGAGCCGCCCCACCCCTACCGCCCCGATGTCCCCAACCTTTTCGATTGGGACCAGCCCGAGGAGGAGAGCATGTTGAACAACGCGACCCTGTGCGGTCACCTGGCGGTGGCGGCGCTCCTGATGATGAACCTGGGGGCGCTGGCGTCCGGCGGCAGCCTGGCGGCCTTCGGCTGCCTGATGGCCCCGGTGTCCTGGTGGATGGCCCAGCTCCACGACATCGGGGCACCCGGCTCTCGCCACAACTATCTCGCAATCGTCATCATGCAGTTCTTCGCTGCTGTGACCTTCCTGGAAGGAGTTCTCTGATGTGCATCGGCCTCGGGGGTGCTGCCCCGAAACAGCAAAAGCGCCTGCAGCCGCAAAAGGCACCGGCGGCCGGCGGCCCTCGGACGGCCCTTGATCGCCGGCGTCGACGCTCCGGCACGGTGCTGACGCCACCGGGTGGCCTGGCTGCGGCCAGCACCACCAAGAAGACCGCGCTGGGAGCCTGACATGGCTGTCGGCGTGGCCAGGAGCAAGTCACTCCGCAACCAGCTCGAGACCAGGTGGTCGGAGCTGAACACGGATTTCACCCGGTGGGAGCCGCACTTCCGCCAGCTGAGGGATTACGTGCAGCCTCGGCGCGGCCGGTTCAGCCTCGGGGAGAGGAGGGAGACCGAGTTCGTCTCGAACAAGATCATCGACGCCGAGGCGAGGCGCGCTCTGCGGACGCTCGAGAGCGGGCTGATGGCCGGGATGACCTCGCCCTCGAGGCCCTGGTTCCGGCTTGGCCTGCGCGACAGCCAGGACGCCGACGCTAACAACACCAGGCTGTGGCTCCACACCGTCGAGGGGCGTATGTATGAGGTGCTGCGGGTCTCGAACATCTACAACGTCCTGCCGATGGCCTACCGGGAGCTGGGGCTGTTCGGCTCTGACGCCATGCTGCTGCTGCCCGACTTCGACACCGTGGTCCACGGCTTCCCCTTCACGATGGGCGAGTATCGGATCGCGTCCGACCCCAAGGGCCGCATCGACACCGTCTATCGCAGGATCAACAAGACGGTGAAGTTCCTGGTCGAGACCTTCGGGAAGAGCGTCTCGAAACAAGTGCAGACGGCCTTCGACAACGGCAACCTGGCCATGAAGCACCCGATCTTCCACGCCATCGAGCCCAACATCAACCGGCGGCTCAACAGCCCAGCACCACAGGACCGGCCCTTCGCTTCGGTCTATTGGGACGCCCAGGACGCCGACGACAAGCTGCTCGAGGTCGCCGGGTATGTGAACAACCCGCTGGTCGCTTCCAGGTGGGAGGTGCTGCCCGACGAGGACTACGGCTTCAGCCCGGCGATGGATGCCCTGGGTGACGCAAAGCAGCTGCAGAGCCAGCACTTCTTCAAGGCAGAGGGCATCCAGAAGCAGGTCAGGCCGCCGATGGTGGCCCCGGTCTCGCTGAGGAACGCGGGCGACCGGCCCAACACCAGCCCGAGTGGTGTGACCTTCCTGGACACCGCCTCGATGCAGAAGGGCGGCTTCCGCTCGGCCTTCGACGTCAAGCCCGACATCCAGGGGCTGCTGCTCGACATCAACCAGACCCAGGAGCGCATCCGGTCGTCGTTCTTCGCCGACCTGTTCCTGCTCACCGCGATGTCCGATCGCCGCCAGGTGACCGCCACCGAGATCGCCGAGCGCCACGAGGAGAAGCTCCTCATGCTGGGCCCGGTCCTGGAGCGCCTGCAGAACGAGCTGCTCCAGCGCGTGATCGAGCTGGTCTTCACCTACATGCAGGAAGCGCAGCTGATCCCCGAGGCCCCCGAGGACATGGTCGGCTCGCCGCTGCGGGTGGAATACATCTCGACCCTCGCCCAGGCGCAGAAGGCCGTGGGCGTGGCGTCGATCGAGCGCACGGTCGGCTTCGCCGGCACCCTGGCGCAGCTCGGCTTCCCCGAGGCCCTCGACAAGATCAACGCCGACCAGGCGGTCGACGAGTTCGCCGCGATGGTGGGCCCGGCCCCGACCACGGTCAGGTCGGATGAAGAGGTCGCCCAGATCAGGGCAGACAGGCAGGAGCAAGAGCGGATGCAGCAGCTGATCGAGGCCGCGCCGGCGATGACCGGAGCAGCCAAGGTGGCGGCCGACATCGCCGACCGAGGGCAGGCAGGGCAGGCAGAGGCGGCGGCGATCTGATGACACCATACGAGAGGCGGGAAGAGGCCGAGCCGGTTGTGGCCGCTCGGGTCGAGGAGCTGCGAGCCAACCACATGCGGCGCATCTGGGCCGAGGTGCTGGAGATACCGGACGGCAAGCTGCTGGCCTGGGACATCCTGAGCAAGGCGGGCCTGTTCCGGCCCAGCTACACGGGCAACGCACACACCAACTATCTCGAGGGCGAGCGCAACATCGCGCTGTGGCTCTGGGGCGAGAGGGTCGAGCCTGGGGGGGCATCAAGCCTCTCCGAGATGATGGCGGCCCACCAGCAGTTCATGGAGCAGCTGGAGATCGAAGCCAGGGCGGCGGTGGCCGCCGAAAAGGAGAACGAGGACGATGGCTAAAACCGCACTGACCCCCGATGCCGGAGCCCAAGACGGTTCACCCGGCGGCGACGATCAGTCCACCGACGACCAGAACACCGACGACATCAAGGCCGGTGATGACGGCGATGGCGATGGCGATGGCGATCAGACGAAAGATGCAGCTGGCGCGGACGACCAGTCCAGCGACGGCGACCAGGATACCGGAGACGGCACCGGAGACGGTGACGGCGATGGTGACGACGACGGCGACAAGCAAGATGTGAAAGACAGTAGCGGAAGCGAGTCGGATGTGGTCAAGATCGCTCCTCCCGAAGGGCAGGAGCATTTTGCCGAGGACTACGGCACCTACGAGACCTTCGTCCAGGAAGCCCTGGCCGACAATCCCGAGATGACTGTCGCTGAGTTCGCCACCAAGGCGGCTGAGTGGCAGGCAGAGCGTGTGCAGAAGGCGCTTGACGGCGCGGAAGCACAGGCCGTCGATCTGCTCGAGAAGCAGGTCGATGATTGGGAGGCCGAGGGCAAGAGGGACAAGGAGTTCGGGGGCGACAAGTATGACGAGAACGTCGCCATCGCGCTCAGAGGTCTTGATGCGGTCGGGACGCCGGAGCTGAAAACCATGCTCTCGCAGACCGGCCTCGGGTCTCATCCCGAGGTGATCCGCACCTTCCTGAAGATCGGCCAGGTCTTTGCCGATCCGACGATCATCACCTCGAGGGGTGGCGATCTGACCAAGAAAACGGTGACCGAAATCCTCTATCCCAACCAACCGCCGGCGGGAGCCCCGCCTGGCGGCTGACGTGAAAGGAGGCCGACATGGCCACCCTTGCTTCCACGTTCCTCACCCTGGCTGACCTCTACAAACGCACCGAGGACAGCCAGCAGATCGGGACGATCATCGAAATCCTGAACCAGGCGAACAACGTCACTCAGGACATCCCGTGGGTTCCCTGCAACCTGGGGACCATCCACCGACACACCATCCGCACCGGGCTGCCCAGCGTGGCCTGGGGCAAACTCTACCAGGGCATCGCGCAGTCCAAGTCGACGACCCAGCAGGTCGACGACACCACGGGCTTCGTCGAGGGCATGGCGACGGTCGACCAGCGGCTGCTCGACATCTCCGACGATGCGGCTGCCCTGCGCCTCTCCGAGGCTCTGCCGCACATCGAGGCCATGACCCAGGAGGCCGCCACGGCGCTCTTCTACCACTCGGCCCTGGTGGACCCGGAGAAGCCCCACGGTCTCGCCGCCCGCTACGCCACCATCGGCGGCTCGGGTGCCGGCAACCAGATCATCGACGCCGGAGGCACCGGCGCGGACAACACCTCGATCTGGTTCGTGACCTGGGGTGAGAACGACGTCTGCGGGCTCTATCCGAAGGGCACCCAGGGCGGCCTGATCCGCGAGGACAAGGGCAGCCAGCGGGTGCTGGACGGATCGAGTAACCCCTACTACGTCCAGGAGGAGCTGTTCCGCTGGCACATGGGGTTCGCGGTGAAGGACTGGAGGAACACGTCGCGCATCGCGAACGTCGACATCTCCAACATCGCCGCCGGCACCGTCGATCTCTACGGCTTCATGCGGAACGCTTTCTACAAGCTGCAGCGCCGCCGCATCGGCAAGATCGATCAGCAGCTGGCCCCTGGCCGGACGGTGATCTACTGCAACCGTGACGTCCTCGAGGCGCTGGATGCTCTCGCGAGCAACCAGGGCAGCTCGGACAACTTCACCCGGCTGCGGCCGATGGAGATCGAGGGCGAGGAGGTCATGTCCTACCGTGGCATCCCGATCCGCGAAACCGATGCCCTGGTCAACACCGAGACCCAGGTCACCTGATCATAGGAAAGGAGAACACGCTATGATCTTCGACACCAAACTCGAGTTCTCGGACGACCAGGCCATCACGGCGACTGCCGTCTCGACGAACGTCATCGACCTCGGAGCGGCCGGCACGGTCTATGGTGCCGCCGCCGCCCTTGCACCTGACATCGGCAAGGGAAATCCGATCCCCCTGCTGATCCAGGTGACCGAGGTCTTCAATACCCTCACGTCGCTGCAGGTCACGGTGGAGGTGGACGACAACGCCGCCTTCTCCTCGGCCAAGATCATCGCGGCCAGCCGGGACATCCTCCTGGCCGACCTGGTGGTCGGGATGCGCTCTGAGCTGGAGTTCGTCCCCCGCGGCACCGACGAGCGGTATGTCCGGCTGCGCTACACCGTGACCGGCACCAACCCGACCACGGGCAAGATCGCTGCGGCTATCGTCGCGGGGGTCCACAGCAATGACTAATGCCAAGCCGAAGGCCGGTGGCCTGAAGCAGGGCACCAGGGTCATCTGCACCAAGGCCGGATACGACGGCAAGAAGACGCGCCAGATCGGCGAAATCTTCGACTGGCCGGGCAGCGGCGGCAAGCCGCCGTCCTGGGTCGACCCCATCTCCAAGAAGGAGGAGGCGGCGCGAGCCGAGGCCGAGGCCGAGGGCGCAGAGTAACCACCCGCCAAGCAGTCAGCTTGGCCTCAAGGCGCCCCCCCCGGGGGGCGTCTTTCCCACAAAGGAGGCGGGCACATGGCCAGCACAGTCGGCATCTGTAACCGAGGGCTCTCCTTCGTCGGGCTCGAGGACATCAACTCCCTGACCGAAGACAGCGCCGCCGGCAGGGCCTGCAACCTGCACTATGACGAGGAGCGGCTGATCCTGCTCGAGGCCTTCCCCTATGAGTGGGCCACCGGACGCCAGGCACTGGCCAAGTTCGCAACCAATGACCGCCCCGACGAGTGGGAGTTCAAATACCAGAGGCCATCCGGGGTGCTGACCATTCGCTTTATCCAGGACCTGGCCGTGGTCCGCGCGGCCCGTGAGGGGCACCGCGTCGTCTCGGCTCCATACAAGCTGGCCGAGGGCGCGATCTACTCCGACGTCGACGACGCCTGGGCCGAGTGGACCGAGGACGACACCGACCCCAACAACTACCCGCCCAGCTTCCGCGAGGCCCTGTCATGGGCTGTCGCCAAGACAGCGGCGATCGCCATCACCGAGGTCGCCGACAGGCTCACCTTCGCGCAGAACGGCTACGTCGCCGCCAAGGAGCGCGCCGAGATGCTCGCCCTGGCCGAGAGCGACCAGAAGAATGTCGTCGTGGCCGACTGGCTCCGCAAGCGCGGCTTCAACGTCGTCGACAGCGACCGGCAACCCTACGCCGAGTTCGGAGTGGGGCCCTACTGATGCCGCTGCACGGCTTCTTCCCCAGCTTCGCCGGCGGGCTGCTCGGCCCGGCGCTGCACGGTCGCCTCGACATCGGGAAATACGATGTCGGCCTCCGGGTGGCGTCGAACGTCTTCATCCTCACCAGCGGGGGCTTCTCCAACCGCATGGGGACCGAGTTCGTGGCCGAGGTCATCGACAGCACCAAGACCTCGGTGCTGGTCCCGTTCCAGCCCACGGTTGACCAGACCTACGTGATCGAGCTGGGCGACCTGGTCGGCAGGATCGTCCAGGCCGGCGGCGTGGTGGTCGAGGCCGCCGACACCATCACCGGCATCACCCAGGCCAACCCAGGGGTGGTGACCTGCGGCACCCACGGCATCGTGAACGATCGCCGGGTCTTCATCTCCGGCATCACCACCGGGCCCACGGAGTTGAACGGGCGCACCTTCGTCGCCAAGAACGTCACCGCCACCACCCTCGAGCTGGAAGATATGTGGGGCACGGCGGTCGACACCTCGGCCCTCACCGCATGGTCGGCCGGCGGCACGGTCGAGGAGCTGTTCCAGTTCGTCAGCCCCTACACCGAGATCGAGGCCGAGGCGATGAAACACGCGCAGTCGGCCGACACCCTCTACATGGCCCACCGATCCCACCCGTCGAAGAAGCTCCAGCGCACCGCGTCGACCACCTGGCCCATCACCGACCTGGTCTTCGACCCGCAGAACGCGGCCCCGACCGGGGTGGCGGTGGTCTCGAAAAACGCCGGCACCATCACCTACACCTACGTGGTCAGCTCGGTCGACGTGAACGGCATCGAGTCCTTCCAGTCGACCAGCGGCTCGGACACCACCTCGGAGGACCTGGACAATGCCGGAGCCGAGAACGTGGTCACCTGGGTGGCGGCAGCCGGTGCCGTCGAGTATCGCGTCTATCGAGAGCTGAACGGCATCTTCGGGTTCGTCGGCTTCACCGACGCCCTGACCTTCACCGACGACAACATCGCCCCCGATACCACCGACACCCCGGTGCAGTCGTTCACCGACCTGCAGGCCACCGACGAATATCCGGGCGCGGTCGGCATCTACCAGCAGCGCCTGGCCCTGGGCTCGACCAACAACCTGCCCGAGGACATCTGGGAGAGCCGGATCGGCGACTATGAAAACTTCACCAAGTCACGCATCACCAAGGCGACCGACCGGCTGCACTTCTCCATCAACGGAAACTTCCTGCAGCACATCCACCACATCATGCCGATCCGCGAGATGCTGGTGCTGACCAACGCCGGCGAGTGGTCGGTGGCCGGCGTCGACGGCGTCCTCACACCAGGCAAGGAGGTCATCACCCAGCACGGCTATGCCGGGGCCTCGGTGGTCAGCCCGCTGGTGGTCAACGACAGCGTCCTCTACGTCGAGCGGTTCGGCAACGTGATCCGCGACCTGCGCTACGCCTTCGAGACCGATGGCTACCAGGGGAACGAGCTGAGCATTTTCGTCCCCGACCTCTTCCGGGGCCGGACGGTCAGGGACTGGACCTACGCCAAATCGCCCTTCTCGATCATCTGGCTGGTGATGTCGGACGGCGACCTGCTCTCGCTCACCTACCACCGCGAACACCAGGTCTGGGCCTGGGCCGAGCATGACGTCGGCGGCGTGGTCGAGACCATCACCTCGGTGGAGGAGAGCGGCGTCTCGGCGGTCTACATGACGGTGAAGCGCACCATCAACAGCCAGACCAAGCGATACATCGAGCGCATGGGTGGCCGAGAGTTCACCGCCGTCGAGGATGGATACTTCGTTGACGCCGGCATTACTTACTCCGGCGCGTCGACTACTTCCATCACCGGGCTCGAGCATCTCCTGGGCGAGACGGTGGTGGCGCTCGCTGACGGCGAGGTGGTGGGGGCGCTGACCGTGGCCGCCAACGGGGTCGTCACCCTGGCCAACGCGGCGGTCAAGGCCCACGTCGGCAAGAGCTACATCTCCGACGCCGAAACCCTGCCCCCCAACTTCGACATCAAGGGCAAGGGCAAGAGCCGCGGCCTGCCGCAGAAGGTCAACAAGGTCCAGGTCCAGGTCGAGCGCACAAGAGGCATCTCGACCGGCCCCAATGTGGCCAAGCTGCAGGCCTGGCGGCAGCCTCGAGACCCGCTCGGGCTGCACATCGTCCCGCCGATCGTCGATGAGCTGATCAACGTCCACGTCGATCCCCTCTGGACCAGGGACGGGACCGTCTACATCAGGCAGAGCGATCCGCTGCCGATGACCGTGCTGGCGGTCGCCCCCGACATGACGGTGGGGACGTGAGGCACGAGATCGTCGAGCTGACCGCGAGCCACCTGAACCACATCGTGACGGTGGCGCGCGAGGCCGATCGGGTCGAGTTCTCCTACCAGGACCCGCGCCCGATGCGAGAGGTGCTGGAAGAGATGCTCCGCAAATCGCACCGGGCCAGGTGCGGGCTCATCGACGGGGAGCCGGTCTGCTGCTTCGGGGTGATCCGGCCCGTGGTGCTGACCACGGAAGGGCACCCCTGGGCGGTCGCCTCGCGCCTGGTCGAGGAGAAGGGCTACCGCAGGGTCTTCCTGCAGCAATCGCGCAGAGGCCTGGCTGAGGTCGTGAAAGGCTACACCAGCATCTGCAACATCATCCACGAGGAAAACAGCCTGGCGATCAGGTGGCTCAAGTGGTTGGGTTTCACCGTCTCGGACGCCAGGTTCGACGTCGGCGGCGGATGGTTCCGCCACTTTGAAATGAAGGTCTGACATCATGTGCCCTGTCACTCTCTCAGCGATCGGCCTCGGTGGCGTTGCCAGCGCCCTCGGCATCGGAGGCACCGCCGCAGCGGCCGGCACCGCCGCAGCAGTCACGACCGGCGCAGTCGCCGGCACCGCCGTGGCCGGGGCCAGCGCCGCCGCCCTAACCACCACGCAAATCGTCAGCCTCGGTCTGACCCTGGCCTCCGGCGCCTTCGGGCTGGTCCAGTCGATCTCCCAGGCCGGCGCGCAAAAGAAAGCCCTGAAGCAACAGGCCAGGCGAGAAGAGGAGGCGGCGACCGATGCGCTCCGGCGAGGCGAGAAGGAGAGCAACCGGGCCCGCCTGATCGGGGCTCGAGAGCGATCCGAGCAGGCTGCCAGGATGGCGGCCAATGGGCTCAGCATCACCTCCGGGGACGCCCTCGACGTCCTCGACGAGGCCGCGCTGCTCACCGAGCAGGACGCCTTCCGCATCCGCACCGACGCCAACCGGGAAGCGCAGGGCAACCTGCAGCGATCGGCCAGCCTCCGCACAGAGGCTTCGTCCGTGAAGCGCAGCGCCGTCTTCCAGGGGATCGGCACCGTGCTGACCACGGGCTCGAGGGTGGCCAGCCAGTGGCGCTCCTTCACTGCGGCCCCGGTGTCCTGAGATGGCGTTCACGGTTCCAGGCGAGGTCTTCGAGGGCCGCCGAGGGGTCAGCGTCCCCGACACCCGGCTGGGCACAACCCAGACCCGAGCCCTGCCCACGAATCGGGTCGCAGCCAACACCACCGACCTGAGAGACGTGATCGCAGGGCTCGACGAGGCCAGCAGGACGGCGCAGCAGTTCTCCGAGATGGAGGCCGACGCCGCCGCCAAAGAGGCCGACAGCCGGGCGGCCGACGAAATCAGGCGGATCATGCGAGACCCCGAGAACGGCTACCTGTTCACCAGGGGCAGCGCCTCGATCGAGCGCAGGGACACAACCCTGGAAGAGCTGGACGCGGTCATGGGGAGATCGACGGAAGGCATGAACGGCATGGCGGCCCGCGCAGCCTCCTCCTCGATCGAGGCGAGGCTCACCTCGGCGCGCAACAGCCTCGACACCCACGCCGGAGACCAGCGCCTGGCCTGGATCGACGCCGCCTCGCTCGGCCGCACAGAGACTGCGGCAGACGACGCCGTGGCCGGGTTCGACAATGACGGCGAGATCGGCGTGGCCCTCGCCATCGGTGCCGCTGAAATAAGGGACAGGGCCGAGCGCAACGGATGGTCGGACGACCAGCTGCGAGCCGCCCAGGACAACTGGCGAAGCAAAACCCTGCAGGCGGTCGCCATGCGCCGGGGCGAGCTGGACCCGATCGGAGCCCTCGAGTGGGCCGAAGACATGGGCGTCGATGGCCCGGAGCTGGCCGCCATCGAGGCGAAGCTCGGCCCCGAAGCCCGGAGGCGGGAAGGTATGGCCCTGGGTGACGCGGCCTACACGGCAGGCGGGGACGGCACTGGCGGCGGCTTCGACAAGGGGGCCTACCTTGGGACCGTCGTCGGCGTTGAAAGCGGCGGCGATGCGACGGCAGAAGCAACAACCTCGAGCGCCGGGGGTCTGGGGCAGTTCATCGATAGCACCTGGCTGGCCACCATCATGAAGCACGCCCCCACGGTCGCCCTGCAGCACACCGAGGAAGAGCTGCTCGCCATGAAAACCGACGACAGCCCGGAGGGGGTGAGGTTCCAGACCGAGATGCTCAGCGCCTTCACCGATGACAACATCGCAACGCTGGCCAGGGCTGGCCTGCCGGTCAACAACACCAACCTCTATATGTCTCACTTCTTCGGGCCGACCGGGGCGAGGAAGGTCATCAAAGCTGACCCGACCACCTCCATCGCCACGCTGTTCCCGAAGGACACCAGGGGCTCGGACGGGCCCGGCAAGGGCGGCCCCAATGGTGTCCCCGACATCATCGACGCCAACCCGTTCCTCTCGGGCATGAGCGCGCAGGACGCCCAGCGATGGGCAGCCGGCAAGGCCGAGGGGGCTGGGGGGGCACCAGACCCGATGCGCCAGGTGCTGCAGATCGAGAACCCCGACGTCCAGGCCGCCGCGATACAGAGGGTCGCCAGGCTGCAGACCATCGAAACCAGGGAGATCGCCAGGCAGAGAGCCGAGGCCGAGCAGATCGGCTTCTCCCATGTCGAGCAGGGCGGCGCGGTCGACGACCTGCCGCTCGAGGTGCGCGAGAGGATCGGGCTCTCCGGCGTCAACGGCCTGCGCGAGTATGAGCGCAAGCGCACCGCCAGCGGCGACATCGTCACCGACGACCAGGTTCTCTACAACCTGCGCCTGCAGTCGGCCCAGGACCCGGAAGCCTTCGCCGAGGCCAACCTGATGCAGTTCAGGGGGAAACTCTCCAACGCTCACTTCCAGGAGATTCAGCGCATCCAGACCGCCGTGATCAACGCCGACAACAAGGCCACGTCCAAAGCCCCGAAGGTGCTGTCGTTCGGTGGCGTGAAATCGACCATCCAGGCGAACGCGCCGGGCGTCTTCAAGTTCAACTCGAAGGACGACGCCGACGCCGCCCGCATCTACAACGCCGTCACCAGCGACGTGGTCGAGTTCCATGAAGAGCATGGCCGAAACCCCGACCCCCAGGAGATGAACGAGATCGTCCAGCGCCAGCTGGCCCAGGTCTACACCGATGGCACCGGATTCTTCGGCCTCTTCGACGCCAGCGAGAAGCCGTTCTTCCAGGCGGTGCAGCTGCTCGAGGAATCGATGGCCGCCGGCGAGAGCGTCGACCTGTTCTCGACCGACCCCATGACCATCACCCCGTCGCTCTATCGGGACATCGTCGCCAAGCTGGTCGCCGATGGCATCCAGGACCCCGACGCCGAAGACGTGATGCAGGTGATCCTCGACGCCAGGGAGCTGCGCGGTGGCTGATCCTATCCTCGATCTCGTCGACCAGGCGCTGGCCAACAGGCGCAAGCGGGAAACCGTCCCCGCCACCGCCCAGGTCATGGCACCAGGCCAGCCGCCGCCGGACGAGGCGGCCGAGGCGATCGGCATCTCCGAAGAGACCGGCGTTCCGCCGGCGGTGGTCCAGGGCAACATGACGCTGTTCTCCGACCAGCGCGAGCGCCGCCGGGTGCAGAAGACCCTCGAGCAAGCCCCCACAACCGCCGAGTGGCTGCTCGAGCAGACCAACAGCGCCGTGGCGCGAGATGACGTCGACAGCCTGGCCGCCATCGAGGAGGCCGGCACCAGGTTTCCTCCGGCCCGGTTCACCGGAGAGCCAACCGCCGCCGAGCGGGCGGTCAGCCGAGGGGCCCAGAGGTTCTTCAGGTCGGCCCAGACCGCCGGGACAACCGCCGAGGCAACCGCCGTCGCCGGACGCCTGTCCATGTTCGAGGCCGCCGCCGGCCTGCCCACCACGATGGCCAGGCACGAGGTCGCCGAAGCCCTCGGCCTCGATCCCCACGGCCTGAACGCCAGCATGGCCTTCGCCTTCGTCCAGGGCGACGAGCGGCAGCGCGAGTTCCTCATCCAGCGCAGCCGCCGCCGGCTGATCCAGCGGGCGGGGGCCCTGTCCCAAATCAGCGTCGACCTCGAGCGCATCAACGCCATCCCGATGTCCGACACTGCGGCGGCGTTCCGGGATGACTTCTTCGCCGGTGGTGCCCAGGACATCGGGGCGATGGCCTCGTCGATCGCGGCAGACCCGGTCGGGTTCAGCGCCTTCATCGCAGAGACCGCCGTCGAGTTCGTGCCGGTCCTGGCCGGAGCCGCCGCCACCACGCTGGTCACCGGGCAACCCGCCGCCGGCATCGGGGTCATGGCCGGCGGGTCGTTCCTGCTCGAGACCGGGAGCGGCATCGACGAGTTCCTGAACGAGAACGGGGCCGACCTCTCCACGCCGGAGGGGGCCCTGGCCGCCATCTCCGACCCAGAGCTGATGCTAAAGGCCCAGGAGTTCGGGTTCACCAGGGGCATCATCATCGCCGCCCTGGACGGGCTCTCTGGTGGCGTTGCAGGCCGCACCCTCGCCGCGTCCCCCGCCGGGGACCTTGCGCTGCAGACCGTCGCGCAGATGACCCTCGGGGGCAGCGGCGAGGCCCTGGCCCAGGTCGCGACGGTCGGCGAGGTCGACCTGCGCGAGGTCGCGGTCGAGGCCCTGGCCGAGGTGGCCACCCTGCCCCTCGAGGTCGGCGGCGTGGCCGGGCGCAGATTCATGGGTGATTCCGCGCGGGCCCAGCGGGCCGGGCGCACCGCCGAGACGCTCGCCGAGATCGACGAGGTGGTGGCCGAGAGCAAGCTGCGCGAAAGGGCCCCCGGCAAGTTCCGGCAGTTCCTCGAGCGCACCGGGTTCGCCGGCCAGGCCCTGTCGGTTTCAGCCGAGGCCTTCCAGACCTTCTACCAGGCGAAGGACGTCCCGATCGCCGACGTGCTGCTCGACTTCGGCATCGACCAGGAGATGTTCGAGGAGGCCCTGGCATCCGGCGGCACCGTCGATCTCCCGGCCACCGTCTACGCCGAGAAGATCGCCGGCACCGAGGACGCGCCGTTCTTCCACGAGAACGCCACGCTCGACCCCGACGAGATGAGCCTGGCCGAGGCCGCTCAGTTCAATGAGGAGGTCGAGGAAATCATGGCCGAGGCGCGCGAGGAAGCCGCAGCGATCGCCGCCGGCCAGCGCGAGAGCCGGGCCTCCGACGCCCAGGTCCAGGACGCAGTGCGCTCCCAGCTCCGGGCTGCCGGTCGATCGCCGGACGTGGCCGAGCGCGAGAGCGCCGTCTGGGCCGCCTTCTTCCGCTCTGCAGGCGAGAGATACGGCGAAGACCCGCTCGACCTGGCGCGCCAGTTCGGCATCCAGATCGAGGGCCCACAAGGCACGACCGCTCGCACCCGAGACAGTCTCGACATCGCCCTGAACACACTGCGCGCCGCCGGCGGCCTGGCCCCGGCGCAGACCCAGCGCCTGGGCGACTTCGTGCGCCAGGAGGGTGGCCTCGAGGAAGACGGCGGCTCTGTCGACATCGACACGATGTCCGAGGCGGCGCTCAAAGCCGGGTTCATCACCCGCGACCTCGACGCGCCCCTGGCTGATGTGCTGCGGGCCGCGATCGCCTCCGACGCCGCCGAGACCCCGGTGTTCAACACCACCGAGGACGAGCAGGCCAACCGGCAGCGCCTGGCCGAGCTGGCCAACGAGCTGGGGCGGCGCGGCCTGGACGTCACCGAGCTGAGCAACGACGAGATCATCGCCGAGATCAGCGAGCAGGACGGCGGGCAGACGCTTGGCCAGACCTTTGTCTCCCTCGAGGAGGTGCCGGACAGCGCCTTCAATGGCGACCTCGAGGCTGGGCTGGAGGCTGTGTTTCTCAGCGATGCTTCTGCCGACGACGCCTCTGTGGCCCTGACGTCCCGCGGGTTTACCTCGGATGAAGTTTCGGCCCTCGAGGAGGCGGGCCTAGCGACTGATGGACGAATGTCTCGCAGGCAGTTCGGCTTGTGGTCTGACGAGCGCGGCAGGAGGGTTACGCCCAGGGCCCAGCGGCCAGATGTGCCGCCACCCCTGCCCCGACAGGACGGGGGCCAGGTGCTTGATGAGGCCGGGGGCGAGACGCTGTTCCAGCCCAGCATCACCCTGTTCGATCGCCAGCTGCCGATCGAGGGCACCGGCAAGGGCGCCAACAAGATCAGGGTCGCCGACATCGGCAAGGCGATGACCGAGGACCACGACGCCACCTTCGGGCGGCAGCTCTTCCCCGAGACCTCGGAGGAGGACTTCGCCACCGTCCTCGAGGCCATGAGCGCCGAGGTCGCCGCCCAGCTCGAGCGCCCCAACAGCGGCGTCGGCTGGTATGGCAAGGACGTCGAGCAGGCGATCACGATGACCGCCCAGCTGTTCCCGTCGCTGCTCACCGACCAGGGGCACCGGCAGCTCTACCTCACCTTCGCCGGTCTGTTCTCCAATGGCCTGGACCCGGATTCGGCATGGGTGATTTCAGCGGAGGCCTTCCAGGCCTACATCGCCACCGGAAAAATCCCGACCAACCGGGCCGAGGCCAGGGCCGCGATCGGCCTGCCGGTGAAAAAGACCAGCTTCAAGAACAAGGCCGGCAAGAAGATCACCAAGCTGGCCGGCTGGGGCGTCAGGAACGCCGCCAACGAGCAGCAGCTCGGCCTGCTGAAGTTCCTGGTCGAGCGCGAGGGAAGTCTCGAGGCCGGCATCAGCTGGCTCCTGGCCAGGCAGAACAGGAACGACATCAACAAGCTCATGACCGATGGCGGCTTCAAGGCCGGTCGGTTCACCACCGTGGCCGAGCGCGCGGGCGCCGACGAGTTCGGCTTCCTGGCCTTCGGCAAGAAGCTGGGGCGCTACTCCCTCGGCCTGCAGGGCGTCGACGTCGACGCTGGGGACACCACCATCGACCTGTGGTTCACCCGCACCTACCGCAGGCTGACCGGGCGGCTGATGGAGACGCCGATCGGCCCCCAGGGCGTGGCCGGCGGCCCGGCCTCGGACGCTGAGCGCGATGCCATCTTCCGCATGGTCGGCGAGCTGTCGAGCGAGTTCGGCTTGTCGGCTGGCGACACCCAGGCGGTGCTGTGGTTCTTCGAGAAGCGCCTCTGGGCAACACAAGGGATCAGGACCAATGAAGGAACCAACAGCTCGGGGGCGCGTAAGCTCCTCGCACAGGAAGGGCTCGAAGCCCAGGCCGATCTCGCGGATGACGGAGCGCGAGGCGATGGACCGCGTGATGCAGGTCAGCAAATCGCCGCCAGGACGCTCAACCAGCCCGCCTTCCACGGGACGCCCAACATCTTCGAGGTCTTCCGCCTAGACGACAGCACCATCAGCACCGGGGAGGGGGCCCAGGCCTTCGGCTGGGGGCTCTACTTCTCGGAGCGCAAGGACGTCGCGGACTACTACAGGAAGACCCTCTCGAGGGGCGAGGCGAATGTCTTTTTCGACGGCAAGCAGCTGCCCGACTTCGAGGGCGCTATCACCGCCATCGATCGCGCCGTCTCGATGGTGAGAGCCAAGCCGGAAGTGCAAGCAATCGACGCCCCGACCTGGTTGAAAAATGGGGCAATCAGGAGGCTGCTGCGGCGCAAGCGCCTGCACGGCCCCCTGGACGCCGCCGCCCTGGCTCGGCTCCTCACCAACCAGGCAGAGCTGCGCCAGGACGCCATCAACCTGATCGGCGTCCACGCCAACCCCCCAGACCTGGCCCAGGTGCAGGAGTTCGTCGAGCAGCTCCTGCCCTATATCGAGTCGGTCACCTTCCAGGAGGCCGGGCGCACCTTCAAGGTCAACGTGCCCGGCAACGACGAGCTGATGGTCTGGGACGCGCCCTTCTCCGAGCAGCCCGAAAAGGTCAAGGCCGCCCTTGAGGAGCTGGGGGTGCGCGAGGCCTTCGCCCAACAGGTCGCAGACCAGGACATCACCGAGGGCGACGGGTTCGACAGCATTACCGGCGAGACCGTCATCGATGTCCTGAACCAAGAGGGCTTCAAGGCTGGGGTCGAAGACGACAACGTCGAGCATGCCACCTC
>Ga0255049_10000689_pt1 | contig 20244 bp, 14 predicted proteins | sample JV7_2_3_MG_FD_183615 | JGI IMG/M metagenome (GOLD analysis project Ga0255049, IMG submission 183615) | Seawater microbial communities from Jervis Inlet, British Columbia, Canada - JV7_2_3 | ecosystem: Environmental > Aquatic > Marine > Inlet | place: Canada: British Columbia | collected 2016-10-06
TCAATAATAAAACACCTTTGCATCATTGGCGTGTGCGGCTTTTCCAGGTGTTTTGATTCGGTTAGTGTTTTCTCAGATAACATTCTGTTTTCTAATTCTTTGTCTCTCAATCCGATAAATCAGCGGGTATCACCGGCTATCAAGGAGTTTCAGCCAATCGAAAAAGTCAGTGCAGGTAAAACCCAGTTTTGGCAAATTCATATGCCATGTAAAAAAACCTGCGCTTTTTAGCCTGATCTGGTACTAAAACAACGGTATTGGAAAGTGGCAAAAATAATCAGATCGGGAGCTACATTGACAGCAATACAGAATAACAAACCCTGATCGTTCAGGGTAATTAAATCTATGAAATCATGTTCTATCGATTTATCCGATCAGGGTGAATACCAAGGGCTGAGAGTAGCTTGTGAAACTGACGGGACGAAATTCTTCCTCTATCGGTACGGTTACCTACAGGTATTATCCGCCCAATCAGTTCGTTGAACGTAGATTGGGCTTTGTGCCTCTCGACAATTTCTCCTGCATTACCTGGAGGCACCTACTGTTGGTGCTTTAATAAGTTACATGACCGCCATGGATGGTGGAAATGCAAAGGGGTTGTAGCGGTCCGACGCTTCGGAACAACCCTTGCCCATGTAACGAACCCCAACCTACGGTTTGGGAAGCTTATGATTTATTCGACCGATAACTTAACTCGCGGCTTCGGGGATTTGCCAGATCAATTTGCCATTTTTATATTCTTGGACGGTTGTTTATCCTATAGTATATGGTTTCGTGAAATTGGTTCGGGTGAGTTGAAATATGAAAGTAGCGGTATTTGGAACGGGTTATGTTGGGTTGGTGCAGGGCGCTGTACTGGCCGACGCTGGGCACAGTTTAATCTGCGTCGATGTCGATGCGAAAAAGGTCGAGAATCTCAAGAACGGGGTTATCCCTATTTACGAACCCCAGCTCGAATCGCTGGTGAAAGATGGGTATGCGTTGGGTCGTTTGCAATTTACCTGCGATGCCGCGGAAGCGATCCAGAATAGCGATATTATTTTTATTGCCGTAGGTACGCCGCCCGATGAAGATGGCTCTGCAGATTTGCAATACGTGCTGGCGGTTGCCGAAACCATCGCGCAGCATATGAATGGCTATAAAATTGTGGTGAATAAATCTACTGTGCCTGTCGGTACCGCGGATAAGGTTCAGCACAAGATTAAAACGGTTCTTCAGCAGCGCAATGCAGATCACGAATTTGACGTCGTCTCCAATCCTGAATTTTTAAAAGAAGGCGCAGCGGTCAACGATTGCAAGCGGCCGGACCGTATCGTAATTGGCACCACATCGGCAAAGGCAGAAGAAACCATGCGCGAACTGTACGCGGCCTTTAACCGCAACCACGATAAAGTGATCTCGATGAACGTGCGCAGTGCTGAACTCACCAAGTATGCAGCTAACTGCATGCTGGCGACGAAAATCTCTTTTATGAACGAAATGGCGAATCTGGCGGAACGTTTAGGCGCTGATATTGAAGAAGTACGACTCGGTATCGGTTCGGATTCGCGTATAGGTTACTCCTTTATCTATCCCGGCGCCGGGTATGGCGGTTCGTGCTTCCCAAAGGATGTACAGGCGCTGATTCGCACAGCCAAATCGATGGATTACCCGACCAGGGTTCTGGATGCAGTAGAAACCGTCAATGAGCATCAAAAACACCGTTTAGTCGAGCTTATAGATACGCACTATGCTGGCAACCTGGACGGCAAAACCTTCGCATTATGGGGGCTATCGTTCAAACCCCAGACCGACGATGTGCGTGAAGCCACCAGCCGGGTGGTAATGGAAGGACTCTGGCAACGCGGCGCCAAAGTGCAGGCTTACGACCCGGAGGCAATGGAAGAAATTCAGCGCATCTATGGTAGCAGGGCCGGCCTGCGTCTGTGTGGCACCAAGGAAGCGGCTTTAGAAGCTGCCGATGCCCTGATAATTTGCACCGAGTGGAAGCATTTCTGGTCACCGGATTTCGACGAGTTGCACGACAAGCTTGCCGACCGGACAATTTTTGACGGTCGTAATATTTATGACCCACGCAAGGTCAAGGAACTGGGTTTTGCTTACTACGGGATTGGCCGCGGATTGTCGGTTTCTCAAGTTGTAGATTTATGAAAGTCCTGGTCACCGGTGCCGCCGGTTTTATTGGTTACCATATTTCCAGGGTGCTTTGCCAGCGTGGCGACGAGGTCGTCGGAATCGATAATCTGAATGATTATTACGATGTCGGTTTAAAACAGGCCCGCCTTGCGCAGTTAGAATCTTTGCCTAATTTCGAATTTATCAAAATGGATATAGCGCATCGCCCGGATGTGGAGAAGCTATTTGCTGATCGTGGTTTTGAGTGGGTGGTTAATATGGCCGCCCAGGCCGGGGTTCGATATTCTCTGGAGAATCCACATGCCTATGTGGAAAGTAACCTGGTGGGTTATACCAATCTGCTCGAGGGTTGCCGGCATCATGGAATAAAACATTTTGTCTACGCTTCGTCGAGCTCGGTTTACGGCGCCAACGAAACCATGCCGTTCAGCACCCAGGATAACGTCGATCATCCGGTATCGCTTTATGCCGCGACTAAAAAAGCCAATGAATTAATCGCGCATAGTTATAGCCACCTTTATCAATTACCCACCACGGGGCTGCGCTTTTTTACCGTCTACGGCCCCTGGGGACGGCCCGATATGTCACCGATTTTGTTCGCCAAAGCGATTCTCGCCGGTGAACCGATCAGGGTTTTCAACTACGGTAAACACCGGCGTGACTTTACCTATATCGATGATATTGTCGAAGGGGTTGTGCGCTGTGTGGATAAAATTCCTGAAGGCAATCCCGACTGGTCAGGTATAGATCCCGACCCTGCCAGTAGCCGGGCGCCGTGGAAAATTTATAATATAGGCAACGGCGAACCGGTTGAATTGCTTCATTATATCGAGTTAATGGAAAAGGCATTCGGAAAAACAACGACGAAGGAAATGCTGCCGCTTCAACCCGGCGATGTCGAGGGCACTTACGCGGATGTGGGTCCGCTGCAAAGCGAGATTGGCTACTCGCCATGTGTTTCGATCGAGCAGGGTTTGCAGCGCTTTGCTGCGTGGTATAGGGATTATTATCAGGTTTAATAGCCCCTTGATAATGCTCTCGCTGAGGCGCAAATTACGCGAAGAAAGACGAGGATATGGAAGGACGGGATTAAATTAGTGTCGCCCAGCTCTCGTCATTCTGTCTCAGCCCAAACTATGAACTGGGAAGGTTAGGTCTGTAGGGCCGAATTTATTCGGCCGATAATAATTATCGGAGCTATGGAGGGCGTTCTGTCCTTCTATCGACTGCCAGCGGTCGAATGACTTCGACCCTACGCGGTTAGGGATAGCCTACTGTTTTGTTGTCCAGATCTCTTTGGCGTTTAACCACTTTGCGGCTGGGTGTTGGTTCAGTATTTCGAACAGTGTGCGGCAAAATGTCCAGACCTCTTCATTCTGGATCAGGTGATGCGTCAGAATTCCGCCTGGTTCTGCGATATCCCCACCCTCCAGCCGGCGCGCACATAAATGGCGGTGAATTTGCTCGATGGCGCTGGTTTCACCGGTAAATCCACGATCGTGACGCCAGTTGATCGGGTCGAGGTGCGTGTTGACCTGCAATAAGCCTTTAAGCGGGTAGGCAGAATGCCGCCCCCACATTGTAGATACACCCGAAAACCCGGCACTAATCAGCACCGGGTAAGTTCGGGGCTCGATTCGGTTCCAGGGTGGAACCAGTACCGGTATAAACTGTTCCCCAAATGCAGCCTTGAGTTGCTGACGACCGCAATTTAGTTCGGTTTCAATCTCATCGGTAGAGCGTTCTCCGCCAAGCTCTATTTTCTTCGCACCTTTTGCCGCGTAACTGCTATGCGAGTAGCCGTGTTGCATAACGATGAAGTTATCTCGCTGGTGCAAAAACCGCGGTAAGGAGCTCTGCAGCAGCGCCGGTATCACCGCTACCGCGACAGGGACTTTCATTTCTCGACTGAGTGCGTCGAGTGCCTGTAATTGCGATGTTTCCTCGGCGGCATCGTCGTCACGCCACCAGAAGGTCGCGGTTTCCCCCAACTCGGTCCACCTGTCCAGCTCGTGTTGCAGCACCGCCCAGGCATCGATAGAAGATTGCTTGCTAGCGCGCATCGAGCCGCTCATTTAATAACTGCTCCTTGCAAGTGCCCGATCCCCGGCAAATGCTGGATATAAATCACCACAGGTTTTTTTGCGAGCTTGCTTCAAGGCAAATTGCGATCAGGCTATCAGGCTTCCTTCAACATGGGTGCTTCGAGTCGCAGACGAACCAGATTGGCGACATTATCATGGCCATCAAGCATGCCCGGTATAGCATGTTCAGATGGTGGCCGTTGATCGGGAAGCTTGTATAAAGCAGCCGCCATTATTGCGGGGTCACAGCCGTAGCTCGGGTCGAGCATGCTAACCAGGCCAATTCCCGCCGCTCGGCTGGCACGGATTAGTTGCTCCTGCCGGGGTACCGATCGCGGCACAATCAGGGCGGGTTTATCCAGCGACAATATTTCACAAAAAGTGTTGTAGCCACCCATCGCTACGACCGCCGCCGACTGTTCCATCAGCAGCTCCATGTGGTTATCAAAGGTAATAATATCGACCTTATCGAGCGCCTCACAGCGGTCATGAAATTCCTGCTGGTTTACGGGTTGCATAAACGGTCCGGTGACAATAATCGCCCGATAGGGTATGCCCGGGTCAGTTTCGTATGCCCTGATCACCCAGTCGATCATCTCGACGCCATCACCGCCACCACCCGCGGTGACCAGAATATAGGGGTCATCCAGATTAACCCGGGCAATCCAGTTGCGATCGCTAGGTAATTCTCGATCAAGGTAGCCTGTGTAGGAGATTTTTTGTTTTACCGAATCTGATAGCCCGAGTGATTCGACCGGGTTGCCCATTTCCTTCAGCCCATAAATCCATATATCGTGGTACAAATCTTCTAACACCGGCAGTACATTCTTGCGTTCCCATTCTGCTTTTAAGGTCGATGCTTCGTCCATTACATCGCGTAATCCCAATACATTAATAGTGCCCCCCGCACGCAACATTTCCAGTGTGCTAACCACCTCGCCTTTAAGGCCCGTGGGTTCCTTGTCTACCAGAAATATGTCCGGTTTAAAAATGGCTGCTGTGTGATAGATGATTGACTCGCGCATCGACATGGTTAAATCAAGATCGATGTGCAATCCAAGCGAGGTATATTCGCCATCCTTGAGTTTGATGACACCTGGCAAGCGCACGAAATCTACCCGTGCCTTGAAATCAAAACTGCCTATAATGGGGGAGCCTGACAGGATAAGCACCGATACGCCTTTGTAGCGGACAATCAAAGAATGCGCAATTGCCCGGCAACGGCGCAGATGCCCTAAACCAAAGGAATCGTGGCTATAAATCAAAATTCGCGCATGATCTAGACGCTCAGCCATGCTTTGTTATTCTCTGTTGTTCCAGGTGATATGCAGCCTACACTGAATTTATATGAAACGCACTGTTATTAAATACCATATGCCGGTCGGAAAAATACGCATACGAACGAATTCATCAGAACCTTTGCTGTTTCATTGCTGTCGATTTCAGGCGGTCTTAAGCGATTTAAATAACTGAATCTATGGGTATTCTATCTAAAATCAAAAAGCAACAGTTCGAGTTAAAACTGCATAAAACTGCATTGCCCGAACGTTTGAAGGTCGTGATTCGCGACCAGCAGGAACGTAGTGAAGTTTTAATCAGTGTAATTCAGTTAGCGGTGGTTACCATTTTCGGCCTGCTCTACATTATATCGCCGAAAACATTTTCCGATGATGTGATTTTCACCCCGGTGCCCTGGGTTCTCGGTATCTACCTGGCGTTTAGCCTGCTCAGACTTTCGTTGTCGATAAAACGTAAGTTGCCCGACTGGATGCTTTATTTTTCCGCGATTGCCGATATTACGTTACTGATGGGCTTGATCTGGAGTTTTCATGTGCAATACGACCAGCCGCCATCGTTTTACTTAAAAGCACCCGCCTTGTTATATGTATTTATATTTATCGCTATTCGAGCGTTGCATTTCGACCCGCGGTTTGTAGTCGCAACCGGACTTAGTGCCGTCGTGGGATGGGGGATAATGGTGTTATACGTGCTTTTCAGCGATCCGGTAGATCAGATGATCACGCGTGATTATGTCGAGTACATGACCTCCAATAGTGTTTTGATCGGCGCTGAGTTTGATAAAATTATTTCGATTCTGATCGTAACCGGTGTACTCGCATTGGCTTTGCGCCGCGCCCGAAAACTGTTGTTTGATTCGGTGATTGAAGGCAGTGCAGCCCGGGATTTATCGCGATTTGTGCCCGAAGCAGTGGCTCAGCAAGTTACCCGTTCGGAAGAAGGCGCGACCACTGGCAAGGGCGAGGTGAATGAAACCACGATACTGTTCACCGATATCGAAGGTTTCACCGCGATTAGTGAAACCCTCGCGCCGGAGCAGTTGATTGCGGCGTTAAACGAATATTTCACCCTGATCGCAAAGCCAATCGACGATTGTGGCGGTGTTATCAGCCAGTTTCAGGGTGACGCAGTGCTGGCTACATTCAATGTACCCAAGCCCGACGCAAATCACGCCAGCAACGCAGTAAAAGCCGCGCTGGGTATTCAACAGGCGCTTGAAGGTAAGTTGTTTGGTGACGGCGTAGCATTTAATACCCGTATCGGTATCAATTCGGGGCTTGTCGTCGGTGGGCTGGTCGGTTCAGGAGACCGTGTCGGTTACACGGTTCATGGTGACAATGTTAATTTGACCGCAAGGCTCGAACAACTGAACAAGGACTATGGAACGCGCATTATAATTTCTGAGCAAACCCGTGCCTTGATCGAACCCGGGGAATACAAATTCAGGGCGCTTGGCGATGTCTCGGTGCGCGGGCGCCAGCAGCCGGTAAGAATTTACACAATCGATTATTAACCCGCTCTTCAGGAATATGGGTCGGCCGCGTCGCGCAACCCGTCACCCAGGAAGTTAAATGCCAGAACAACAATAACCACTGGCAACATTGGTAGCATAAGCCAGGGATAGAGCGCCACGGCATTGATGTTCTGCGCTTCTACCAGCAGGACTCCCCAACTGGTGATGGGCGGGCGAAGACCGAGCCCGAGGAAACTAAGTGCTGTTTCACCCAGTATCATGGCGGGAATCGAAAGAGTCGCAGAGGCAATCAGGTGGCTCATGAAATTGGGTAGCAGGTGGCGGGCGATGACACGCTTTGGTGATGCTCCCATCAGTGTTGCTGCGGAACAATAGTCTTCCTCCCTCAAGGCAAGTAACTTCGAACGTACAGCACGGGCGAGGCCGGGCCAGTCCAGCATGCCGAGGATGATGGTAATGCCGAAATACACCAGAATAGGGCTCCAGGTGACAGGCAGGGCAGCGGACAATGCCATCCACAGCGGTAACTCGGGCAGCGAGCGAAGCACCTCGATGACGCGTTGAACAGTCGCGTCTACCCAGCCCCCAAAATATCCGGCGGCCCCACCAATGGATATACCCAGCAAGAAGCTGAAGGCGATGCCAATCAGACCAACGGTGAGTGAAATACGGCTGCCATTGAGTATCCGCGAAAACATGTCCCGGCCCAGACGGTCGGTGCCAAACAGGAACATTGTACCCCCACGCGACGGGCATACCAGATGGAAACTGCCGTCGACTAGCCCCCAGAATGAGTAAGAGTCGCCAAGGCAAAAGAACCGCAGATGGTCAATCTTGTTGGGGTTTATCGTGTACTCGCGTTTCAGGTTATCCATATTCAGGCGGTAATCCAGCCCGTATACAAACGGGCCCTCGAAGGATCCGTTGTGAAATATGTGTATCGGTTGGGGTGGCGCGTAGATGAAATTAGTATTCCTGCTGTGAAGATCATAGGGCGCCAAAACTTCCGTGAACAGAATCGCCACGTACATGACGATCAGGATAATTCCCGAGGCGACGGCAAGTTTGTGTTGTTTCAATCGCCACCAGATCATTTTCCATTGCGACGCCATGTAAAACCGCTCCTGCTCAGGCGTCAGTGCTTCGATGGAATAGGGATCAAACGGGTCTTTGTTGACGTAATGGGGGACATGCACGCTCATCGTCTTGCCCCCCCTGTTAGCCGAATTCGCGGATCAAGCACCGATAACAGAATATCGGAAACGAACATGCCGACGATCGTCAGTGCGGCGAGAAAAATCAGGAACGATCCTGCGAGGTACATATCCTGGCTTTGTAGCGCGCCGAGCAGCATGGGGCCGGTGGTCGGTAATGACATGACGGCCGATACAATGACGGAGCCGGAAACTACCTGGGGTAACAGGTTGCCGATATCCGCAATGAATGGATTAAGCGCCATACGCAGTGGATACTTGATCAACAGTTTTCGTGGTGACAGGCCCTTTGCGCGACCCGTGACAACATACTGTTTCTGCAGCTCATCCAGCAAATTTGCGCGTAAGCGTCGTATCATGCCGGCCGTACCGGAGGTGCCGATGACAACTACTGGAACCCACAGATGTGCGGCGACAGACAGGGCCTTGTCGATGGACCAGGGCTGATTCAGATATTGTGGGTCCATTAGACCCCCGATCGACGTGCCAAACCAGACATTGGCAAAGTAGAGCATCACCAGTGCCAGCATAAAGTTGGGCGTGGCGAGACCGAGAAAGCCGATAAGGGTCAGACCATGGTCACCCCAGCTGTACTGGTGGGTAGCCGAATAGACACCAATCGGGAAGGATACCAGGTAGATAAATACGATGGTCGTAAGGTTTAGCACCATGGAAAGGAACAGCCGGTCCCCAACAACCTCGCTGACCGGTAGATCGTATTCGAAGGAGTACCCCAAATCCCCTTGTAACAAGCCAGTTACCCAGGTGAAGTACTGTTCCGGCATGGAATTATCCAGCCCGTACTGGTGACGCAGAAATGCGATCTTCTCTTCGTCGACCATCTCGCCCTGACTCTGTAGCTCGGCGATATAGGTACTCAGGTAGTCACCGGGGGGTAACTGGATGATGATAAATATCAATACACTGGTCGCTGCCAGCGTGAATATCATTGTGAATGTGCGGCGAATGAGGTATTCAAGCATGGTAGATACCTAGCTTCCGCTTTCTGTTGTTTTGGGCATTCCGTCAAACCAGAACGTATCTGGCTGATAGATGCCAAAATGTGCGCCCGGGTCCCAGTTATAAATGCCGTTCGATGGCACATTGTGCAGACGGTTGCTGACCACAACTGGTTGGCGTACCCCCGAGGCAAGCCCGATGGAAAAAACCTGGTCGGTATAAAGATCAATCATTTCCTCCCAGATTTTCCGGCGCGTTTCATCGTCTTCGGCAACCACCCAGGATTGGTTCAAACTTGCTAATCGTTGCGGGATTGCCATGTCGATTTGCTCGCCGGCTTTTCCATTCGTCTGGTAGTATTGCCCCCATTTTGGCCATTGAAATTGTTCCTGATTGGTGGGGGCCAACTCGTCTGGGCTTGAGTCTGCTGTCGGGATGCCATTTTCCAGGCCAAACCATACGGAAATAAGGCTAGTTCCCGCAAATACCCGGTTGCGAAGCACTTCACGTTGCAGGGGCTTGGTATAAATCTTGATGCCGGCTTGCAACCAGCTGTCGTGGACCAGTTCAAGAATGTCAGACTGCTCGGAGTCTTCGCCCGCGGTTTCAACGATTATCTCCATAGGCCGGCCATCGGGCAGCAGGCGAACCCCCCGGCTGTTGTATTGCGTTAACCCCAGGTCATCGAGAATCCGGTTTGCCGCGTGGAGATCGAATACAGTCCATCTTTTAGAATGCTCCTCATTGAATAGCGGGCTTTGAGGCAGCGGGGAATTATTACCCTCATAGGCAAGCCCGAAATAAATCACCTGATTTATCTCGTGACGGTTGGTAGCCATTGAAAGTGCCCGGCGGAAATTTGTATTTCTGAACAACTTCCGCCATTCGGGATCGGATGTGTTCAGGTTTGGAAACAACGCCATGTGTGCGCCTTTTGCGGTATGCCACAAATGCACCGAAAAATTGTTTCGAGTTTCACCCTGTTTGAGGAAAGTATAGTCGTTGAAATTTAATGATCGCGCCTGGAGATCGGCTTCACCGGCCCCTGTTTTTGCCGGGATCAGCTTGGAACTGGCAATCGTGATGGCGACTTCATCCGCATAGGGTAACTGACGGCCATTGGCATCGATGCGGTGGTAATAGGGATTACGCTTGAAAATAAAGCGGTCCGCAGGCGGTTTGGTCTTGAGTACCCACGGCTGAAGTGTCGGAAGCCTGGGGTTATTGTTTCGGTACTGGCGTCCACGCTTAAGCAACAGCGCGACCCAGTTGCGTTGCCCTTTCTCCTCGACTAGCGCGGCGAGTTCTTCCGCGTCCCGGTAGGTGGCATGAAACTGCTTCAGATAATGCGCCGGACGGTAGAGATAAAACGGGCTGGCTCGTGCAAGCGACGGCAGAAAATACGGATTGGGCCGGTTCCAGGTATAACGAACAGTAAAATCATCGATAATTTCAAAGCGCGGGCCTTTGCCACCGATCTTCATGATTGCGGGCAACCCGGTTGGCGATACTTCTTCGTTATTGGCAATGTCGTCCCAGTAAAACCGGAAGTCTTCTGCGGTGAACGGATGTCCGTCTGACCACTTGTGGCCACGGCGAAGGTGGAGGGTGAATTCCCGTCCTTGCCGAACAACAATATCTTTCAGTATATCGGCTTGAATGCTCAGATCAGGCCGATATTTTGCCAACCTGGCATAGCCGTAGACGACCAGTAAGCGGATATCCTTGGCTCGCCCCATCAACAGCCGCATCTGGCCACCATGACGCCCCAGGGTTTCCATCTCGGCGACCGAGGGTTCCGCTGGTAAACGCTCGGCTACAGGTGGCAACTCGCCAGATGCAACGCGCTCGACAAACACCGGTGTTTCCACTAGTGAGACGTCTTGTGCCGTGGCTGGGCGAACACCGGGCAGGATGATGGACAGTGCCAGCAGCCCCAATAGACCAGGAATCGATACCAGGCGTCTCATGCAATAACCTCCGCACCGGAAGGTAAATCATAAGCCCGGATCAGGTGCCCGCTACCTGTGTCCAGAAGGGGGGTAGGCGTATCTCCGCGGGGGGCGAACGGATCAGGCCAGTGTGCAGGAATGGACGCCTGCCCTTCCATCAACGCATCAAAATTTAACGGGTGATCAGGATCAGCGTAGGGAACTGCTGATACAAGTGCCCTGGTGTAAGGGTGGAGCGGATTATGGAACAGGTCTTCGCGCTGCGCGACTTCAACTAGTTGCCCGGCACACATCACCGCAATCCTGTCGGCTATATAATCAACCACGGCCAGATTGTGCGATATAAACAAGTAAGTGAGCCCCAGATCTTTTTGCAAATCCTTGAGCAGGTTCAGTATTTGCGCCTGAACCGAGACATCGAGCGCGGATACAGGCTCATCACAAATCACCAGTTGAGGTTTCAGAGCCAGCACCCGTGCGATACCCACGCGCTGGCGTTGGCCACCGGAAAAACTGTGTGGATAACGATTTAACCAACGCGGGTTCAGACCGACGAGATTCATCAATTCCTGTACAAAATTCGAGCGGTATTTGGCATCGCCAATGCCATGAATAACCAGGGGTTCACTCAACAGGTCAAGAACCGTCATTCGCGGATTGAGAGAGCTGAACGGGTCCTGGAAAATATACTGAATTTTCTGCCGCAGGGGGATCAACGCCTGATCACCAAGGCTCAACAGATCTATGTTTTTGCCGCAGTCATTAAAAATTATTTCTCCATCATCCGGATCAGTACTACGCATGATGATTTTCGACAGCGTGGTTTTTCCGCATCCTGATTCACCGACAAGTCCCAGGCATTCCCCGCGTTTGATCTCAAACGAGACGCTATCGACAACGCGAACAGGGCGTAATGAATCGGAAGACTTGAACAGGCTTTTTTGTGAACGATTCAGGTAGCTCTTGGATATGTTTCTGACCGATAGAATGGGCCCTTCATCACTCACCTGTCGTTCAGGATCAGTGTTGCGCAGTAATTCGCCTGCCTGATGCTTGATTTCCCTTAGCGGAACAAGTCGCTCACCTTCTTTCATGTTGAAATGAGGGATCGCTTTGAGAAGGGCTTTTAGATAGGGGTGTTCAGGATTGGCAAAAATATCCCTGGTGCTGCCACTTTCCATGACGCAGCCATGATAGACAACCACGACCTCGTCTGCCATGTTTGCAACCACGCCAAGGTCATGCGTAATCATCAGCACAGCCATCCCGAGTTCCTGTTGCAAATCCCTGATCAGTTTCAGGATCTGGGCCTGTATGGTCACATCGAGGGCGGTGCTGGGCTCGTCCGCAATCAACAATGCGGGTCGGCATACCAGCGCCATTGAAATCATCGCCCTCTGGCGCAATCCGCCGGAAAGCTCAAACGGATAACTGTCAAATGACCGCACCGGGTCCGGAAATCCGACACGCTTCAGCATGTCAATGGAAAGCGCCTTTGCATCCTTCTGCGAGGTGTCCTGATGCAAAAGAAGCGTTTCGCTGATCTGATCGCCAATGGTGTGAAGTGGCGACAGGGACGTCATCGGTTCCTGAAAAATGATTGAAATTTGTCCGCCACGAATTTGCCGCATTTCCTGACTTTCCGGGTCCAGCGCAGCTATGTTGATAGCATTACCACTCCTGGCAGGGTCGGCGAATAGAATATCACCGGTGGTGATCTCTGCTACGCGCGGTAATAAACCCATAATGGCTTGCGCGGTGACGGATTTTCCTGACCCCGATTCACCGACTATGGCGACAGTGGAGCCTGCAGATATCTTGAATGAGAGATCTCGCACGGCGTCGATAGCACCGGACTGGGTGTGGAACCTGACCCCGAGATTACGCACATCCAGTAAAGTGCTCATACGACCCGCCCGCAAATCTCGTCCCCTGCTTCGTCATCGCAGCACCAGTATGTCGCATTTCGTCCGTCCTCAGACCAGACATCCAACGTTATTTTCAACCTGGTCCAAAATCTCACGTTTATTCCTGTTTCGGCTTCTGAGGCGGCATTTCTTTAACTTTCCCGGCCTCGGCCAAAAACATCCGGTCAAATTGCGAGGGGTCAGCGACCTCGCTGTCAACCCAGACCAGACCACGATCCTTCATCGCATTCTTGATCGCGTCGAATACGGATGACTGTGATGCAGAATCGAGTACGCCGGTTGCTTCATTGACTATTAAAAGCCGGGGTTCCTTTACCAGGTTTCGGGCTATGGCCAGTTTCTGTCGTTGCGTGACCGACAAACGACGCCCCGAAATACCAACTTCAAAGCCAAGCCCGGTTTCTAGGATCGGAAGCCGGAGACCGAGCTCGTCGAGAATCGAAGCGACCAGTTGTTGAATTATCTTTGTCGCGTCTGGCCGGGCGGTATTGATTTTTCCGAATAATGCATTGTCCATTACACTGCTTGCGGAATTGTAGGTGTCCCGGTCGAAGAAAGAGATCTTGTCGCGCATACTGGATGGAAGGTCTTGTTCAAAGGTTTTACGGGCCTCAAGCAGACGTTTTTCCATCTCATCTTCAATCAGGCCGAGGCGGTGTTTTGCGCGGGTCAGCCTGAACGGAAGCTGTAGTAATTGCATGCGCTGTTCTTCGCTAAGCGCCGACACTCCGTCGCTGACCGATGCATTAAGGATGATCTGGAAGTCGGGTAAATCATCGGCGCTAATGAAACTGAAGCGTTCGAAAAATTCGTGCCCGGGCGGTAAATCCTGGAATATCTCCACCATCAGGGCGGCCACCTGGCGCCCCATTTCAACGAACTCATGATACAGGCCGCCCTTGTTCAGGACCGCCAGAACAAGTTCATTTTTGCCCAGCGCTTCTATATCAAACGTATCATCAACGGGGGTACCAAACAGGATGTTTTCCGCGACCGAGGCATTGTCGTTATATTTATCGCGGTCCCATGATTCCACCAGCCCCTCAAATTCACTCGACTTCATGCGTTCCCGTATCAGGTTCCGGGCCTGTAAAATACTGCTGGCGAGTTTCGGATGTGCCTCTGGGTCGATGGTGCTGTGGATGCCGATGGAGAGGATATCGCTTTCAAGACCAACGGTTCTTAACGCCTGCATTGCGCGTTGCAAAAGTTCATCCCCGTTGCTGCCTGAGAGTATTTGCTGATCAAGCCAGTCCGCGTTTATGTCGTGTTGGCTATTCCCCGACAGCTCGGATTCATGGCGTTTGCGCAGGGCTTCTTCAGATGTGTTGGCTTCACCCTGTGGGTGATGTTTGAGGCCATAATATAGATTATCGCGTATCGATCCTGATCGGATATAAGCGTCTTGATCCACGTATCCGAGTTGACGACCGGTAACATGCTCGGGCAGGCTACTCATGTCGATGCCACCTATGGTCAGGGAGCCGCTGGTCGGCGCGAGCTGCCGTGCAATCAACTTTGCAACGGCGGATTTAGGCCCTCCCGGACTACCGGTTATGGCGACATGCTCTCCCATGCCAAAGACAAATCCAGTATTTTCCAGTGTCCGGGTACCCGAATCTTCTTCGAGCGTCAGGTTGGAGGCGACGATTTCGCCGTTCAAAGCTTCGCCACCCTCCAGGCGTGGCGCCATTACATCTTCGGAATACATGTTGGGTGTATCAAATCGCTCGATCAACTGCTGGTATTTTATTTTCGCATCTTCCATTCGCTGGTAGAAATTGAGCAGCTCTTTCCATGGTGGGGCCAGATCTTTGTAAGCCGCGAGCACTGCCACCAATGCACCGATTGATAAATCCCCCCTGATGACAAGATAACCGCCAATTGAATAGAAAAAGAATGGTGTTATCTGGGCAAGGAAGTTATTCAGAAACTTGATGAAGAATTTTTTCCGATAGACCCGGTATCGTATGTCGAAAATGCCGCCAAGACGATCTGAAAAATCCGCCAGTTCATACTGGGCTGTATCATGCGCATGTATTTCTGCAGACCCGGCCGCCATTTCACTGATACGTTCTGACAGTTTGCGCAGATGTTGAACCCGCTCCTTGTTCAACAGGTTTACCTTGCGTTGCAACTTCGGGATTCCCCAGGCCTGTACCGGATAAAATACAATGGCGGCGATACCGAGTATGGGTTCCTGCACGAACATGAAGATCAACGCGGTAATCAACATGCCCCCCTCAAATGCAGGAAGCGATATGGATTCACCAACGAATCCGCCGAGCGGCTCGGTCTCCGCCGACACCATGGAGACAATTTCGCCCTCGGAAATATTGCGAAAATGCAGCAGCGGAAACCGCATCACCCTGTTGATTAAAATGTAACGTAGGCGACGCAGCATGCGTTCACCGATGGCGCCCCGGTAAACGTTGACAAAATACTTGAATCCACCGTTAATCAGAACCAGGCCCAAAAACGCAAAGGACAGGGCGAGGAGATAGTTAATCTGCTGCAGATCAAACCCCAGCAGGTTTTTGGGAAAATCAGCAAAACCAGCACCGATAGCTTCATTGATGATGGTTTTAGGCAGGTCGAGCGTAAAGTAGTAGAAAGGATAGGATGCTACAATCATCAGCAGAAGCGTTACCTGCTGCTTCTTGCTGTGCTGCAATATGAATCCGAAGATACTTTTGTTCACGCTTTGTTCGTTAGCTCCTAAGGGTTTTTATTATTTCGTAGGACTTTGATGCCTGACTGAGGAAGAAACACCCTCGAAAATTATCGAAACGAACCTCTCTCTGTCGACAGTGTAACAAGAAATCGAAATATGACGAACACTTGATCAGTAACGCAAATTTCCCCTGAGCTTCGTTCCCTTCATGCAATATGCGGGCTAGTTGACCATCGGCTATTCTTGAACAGTGAAATATCGGGTTGCAGAAGAGCAGGTTGCCCTGTTGAAGATACGCAAAACTGCCGGCAGGTTGCCGGGCGCAGTTTATGAAGCTCTTTTCCCGTCATATCCCACCCGGTAGCAAGTGCTGTTACTGCCCGGATGACACCCCGATGGGTCACGGCGGCAACCGCGTAGTCGAGACCGCCAACATATTCCAGCCATGGCATGATGCGCTCCTGAACCATGCGTGGGCTTTCACCGCCGGGTGGGCAGAAATCCCGACCACGGGACTCATTTTGTTTCATGGCTTCGCCATGGATGTCGCGCAGGTCCTGCAAACACTGGCCTTCCCATGCCCCCCAGCTCATTTCAATCAGTCGGTCTTCTAGTTTGGCATGAATACCCAGAATGGATGCAGTTTCTCGTGTTCGCTGTAACGGGCTTGAAAACCAGTATGCCTGCTGAATGTCATCTGCAAGAATCCAAGCCCTGGCGCTGAATTTGCCTGCATCGCTGAGAGGAATATCGGTAAGACCCTGTATGCGTCCCTGTTCGTTCCACGAGGTCGGTGCATGGCGAATCAGCGTCAGGACTGGCATGATGTCACCTGTTTCAATACCTGGTTGAGGGTTGAAGCTCCGGCGTTCAGGCCGTGATGTTTCAACGTGTAATGCTGTGCCCTCGATGCCATTGCCTGTCGATTTTCAGGTTCATCGAGTAATTTTGCCACGGCCGCGGTCAGGGCTTCGGTATTATCCGCTTCCACAAGTACGCCACAGTCCGGCGCATTCACTACTCCCGGGACACCACCCGAGTTTCCGGCTATAACGGTAAGTCCCGACGCCTGTGCTTCGATGAATGCCATGCCAAAGGCCTCGTTGATCGCAGGCCACACATAGAGATCGCAGGCTGCATAAATACCCGGGAGGGTATCGATATCCTGTACCCCAATCCGGTGAACACAATCATCGACCGTAGCCAATGCGGTGATCACCTGCTCGCGCGCGCATCCATCGCCGATGACAAGTAGTCGCCAGGGGCGATCTTTCAAGCTTGATAAGGCCGTTCCTAATTGCTCGTAGGATCGTAGTTTGTCACCGGGGCGCATCATCGCAACGCAAACCAGCCAGGTTACGCCTGGGTCAATATTGTACTGACTGGCGATCATTTTTCGATAGAGTGTTTTTTCCCGTGCCGCAGTGGCATAGGGCTGAGTGTCAATAAAAGGGGGAATACGGGTAATTTTTGCACCGCGTTTCAGTAGGGGCGAAACACAACCGTCATCGACGGCATTGAAACTTATAACTGCGGACGCCAACTCAATCGCCTGCTTGCTGGCCCGAAGACCCGAATCCCATGGACCACCAGATTGCTTCGCCGCGTAGGAAGCCTCGGCGATGATGTACGGAATCTTCAGGGCTTCGGAAATTCGGGGTCCGATCCAGTCGGGGGCTTTGTGATACAGGTGGTAGGTGAACCAGACATGCGGTTTGGCAATCTTGCCATTATTATAGGCATCCAGTAATTCCACTGCCTGTGTGTCACCATCCTGCTTAATTACCGCTTGTGTCGCAGCGTTGCCAATCCCGTCATAAGAACGATGCTGGCTGGCGAGATGGACCTGGTGACCAGCCTGGTCAAGGGCGCGCATCAAAAGCTGCGCTATTCGACGGTCACCTGACGGGTTCGGATGCTCAGGGGGTTTCATAGGGGCGTAAAAGGCGATGCGCATCAGTTATCCCCTGCTATATCAAATCGCTTACTCAGATCGTTGATTCCGGCATCAAGCGCAAACGAGTTTCGCACCCGTTGCCCTCCTGCCTTGCCCAAAGCCTGGCGAAGGACCGGGTCTTCGATTACCCTGGTAATTGCCAGGCAGAGTTTTTCAGGGTTGTCAGGCGGTACCAGAATACCGGTGTCACCATTGATGATCAGTTCAGAAATTGCCGAAACATTGGTGGCGACACACGCCAGCTGCTGGCTTTGTGCTTCCATCAGAACGTTTGGCAGGCCGTCCCTGTCACCATCGCCGGCAATTCGCGAGTTGAGGACAAACACATGTGCTTGCCGGTACGCCTGTAGCACCTGATCCTGTGGTTGAGTGCCACGCCAGTCAATGTTAGATTCGATGCCCAGCGTCCGGGACAGTCTCTTCAGCTTATTGCTCAGCTTGCCACCACCAATATGGACAAAGCGCCAGTGCAAGCTGTCAGGTAGTTGTGCAAGCGCCCGCAGTAAACCATCATATCCCTTTTTCTCAACCGCCCGGCCAACCGAGAGGATCGTCACGGGATGCAGGGGTGATGAGCCATCAGGGTTATCTTTCCTTTCACCGGACGAGGTGAAGCGGTTAAAATCGAGACCATGATAAACCAGCGAAACGGTATTTTCTGATGTAGCCAGCCTGGAAAGGTAGGCTGCGTTGGTGGCAGTACAGGTCACCAGCCACTGACAGTCCGCGAGCTTTTCTCGCAGTTCCCACTCCGGCGACGTGTAGATGTCCTTGGCGTGGGCAGAGCAGCTCCACGGTAAATCCAGCATGATGGCGGCATAGCGTGCAACCGATGCCGGCGTGTGTAAAAAATGTGCGTGTAGCTGGCTGATTTCCGCGGGCAGCTCGGTAGCGAGCACACAGGCCTGGCCAAATCGCCGCACCCGGTTCGGGGTGAAATCACGCGCCAGATCGCGTCGCCAGAGTTTGGCGGCTTTATCGTAGCCTGGCAGGCGACGCGCCCTCCAATAGGCTCTGGCGACCCTGACCGGTTCATCATGTAGATATTCTGGCAGATAGTTTACCGGCGCACTGATTTCATCGTGGATAGGATGGAGGTGGGTGTCGGTCGGATGCCTGAGCGAGATGATCTGGATTTCAACTCCGCGCTGCTCCAACGCCAGTATTTCCTGCGCGATGAAGGTTTCCGACAGGCGTGGATATCCCTTTAGAACAAAACCGACAGTAGCCACATTACCTCGCTAGCCCACATATTGCACGAAGGGAACGAAGCTCAGGGGAAATATGGCAAACAAGGTTGATCGATCGCCCGCCGATGCATAGCTGTAGCTACGCATCAAGGGGGATCGATCAAGATTGGCCGCCAGATTTTCCCTGACTTCGTTCAGGCACAAACTGCATATTTTGTTTTTCATGATTTTCGTGTTTTATTATTTAATTCATTGGTAAGAATAGACAGTCGTCACCGCCTTCGTGCAATATGCGGGCTAACGTTTCGATCTTGATCATATTGCATACCGGGATAATTCGCGCAGACTTGATCAGAGATTTCCTTGCTTAATTATCGGCCAGCCTGCATTTTTTGACTGATGGTTTTGAAATAGTCGCTTCGGTTTTGTCGCGCCTGGGCCTCATAGTTATCGTAGAAATAGTCGCTTTTAAAAAACCTCGGCCGGCCAAACAGCTTGTCCTGGAATGCTGCCTGCTTTTGATAAAACACATCATCCGGCAGATTCTCCATTTCCAGCCGCAGATTATCGCTATCTTGAATAAATTCCGGCCAGGGCCGTCCAAAACTGGATAAATCGATATCTACCATATATTTTGTATCAGCATTATTGGCTTCGGTTCCATTGTGCACGGTCGCCATGATGTGCCGGTAAACTGTGTCCCGAAGCGTATCGTCGAAAACGCCATCGCTTGATTCCATGAATTGATCGGCACTCAGCTGCTCATTGTCTATAGCGCCGGGCGCATAAACCACATCGTGGTACCAGATTGCGAGTTCCAGCGCCTCTGGATTTTGTAGGTCATGTTGAATTTTATCGAATAATGAAAGGCAATGCTCTATATGAACAAGCGTGTGATAAAAGCGTTGAGGTTCACTATAGGAGTCGATTAATTTTGCATGAATGGCAGCACTTTCATCGGTAGCAGAATCAAGCAGGCAACGGCGCCAGAGTAGCCGAAACCTGTCGTAATCGAGAACACGGCGCGTCATGGCGTTATCCTGCAAATCATGTTGCAGAGCTTTGCTGCTCCAGCTGAGATTGCAAAGCTTCGACCTGGTGGTGTGATTTTGCCAGTTTATCGCTGAGTTGACGCATCACATCGAGTGCAAGATCTGAATTTTCGCAGAGTAATTTGAGAAACATCTCGGCGCTAATTTTCATTGCTGTGACTTTACCACTGGCCTTTAAGGTGGCACTTCGAGGCGCATTACTCAATAACGCCATTTCGCCGCACAACTGATTTTTATGCAATGTTACCGCGACTACCGGGCCCGATTCGGTTTCTGTGATCACGTCTATGCTGCCTTCGACAATGACGTACGCACACTCGGCAA
>Ga0255049_10000690_pt1 | contig 20242 bp, 12 predicted proteins | sample JV7_2_3_MG_FD_183615 | JGI IMG/M metagenome (GOLD analysis project Ga0255049, IMG submission 183615) | Seawater microbial communities from Jervis Inlet, British Columbia, Canada - JV7_2_3 | ecosystem: Environmental > Aquatic > Marine > Inlet | place: Canada: British Columbia | collected 2016-10-06
ACGCAACAATCACTCCTCCCAAGGAGGGGGATGCGGAGTCACTGGCTCCAAGGCTTAGAGAGGCAGACAAGCAGGAGATATATGCGTTACTGGGGATAGAACCTGAGCCAGCTCTGGAGACTTGTATTGGAAGCTCGAGGGAATGTTATAGTGTGAGGGACTTGGAGACAGATGAACCGTTAGCTGTGTTCGGAACTTCTCCCGATGGTCAGAATGAAGGCTTCGGGATGATATGGCTCCTTGGGTCGGGGGATTTGTTCAAGAAGAACCAAGTTTCCTTCCTAAGGAACTCAGAGTTTTGGGTACAAAAATTGTTCGAGAACTATGATTTATTATATAATGTGGTAGATGCCCGTAATACTCTACACATTAGATGGTTGAAATGGTTGAAGTTTAAGTTTATAGCAGACATACCTGAGTTTGGTTTTGAGAAGAGACCCTTCAGGCAATTCTATAGGAGAAAGGAAGACAGCGATGATTGAAGTAGATGTTAGCATGAATATGTTAGGCTGTTTTCAGCTTATTGGTACTTTTTTAGGGGGCCTAACTGGAGGAGGTGCTGCCGCAGGTGCTGCAAGTACTGCAACAATGGGGGCCACTCTATCTGCTATAGGACAACTAGCTGGCTTAGTGGGTCAAATGCAGTCAGCAAAAAAACAGAAAGCTTATCAAGATCATTTAGCAGAGATGCAACGTCAGGCTGGGTATCGTAAAGAAGCGGCTGTTATAACTCAAAATATACAAGCCGGCGAAGCTACTGCTAGAAAGAAGTATCAAATATCACAACAAGGAGCGAAAGCGGCCTCTGCAGCAGAACTAGCTGCTATTGAAGGAGGCGTTACCGGATTATCTATCGATTACTTCCTAGATGAGTTTGAAGCTCAGGAGGGAGCCTATATGTATGCACTGTCTGAGGAGGCAAGGCTTAGAGAGGCTGAGACAAAGCGTACTTTAGGGGATATCCACTTAAGTACGGAGCAACAAATGGCTTCAACAAACGCCCCCATCACTTACCCAAGCTTAGTAGGCGGCTTATTAAAAGCTGGTGCAGGTTACTATGGAAAACTGAGTGAAATTAAGAGATGGGAAGAGGGTGGAACTGATAATCAGTTATTTGATGTCCCAATACTCAGAGGAAATAACTGGAGACAACCACTGCCTACTGGGCACGTATTCGCTTAGAAAAGATGTCAACACGCCAACAAGTAAAAACTATATTTGATATGTACGGAAGGCCCAGCTTTGGGCCACAGGCTCGTACTAATACTGTAGGTGTTTCTCCGCCTGCTAGGGGGAGCTTAAAAACAGAGATAGGCCAGATTGGAGAGGCTCTTCAATGGGCTGGCTCTGCGTTATCGGAGCAGTTTAAGCAGATGGCTGCTAAGGAGACACAAGAGGGGCTAGAAAAAGGCTCTTCTGAAACCATTAGGGCAGCGCGTTCCCATAAGTATGGTCTGGAAGACTTCTTAAGGAACATGGAGGACACGCATAACTGGCATAATGCCTCCAATCCTTATGTAAACAAGGGTTCCAAGATTGCTGCAGGCACAGTATGGGCTAGGAGCCCTCATGTTGCTTCTGCTTTAGATGAAGATCGGAATACTGTTATTAATGATTGGGTGGCGTTCCAGGATGGAGATGAAAAGGAGTTCCAAGACTTTTTGGATGTCCAAATATTTGGCCCAAGGATTGCAGAGTTAGAAAGTGTCCTACCTAACAGCTACTATGCCCGTAGTATTGGTTTTCAGAATAATCTGGCTCCTATTTTAAATGAGAAAAGGAGGCAATGGACTGCCATAATGCTTGAGCGCAGATCTGCCGCAAACCTAGAGGGTATCCACAGAACTATGGGAACTCTCTGGAAAGGGAATACCATAGAAGAGACCCTGAATTGGTGGTCTTGGGGGAACTTAGCGGGAGAAGTTGATCCAGAGGATGTGGATCCAGAGAAACGATCTGAATCTTATCAAGCAACAGCTCCTTGGAAGACTATTGAAACCTCAAAGAATGGTAAAGGTGTCCTATTTTCAACAATAGAGAACCATGTTCTTAATGATCTTATCAAAGATCCTAGAGATCTTGGATACGAAGAGTCCATTAAACACGCTCTCAGTCGTTTAAAGGCTATCGCTAATTCTAAGCTACCTAACACAGGGGCTGCTCTTAACACAGGTTCCATGGCTCCTCACTATGGGGCTCTGGAGCTTAAACTGGAAGATGCTCTAGCTAAATTGGATGGGATTAAGAGCGAAAAGTTAAAAGCGGCGAGCATAGTGGCTGCTAAGGATTGGGGAAGCTTGATTGAAGCTACGGGAGGTGCTCACGCCTCTCCTGTGGGAGCTAAACCAATGGATAAGCGGGATGTTTCAACAAAAGGTTTGAAAAACGATCCACCTTATGAGCCAGGATCTACACTTTCCTTGGCAGAGCCTATAGATGATCCAACAGATGTCCCTAGGTGGTATGAGGCTTTCAGGAAAGGGCTGGTTTCTGACCCGAGGAATCCTCTTCAGAGGCTCCAAAATTTACCAAGAGATGTGGATGAGGTGCACGCCAAGCAGATTGAAGGAATAGACTCAAATGGTGAGAAGTATAAATACTGGATTAGGGATAAGGAGGCTCCTTTGGTGAAGAACCCTATGTTCGATAATCCTTATGTTCCCACACTGGCTTCCATGAACCTTGCAGATGATGCAGCCAGACTTCAGGCCATGCAGTCTAGGGTCACCGCAATCAATATCCTTAGAGGCAAGAATATTGAGAATGTGGCAAAGAGAAAACTTGCAGGAATCAACACTGTAAAAGATTTGGAAACAGCCCTAGTACAAAAAACTATAGGTGAGTTGTTGGGAGCCGGCGAGGCAGTAGGCCGTGACATAGGTAAACTAAAAGTAGGTGATAAACATTTTAAGTACTCCGAGAAAGACATTTTAGATACAATAGAGCCTAACTCACAAGCCCTCTATGCAGCTCAAAGGGCTCGCGGAATGGCTGTAAATAATCGGGAAGCCTACGAAGCAGCCTCTCTGTATATGCGTACCCACCATCCAGATTCTAGGAAAAAAAGACCCAGTGGTTGGGCTATAAAAGATCTGGAAACTTTCATGAAACCCGGGGAACTTGATAAGTGGATACATATGAATCCTGCTCAGGTTGAAGCACACCTAATTCTGGAAGGATATGATATGTCTATAATTCCTGTCCTAAAGAAGGTTGCTTCAGATACAGGAAAGGGATTTAGAGACTACCTACAGTTGGATAACCTAGGAGGAAACGCAAGGATTTCCAGAGGTAGAAAAATAAAGGCACAGATGTACAGAGATCTGGTCGATACCAGTCCTGCAGATGTAGAGCACGGTGAGGAGATGTCTCTATTTAAATATTTAGCTCTTAATAAACAACAATTAGCTGTTGATGACGAACTCTTAGTTAGCCGAGGATATGCTCAAATCCTGCTTCATCAAAAAATGGACACTTTCTTAAGAAGTAATTATTATGATATGATTACCACTCTGGCTAAGGAGTTTAATTATAACTTTGAGCACCCCACAGTTTTAAAGGCTCTGGAAGATGCAATGAGTGCTACAGATAAGCCGGTTACATATCCGGTAAAGAATGCTGCTGGGGAGCTTGAGGAGAAGCAGCTCCTTCCTAAGAGTCTGACAAGGATGTTCAGGGACTTAGCGGGTACACATCCAGATGGTAAGAAGAGGTCGTTCCAGAGCTTTCTTAAGTTAGAAACACTAAGGCTACAAGGTGGAGGTAAATAGTCATGGAAAATAGTCCATTTGAACTTCAGAACGCTGTCCCTCATTTCATTGATCCTGAGGTTCTCCCTGAGTTGCGTCATAATAACATACAGCCAACAGCTATAAACCAGATGCTCCGGCTAAAGGATCGAAAGAGACGGCAGGTTGAGACGAGGGCTCAACCCGAGTGGGACGCAACATGGGGAATGAAGTTTAACAACAATCAATTTTTCAATAAGTTTAAAGATCATGCTCGTGTTAATAGTCAGGTACAGTTGAGTATGCTCAGGTCACTTCAGACTCTATACAAAGAACAGGGCACTGCTGATCTTGAGAATACCTATGGACACTACAATAATATTTATTTGGATATGACCCGTTCTTTAGATCACTTTCCTTGGAAGGATACTCTTCCAGATAGTGAGGGGAACTTTGGGTTTACTATACCGGGAGGTATGGTGGATCATAATGTTCCCTCAGGGCACAAACCTTTGACTCGTACCTCTTTTCCGTCTCTTGATAAGTTTCCCAAATGGGACAGGGGAAAAGGTGAGTGGGGTACAGTGAACATAAACCCAAAGAACACTAGTTTTTTCCCGAATGTGGGTGGATTTCAAAGAGTCATGCAGCCTGTAATGGATTGGTATGACGACCTTAATGATAAGGAAACTCTGGATATTCTTAACATCTACAGTAACACAGAGGGTTTACCTCCGATTCCAAAGGAAGCTATACCTCAGATAAGTCCCGCCATTCTGTTTATGCGGGATGAGAAGGGGGAACCCATGACTTGGGAGGACTACCCTAAACATAGTCAGCCGCACGAAAGCCAGACTATAGGTACTCTCCCTAGAGTAATGGAGCCACTGGTTGACGAACAGTTTGCAGAAGATAATCCATTCAATAACCTCATGAAGCTACAGGCTGCAATTCGTGGAGGTTACCAGATGGGTAAAGAGCTCCAAGCTGGTACTAAAAAGCCTCTACATGGCGAAGAATCGAAGCAGCACTGGGACAAGAGAACCCCTAGTCGTCCTGTTGCAAACTCTCCACTAGCTTTCAGGAGATACATGATTAACAAGATCAAGGCTAATCAGTGGGAGAAGCTGCCTGAGGACAGGAAGCTACACTTCCGACAGGTTGGAGGTATGATTGGGAGGTTCTACCCTGATTCTGGGATAAGGGTAGGGTCAGAAGATGGTTTAGCAGATGAAGGTTGGGGCACAGCAGGGGAATCGGGGAACCCTAGAAAGGCTCGCAGCGCTCTAAACGAATTTACTATTGACCAAATGAAACACTTTAAGCATCAACCCGATGCTTATGGAGCAGACCCTGAACATGGGGTTACCTTGAGTGGTCTGGAGACCAACCTTAATAATGTGTCCAAACAGGTAAAGATGCTCTTCCAAAAATACTCAGGAAATATAGGGACTGATGTAGAGCAGATCTATCCTGAGAATTATAATCCCTACAATCCTGAAAATAATAAAAAGGTTGATATCTTTACCAAGACTAATGGTGTTTTAGCTAGAACTGGAATGGCTAACATGAGTGCTGAAGAGACCCAGCAAGTTGTAGAGGTGGTAGCTCAGTTGTTGTATCTCCAGTCACTTGCTGCTGAACGTGGGCTACCCTTTAGGGACTACAACGATCGTGCAGGACAGTACCAACCCACTCGGCCTCCTCGTACATGGGATTTTAGAATAAAAGAGGGAGATGAGCAGATGCCCTTACCGGGTTGGAAGAAGGAGGGCGAGGTTAAAACAGAATCTAATTATCTTACTTTCGATAATTTTATTACATTTGCAGAAAACTTTTTAGTAGAAAACGGTGGCAACTATACTCCGGTAATAGAATGGTTATCTTTTTCTGATAGAGTATTGGATGATGGCTTCTTAGATTTGGAGCGTCCTACAGTCCTTAAGGAACTCTCTATGCGAAAGAGCGGTTCAGATCAGAAAGATATTGTAGTTAAGGATATGGATAAGGGGCGCGTACAGAGTTCAGGAGAATCTAAAGAAACTTCAGGAGGTACGGCTGAACCTGCACAAGAGCCTTGGGATAAATTTAAAGCAAAACTATTAAGTGAAACAGAAGAGAAGCCCAGCCTTACTCCTGAAGATACTGAAATAGCGCGACAACGGCGTGCGGCTTTATTAAACCCAAAGGCTGACAATGATCCCAAGGATGGGCTATTGTCTCCCAAGGAGGCTACCGCCAGTAGCAAGAAGAAACAATAATAGTAGAGGAGAATATGGCAAACGGAGTTCCACAACCAACACAGCAGAGACCTCAGAAGCCTACCCAAGTAGATCATATACTACAAGCGCATACGCTTGAAGGCAATATGGACAACCTTTATAAGGAGCTGAAGGCCGGTGGTGTTGATGTAGATCAATTCAATGCTGAGATGCAGGCTGCAGCGAAGGCTCAGGAAAGTCGGTCTTGGATATTGGGCTCAGGTTCCCTTAAGGCTATGGGTAATGGCGCGTTCATGGCTGGGTATAGTATGTGGGATTTGTTTGCAGGTAGGAGTCGGTTCTCGATGAGAAATCTGGGGGTAAAGCCCTATCCTCTGGGGGAGGATTACAATACTAAACTAGGAGGTTTAGTCGAAGGTGCAACACAGTTCATGATTCCGTTTCTACTTTCCAGAAAAGGACTCCAGTCATCCAGAATACAGCAGCTTGCTAAAAATGAAAAACTTGTAAAGGCAGGTAAAGCTACCAAGCTCCTCCCCTCGGCTAAAGAAGGTGGTAGAATCTACCAAGCCCGTAAAGTTCTTGGAGCATTCTTTGATGGGGCAGTCCTGAGCCTCCCAGTAGATTTTCTAGTCTTTGATCCTCACCAACAAAACTTGTTCCAGAGTCTTAAAGAGTGGGGCAAGCAGGATGGTGTGATGAAGCACGTAAAATTACCCGATGGTACTACCTTTCAGCAGGTTGTAGAGCAGCATGAAAAAGACTCCCTTACTGGTAACTGGGAAAAAGCGGCAACACTACAGGAACAGTTTGAGTATAGGATTCAAACCATGATGGAAGGCCTTTTTGGAGGGGCTATAATACAAGGTACTATTCATTCAACTAGAATGGCTTATAAGTGGAATCAACTTAGAGTAGGTAAAAATAAACTACAGCGTTTAAAGGGAGAGCTAGAACAGCTTGATGTTATTCCCGGGAGAGACACTGCGAAAGCTCGTGATAAAGCAGTTCGATCAATAGAGGTGGAGGTACTCAAATTTAATAAACTCCTAGAGGAAGCAGATAATCTGGGGAACAACAGTGCGAAACACGCTCTAGCTTTAGAAAAAAGTATTGATAACTGGGGTGACTTGGTTAGGAAGGGCTCCCTTGCTGTTGATGCTCAGGTTGACCCATGGCCGGCATGGCACACCACACCAGACAGACCTCATGCAACTGATCCTACCTTAAGGGATCTCTCTACTACCAGAGATCATGTAGATGAAAATCTTAAGTCCACAGGAAAACGTCAGTTGGTCGTATCGCAGCGCATTACAAATAATCAGGTTTCTCGTGCTGAATATATGCAGCACCTTAAGGGAAACAAGCATACCAGAACAGGTGATGATATTGATCCTTTCTTTGGAGCTTCGGAAGCAGATATAGCAGCACACTTGAAGAAGCAGATCCAAGATGCTGAAAAAGCGGGGGATAAAAAAGAACTAACAAGGCTAACGAAGAAATTAAAAAAGGCTGAAAAAACAGGAATATGGGCTGCAGATCCCTATAAGGATCCCAAGAAACTTCCTGATGAGATTACCAAGAGAAGAGACCAGAAAAAGAAAGTATGGAAAAAGCTCACACCCGCTGAACGAGCTGCTATTGAAAAGCATCTCGATTCCCCAGAGAAGGTCAGTAAGTTTGAAATGGAGCTGGCAGCATCCCGTATTGAACTGGGGCATCCAACTTTAAAGCCTAATCAATTAGCTACAAAAGCAGGTGTTGATGCTGAGTTAGCAGCCACCAGACGAGCCTTGGAGTCTGTGCTTCATATGCACGGGATACCTACAGGTGGTAAGGTATTTAATTATCCTCATTTTAAAGAAGGATCTACTGCAGCCGAAAAAGGTAGGATGGTAGTCTATGATGGGGAGAATATTATAATGGATTTCGACTCCATTGCGAAGGATTGGGATGAAAACTTCCTTTATTTTCAAGGTGGTAGGGAAATTAACGGACAGATTAGCTTAAAGAGTAGACAGGAATCCAAAATATTGGAGGCCATGAATCTTGATCCAATCAAGTTACAGGGAGCCTTGCACCAACGAGGTGGAGCCAAAGGTGGAGCCAAAGCTTATGCTAAGTTTCTGGAGCTTCGTCAGCGTAAGATTATTGAGTATGCCAAGAAATCTAAAACCCCACTGGAGGAGCTAAACCCACAGAACTTTGAGCACCTCCAGCTACTCACCAAGTCCACTTACGATGCCCTAATGGAACCAGCCGCCAAGGGAGGCTTGGGAATAGATCCACACCTATTGAGCGGCAAGAGTAAACTAGGAGGTGTCCTTAGACTTGCCGAGGCAGTAGATTACTCCCAATTCGAGCGTGCCATGATGAAGGTGGATGCTGAGGGTAATCAGGTAGGTTTAGAGAAATTTAACGAGTTCTTTCAGAGAGCCATGGATGGAGATGAAAGTATGCTTTCACTTCCTGAACAGGATTTCTGGAGAGCTGCAAAAGGGGGCAGTGTTGTGTCCTCTAATGCTGCCATGATTGCCATGAGCCATATGTATAAGAATCTCTTTACGCAAAAGTTTGGTGTTACTCCTGATATTGAAAGTATAGCCCGTGCTTTTGGTTATAATAAAAAAGTAAAAAAAGGCGCAGTAGACTATTCAGCCAGCACCAAGCCTGACTCAAGAACTCCACATCAGTTTCTTGTAGATAGTTTTATGGAGCTTACAGACAGTGTAGCAGGAGGTGGCGGGACTGCTGCTCAGTCCTTGGGTATAGATGGGGGTACTCTCAGACAGCTGATTGGGGAAGGAGAGGGGGCATTTCAGGGTGCTGTTAGAAAGATTGATGTAACTAAAATAAATGAGTTGAGTGCAGGAGATTTAGCTGATCTTCATATTCGAGTACTCTCGATGAGAATTGGAGTACAGCAACGGGGAACTGAGATAGGAGAGTTGGCTGCAGAGATCGTAGACAAAATAGCAAAGGATACCTTTAAGTCTCCTCTTGCGAAGAAAGTGGCTCTTAATAAACTTGTAATGCTAAAGCAGCTACAGGCACTGGAACTAGATTCACTAGCTACTGCCCGTCATTCTTGGGGTTTAACTGGTCGAATGTATCAGGACATGGACAAGCTCATGGCAAAGCTTGGTGAGGAAGGTCATGAGGAGGTACTGGATAAAATCCTAAGAGATGTAGGTGGTGAGGATAATGTTGAGGAAATGGCTTCTCTAATAGTTGATGCCAGAAAAGGAACCGTATCGGAGGCAGATCAGGTCGCTAAAGAAATAGCCGTAGCTAAGATGGTAAATGAGGCTGCTTGGACAGATGCTGTAGATATGTTCAATGAGATATGGATTAATGCCATGTTAAGTGGCCTACAAACCCAGTCCATTAATAATGTGTCCAATGCTATTAAGCTCGGTGTGACTCTTGGGGAACAGTACCTCGGAGGTTTTGTTCCTAATGTACCTTGGGCTAAAAAAATACAACGTACAGTTTTGGATACTGATGTAAAGGAGGCTGTTGGGCGTGCTTTTGCCAGAGGCAAAGCAGCAAAACAGGCAATCTATGCCGCAGGAATGTCTGTTTCAATTCTTAGGATGTGGATGAGGGCCGGGGATACCTCAGGTGGTGGGGCGTTTATAAAGGGAACCGCAGATAGCTCAGGAAGAAAGCGGCTGGCATATGAGCAACAAAAAACTGCATGGGATTCCCTTGAAGATGCGAGCTCATCTGAGATGGAACACTTTGATCCAACAAAAACCAGATTTAGTGAGCTTCCCGCTTCCCCTGCGAGTTCAAAGGGTATAAACGCTTGGGCACAACGGGTAGCCGAAGATGTCTCTGGGCCAGGACTTAGAAATGTAGTTGCAAAAATAGGTGACTCACCCTTTGCAGGAGGCGTGGCTGACCTTTGGAATGGCCTTTACCACGGGATTCTTCGTAAACCTATGCGTATGATGGGCCACTCTGATATGCTGTGGCGTACTATTACTCTAAACGCACACGTAGATGCAACACTCGCCTCATATGCAGTCAATGTTAGAAAAATACGTAACCCAGATGACATAGCTGATTTTGTAGTTAAATATCGGCAGGGTATGGTTAAAAACGGGGAGGTCTTTTCTGAAGCAAGGCTTAAGAAAGAGGCACAAGAACTAGTAGACAAGGATCCCTCCATCCCGGTAGCACAGCGTTCTGCTAAAGTACGGGAGTATATTGCCAAAAATTGGAATATCCATGAGGGACAGAACGTAGGTATGGATGGAAGCATAAGGGCAGAGCTTGGTACAAAAGCTCTACGGGATTCTGAAGATGTAACCTTTACCAGTAATCTGGATCAGGTACATGAGGACTACGAAGGCGACTGGGCAACCAAAGCGGTAGACGACACAGTTGGTAAAGTTCTCAGAATAAAACCAAGTAGAGTCCGTTCCTTGGGTGGATGGCTACAGAAAAAATCAGCGGGTAATCCTTGGGTTAGACTTCTGTTCCCCTTTATCCGCACTCCCCTAAACATCTTCAGGGACTTCGGCAAGAGAACCAGTATTCTGGGAATGGCTAGTAGACAGAACCGAATGGATTACTTCAGTAAGAACCCTGCAGATAATGCAGCCGTTAAAGGGAGAATCTTTGGTTCAACTGCCGCCCTTACCATTGCCTACAACATGGCAGACCAAGGCCGTCTTACCGGCGGTGGGCCAATGGATCCAATAAAGAGAGAGACTTGGAAAAACGCTGGGTGGAAACCCTATTGTTTTGTATTTGAAGATGGAAGTAAGATTCAGTTCTCAAGAGTAGAACCCTTTGGCTATCCTTTTAAGTGGATGGCAGACTATCGGGAAACCATGGACTTTGCCAGAGATGATGAGGAGTATGATGAATGGGCAAAAGATTGGGGATCTTCCATTACAATAGCTACCATGTCACTCATGCGTAATGCCACCTATGCTCAGGGAATAACTGAGTTAGGGGAACTTATAGCAAGCTCGGAAAAGGAAGGCCTGGAGGGAAAACTAGGACGTTTTATCTCGCAGAGACTCTCTGCCATCGGTGGGCCATCCATAGTAAAGAATATAATGACGAGTTTTGATGATCTTGATCGTCAGGTAAAATATGAGGAAGATCAGGCCAGAGCTCGTCGGTATCCCTTTGGGATAGAACCCAAGCGTGATCCAGTCTTTGGGTATATCCAAAAAACACACGAGAGATACCCACATGACTTTATCAAGGCTATTACACCCTTTAAGTTCTATGAACCAAACCTACAGTCACCCGTATATAAGGAACTTACTGAGCTAACGGCTACTATGAATTACATGAACACAGACTTTTATGATAATCCTAATATAAAGATGTGGAAATTTAATGCTATTATAAGTCATAAGGATCCCAAGAAGAAAAACGAACTTAAAGCCATGGCTAGGGCCATGAAAACCAGAGCTGTAAAAGATGTAGATAAGTTTGGTTACATGACTAAAGCTGTACCATGTCCGGTTTTTCAAGGGCAATCAGCCTATGATTATACTCAGCAGTATATATCAGTACGTAAGAGATACTATACGAAAGCTGACATTGCTATTTGGGCAGACAAGATAAACCCAGAGTGGCAGGGAAAAGGTGCTGATGAACTTAGAACATGGGTAGAAGAAACTAAACAAGGGCTTTCTGGAGCCATGGGACTGGAAGCTTTCCTATTAATGGCTATGAGTAGGCCTTCGTATACAAGGCTAACCAAGCTACCGGATACATCCAACAGAGAAAAAAGTTTCAGGGTGACGATATTAAGAAACATGGTTCAGCAATTTAGAAATGAAGCCATAGATGAATTAAGAGGGCGACCTTATAATCCTTATGCTCCAAGAGAAAACAGAGGGTTTGCTCCAATCGTCCCTGCGCCTAAAGGAAAAGTTAGGACTTCTTACGGGGGAGCCTATGGAGTATTTTGGAAGAATATGATCGTCCAACACGTTTTAGCGCAGGAGGCCTCAATAGAACATGAGGGTAAAGATCCCCGCGATCGTCAGCTTAATAGATTACAAAGAATAAAAGGACTAAGGGATTCACCACTAGATCAGTAAAAACAGTTGAATTTCAAATAACAAAGTGATAAGGAGGGAATAGTAAATGGCTACCGTAGTATACACAACAGTAACAGGAACATCAACAGGTGCAGGTGATGCACCAATTGATTGGAGTACTGAGGCTGGTAATTTTTCCTACCTTAGGAAATCCCATGTTAAGGTACGTATCTCTGGGCCGGCGGATACTTTGGATATATTTAAGGCTTCCCTGAAAACTGGGATAGATCCTCTGACTCAGAATACAGATTATACTATTGATAGCGTGGGGGATATTACCTTTCTAGCTGTCGCTGACTTAGATGACGGAGTTGAGTATCAGGTAGAAGTCAGGCGTAACTCAAACATAGACGAGCGTTATGTTGATTTTATAGATGGTGCAGTTGTAACTGAAGCTAATCTGGATAATGCCCAGAAACAACAGCTCTACATCTCTCAAGAGCTGAACACCAAAATGGCAGAGCAGCATGAGGATGGCTCCATAGGTACAGCCGGCGTTACCACCTTTGCGGGAACCTTCTCGGGAACCATTGGCCCCAACAGCGTTGGAACCACGCAGTCTGCAAGTGATAATTCTACAAAAATAGCCACTACAGCGTATGTTGATGCCCAGACCGGCCTTGATGACACAATAGCGGAACTTCTGGACACCACTATAACCTCACCTACTGACGGAAGTCTGCTCCTCTATGATACCGGCACTTCCAAGTGGCGTGATGGAGCCATGAGTGGCGATGCCACGATTAGTGATACGGGGGCGATAACTGTAGCTACTCTTAATCAGGACACTACGGGCAATGCTGCTACTGCCACAGCACTTGAGACGGCGAGAACGATTGGTGGAACGAGCTTTGACGGCACGGGCAATATTGTTCCTGCTACGATTACAGTCGCGGACACCACTGACACCTCCTGTTCGGTTGGACTATTCGAGTCTGCGACAGGCGACCTTGCTCCGAAATCGGACGGAGGGATAACCTACAATGCTGGGACGGGAACGCTAACAGCTACCGCATTGAGTGGCCCTCTAACAGGAAACGTAACAGGAAGCGTAACAGGAAACGTAACTGGAAACCTTACCGGAGATGTAACGGGCGATGTTACCGGAGACCTTACAGGAGACGTCACTGGAGACCTCACTGGAGACGTCACTGGTAATTGCAGCGGCACTGCCGCTACAGTTACGGGTGCAGCCCAGACAGCCATTACCAGTGTGGGAACTCTAACCGACCTCACTGTCAGCGGGACAAGCACAACCATCGGGACAGTGACATCCGGCATCTGGCAGGGAACTGCGGTTGACGGAACGTACATTGACCTTGAAGGTGCAGAGCTGAAGTCCACTGGTGAATCCGGTGGAACTAAATATTTGCGTGAAGACGGTGACGGAAGCTGTTCATGGCAGGCTGTTTCAGCGTCAGGAGTAGAAGGAACCGCAGTTCTCAGCACTGGCGAAACCGGAGCTACTAAGTTCCTTCGCGAGGACGGTGATGGAACCTGCTCATGGGTAGTGCCTAGTGGTTCTGGAGATGTTTCAAAGGTTGGCACTCCAGTAAGTGGACAAGTTGGGTACTGGACAGGTGATGGCACTTTAGCTGGTGAGACCAATCTGTTCTGGGATGCGACGAATGATCGGCTGGGCATCGGAACCGACAGCCCCTCGTACTCCCTAGTTGTGGGGGGCGGTGGCAACACCCAATTGCAGATTAAAGCTGGCTCGGCATCCTACTCGTCACTTTATTTCGGTGATGCTGATTTAGGTTACATTGGAATTATCCAGTACAACCATGCCGACAACAGCATGGAGTTTTATACTGGTAACTCCGCTGGGACTAGCTACGTACAGGCTTTACACATTGATAGCTCGCAGCGAGTCGGCATCGGAACCGCAGTTCCGAACGCGAGACTTACGGTTTCAGACAGCAGTTCATCAACTGCGGCGGCAAATCACGAGGCAGGAATAAGAATCAGCAACACAGACACCACAGCAAACAACTGGGCTTCAGTAGTATTTGACAGCGCAGCAGTGGCGGCTGGTGATATGTCTCTTCAGTTTACAGACCATACAAACAACTATGGTGAACTAACATTCAGCACTAGAGGCACTGATGGGTATTACGAACGTATGCGGATTGACTCGGCTGGCCTCGTCGGCATCGGAACCGCAGTTCCCAGTAAGAAGCTGCACATTTCTGGCACAACTGGTGACAACAGCCGAATGCGGTTCACTGATACGGACAACAGCACGAGCTTTGATGTCGGAGTAGATGCCAGCGGTGGACTTCTTTCATCCATCGGGGCTAACGGGTTGCTGATGTACACTAACGGTTCGTTAGCCATGACGGTTGACAGCTCGCAGCGAATCGGCATCGGTGGAACGCCAACAGGGTTGCTTCATTTAACTAAAGCCACTGATCCCTCGCTGATGCTGACTAACACCACTGGTAACCAGAGTTACTATATTGCGGTTGACGATTCTGCAACGGACAAGCCTCTGGTTATAGGTAATGGAACGGCTGTTGGGACTAACACCCGAATCGCCCTTAACCCCTCGTCAGGCAACGTCGGCATCGGAACTGACAGCCCCTCGTACCCCCTTGAAGTTGTCAGCGGAACTGCAAATTATGCGGCTCTGGGTGATGCAACTTCAACAAGCGGTGCATCTGCATTACATCTGCTGGCAGCAACCAACAAAACAAACTGGTCTATTGGTGCAAACTACAACGTAGCAGACGGGTTCAACATCACTCCGTCCACAGCCTCTGGAGGCTCGACTTTCACCACCCCAGCTTTGACGATTTTGAACAGTGGCCTCGTCGGCATCGGTGGAACGCCTTCTCACAAACTAACCGCCATTGATGCAACCGTCACCGCAGGATTTGTTGACGTAATCGGGGTTAATTGTAGTACTTCAACGGGTAACACAGCCATACTCGGTTACGAGGCCAGCGGTTCAGCACCCACGCATTCAGTGTTGCGTTCGGCAAACAATCTGCCACTTGCGTTCGTCACAAACAACACGCCTGTCAAGCGGATGATCATTGATGAAAATGGCTCCATTGATCTCGTTGCCTCAAAGCTAACCATTGGCGGCGGTAATGGAAACGATGGGGATGTGCTAACCTCCGATGGTGCGGGTAACATTGCATGGGAAGCTGGTGGTGGTAGTGGCGACATAACCGGCGTAGACCTTACTGGTGGAACCGGCATTAGCATTGACTCTGAGTTGAACACCACTTCCGGCGACTACTCCGCGACCATAACCTGTGACCTTGAAGGCACGGAGGTTAAATCCAGCGGCCCCGTAACAGACGGCCATGTTCTAACTGCTGACGGTGTGGGTGGGGCAGCTTGGGAAGCATTGCCCGCAGCAGGTGCGGTACTACAGATTGTCACCATGACTCCAATTGACGCCACATCATTCAACTCCTCGACCACCACCTACACTGATATTACTGACCTTACTTTAGACATAGAGCCATTATCAGCAACAAGCAAGATACTGGTTGAGGTTCAGGTTACTTATGGTGGAGCCACCAACCTCACTGCCGGATTCAGGGTGACTAGAGATGTAGATTTATCTGGGTCTCCCACCGTTCTCAATGTGAGCAGTCAAGCAGCTTCAGGGGCGCAAAATTGCTGCGCGGCTCTTTACGTTAGCAGTAGCCAAAACTGCTATACCGACACTTTTAAAGATGTAGATGACAGTCATGGTTCGACCCCCGGTTCCACAACCTTAACCTACCAAGTTCAAGTTGCGACACGTTCAACAAGCTACGGATTTGTGTTAAATAAGCCTTGGGATGATGTTGACGACAGTTCTGAATTTTTCGGACTCAGTTCCATAACCTTAACTGAAATAGCAGTAGCGTCTTAAATAAACAGTTAAACTAAAACAATTTATTATGCCAAACAATAAATACCAAATTAGCCGCCTCGAGCCGCTAGTTAAAGATACGGACGGCTTGAAATCAGCCGTAGTTAGTCTGGTAGTAGGAATGACAGCCACCTCTGAGGATGGTCTTCATTCAGCCTATATGGACACGATGCTACCTTTGACTATCGATAAAGATAACTTTGTCGCTTTCGAGAGTCTGGATCAGGCTTGGGCTACAACGCACGCAGAGAAGTGCGCTGAAGATAACGGCTGGAAAGAGTCGTTGGATAAGCAACTGGAAGCTGCGGCAGCTAGGCCAACCAGTAAGCCCTTTGTTTGGCAAAAGCCTGTTGAACAGCCAGAACCAAGTGCATAATCAGGATAAATTGGGTGGATAACCATGAGGTTACTAGATCTCGATGATGTAAAGGTGGCTTTCGCTTCCGCGAGTGGCCTAGGCAATTGGCTCCTGGAGATTGACACTCTCCTAAAGGTACTGATTAGCATAGCCTCTCTCGTTTATATCGTCTTAAAAATAAAAGAACTGATAAAAAATAAAAAGTAATTATGAAGGAAAAGTTAAAATCCAGAAAATTATGGATGGCCATTGGAGGCCTATTAGCAGTCATGTGTACTGAGTGGTTTAACCTCTCACCGGCAATAGCAGAAAACCTTATTGGAGCAATTATTATTATTGTTCCATCCTACATCGGAGGACAATCGATTGTGGATGCGCTTAAGGAATACTCAGCAAAGAAGCCTTAATGTGGCAGCATTTATTAAGGCAATCCTTGAGTGGCTCTCAGGCTTACTAAAGTCTGAGATCAAGCAGGATGTAAAGGCAAGTGATGCGACAACTGAAAAAGAAATTAGGGATAACTTTCGTTCTACTATGCGCGATAGGTTGCGGGACGACGAGAGTAGTATTCGTAAAGACTGACGCCGATATAGTTCGGATTGGGCCTAATGTTAGCGGAAAGATCTACTTCCGAAAGGATGGGGAGTGGATTCTGTCCAAGAACAAAGTTAAACTTCCAGAGGGCTGGTATGCTGGTGCTCTGGGTGGGGAGGATGAATAGATATGGCTGATAAAAAACGAAAAATGGCGGGTACTAGTAAGGTTTCTTTTACCCAGTTACACATTAAAGGTGGCAAAGCAAAACTAAGAGAAAAGCTGAATGCTGAAGCACGCAGACATGGATACTCCAGTATTCAGGCTGGTATCAATAGTGGAGATCTTGCGTTTACTGCAGAAAGGAAAAGAGCAGGGTTTAAACCTCCTGGGATTCATAGTCAGGAAATGTGGTCACGGCGAAAAGCACTCCGAATGGACGCCAGAGAGCCTTCTAAGAAGAGGAAGAAATAACATTTACTAAAGATGGCTGATATACTACAAGAACTTAACGAGGAGACTCTGGGGCAAATCCATGCAGCTCTCGCTTCAGAGCTATTAAACCGTATAAAAAACGGTGAAGCTACACCTACTGACTTAAACGTAGCTCGCCAGATGTTGAAGGATAACAACATTACGGTTACACCCGCTTCAGGGTCTCCCTTGTTAAATATCTTGGAGGAACTGCCATATGATGAAAAAGGGACAATCATCAAAATTGACACCAGATCAAAAGAAGAAACACCGCCTGAATCAGCGGAAGTATCGGGATAAGAATTGGGACTACAGGTTGTGGCATGGAGCACATCGGAACGGCAAGGCAAGTAGGAAAAAACTTAAGGTAACCATTGAACGAGAATACCTGCGTCAACTCTGGGACGAACAGCGCGGATACTGCTTCTGGACTCAGATACCCATGTTAACCTACTCGATCTTCAAGAGACACCCCCAGTTGGTCACTGTTGACCGTATTGACTCTGAAAAAGGGTACGATGAAGATAATGTTGTTTTAGCTTGTGCCTTTGCCAACTTCGGTAAGTCAGATACCGATGTAAGAACATGGATGACCTTTCTGCAGACCCTGCGGAGAGCTATGAATCCATTCTTCGATAACCTTCTTCCCACAAGTGATGACTCAGAGCATTCGCTACTTTTGTCACTGCAGTCTCATCCCAGTAGGAAGAAGCCTTTACCTGATGAAGAAGCTCATGAATAAGCGTATCCATGTACTCCCTAGGGGTTTGCCTAGGGTCAATCTCAATCAAACCATCGGGATGAGCAATGCCCAAAGCCTTATAACGGCCCAGCTTTCTCCGTTTGATCCTTATAACCACCTTCTTTGGCCCAGAATCAGCCCTAGGAGCCTTCGTAGTATCCTTACCTCCCATAGTACCAAAACCCTTTCATAACGTCTCTATGCCCCCTTTACGCTCCAATATGGATCCACGGTTGAAAGACTTCAGAAACTTTCTGTATCTGGTATGGAAACATTTGAATCTCCCTTGTCCGACCCCCGTACAGAACGACATCGCTCAGTACGTTCAAGATGGCCCAAGACGGGTGGTAATTCAAGCCTTCCGTGGGGTGGGTAAGAGCTGGATTACCAGTGCCTTTGTGTGTCATCAGCTATTATTGAACCCCAAGCTTAATTTTCTTGTAGTATCAGCATCAAAAACACGATCAGACGACTTCTCTACGTTTACACTCCGGTTAATCTCTGAGATGGCCATATTGAAGCACCTGATCCCCCGAGAGGAACAAAGATCCTCCAAGATTAGCTTTGATGTAGGGCCAGCCCCTGCAGCTCATGCACCCAGCGTTAAATCAGTGGGAGTCACGGGCCAACTCACTGGTTCCCGCGCTGATATCATTGTTGCTGATGATGTTGAGTCAGCAAACAACAGTATGACGCAGTTGATGCGGGATAGGCTGGGGGAAACTGTAAAGGAGTTTGAGGCTATCCTTAAGCCTGAGGGTAGGATCATATTTCTGGGTACACCCCAGTCAGAAGAGACACTCTATAATTCTCTTCTAGAGCGCGGTTATGAAACACGTATATGGCCCGCCAGATACCCTAGCAAGGCCAAGACGATCTATGGGGATAGACTAGCAAATATCATAACAACAGGGCTGGAGGAGGATCCTGAGGGCCTTGAGGGGCAACCTGTAGATCCCGACAGATTCAATGAGTTTGACCTACAGGAACGCGAGGCTTCCTATGGGAAGGCTGGGTTTGCCCTACAGTTCATGCTCGACAGTAGGCTCAGTGATCTTGAGCGCTATCCCCTTAAGCTTAGTGATTTTATTGTTCATCCTCTCGATAGGGAGTTCGCTAGTCCCAAGCTGGTGTGGGCCAGTAGTCCAGACCTGATTATACGGGAGATACCAAATGTAGGGTTCAGTGGTGACTATTACCACAAGCCCATGGAGGTCAGCAGCGGCCATGAGAAGTACACAGGTGCTGTAATGGCTATTGATCCGTCAGGGCGCGGTCAGGACGAAACCGGGTACGCTGTAGTGAAGATCCTGGCTAGTCAGTTGTTTGTTGCAGACGCTGGAGGCTTTAAGGGTGGGTACGACAAAAACACACTTAGGAAGCTCGCTAAGATTGCTAAAGACAACCAAGTAAATAGACTAATCATAGAGGCAAACTTTGGGGATGGTATGTTTAATCAGTTACTAAAGCCTATCCTATTGGAATGTGGATATAATGTAACTATAGAAGAAGTAAGACATAACAAACAAAAAGAACTAAGGATCATAGATACCCTAGAGCCTCTCTTAAGTAATCATAGGTTAATCTTAGATCCTAGGATTATAATTAATGATTATAACAGTCTAAGTCAAAGAGGAGGAGCAACTGCGGATAACCTTAGTTATCTCCTTATGTACCAGTTGTCAAGGATAACTCGTGACAAAGGTGCACTTAGGCATGACGACAGGTTGGATGCACTGAGTATGGCTTGTGGATACTGGGTTGAACATATGGCGCAGTCAGTAGATGAAGCTGCAGATGTACTGAAGAGTGAGAGGGTAGACCGAGCTTTAGAGAAGTTTTTAGAGGGAGTTATCGGTAGGAAACCTGTGGGTAACCTATGGATGAAAGTATAGGTTGTCAAGGGTTAACCATTCTCTTTGTTTGGTAATTATTTCTTATATATGGTTAATTTCACACAGGAGAAATACCCCCTTTTTAAGAAAATGATCGACAAATTGAGTTGTCGCTCAGAAAGCCCGTAGTTTGGTTGACAAAGTATGAGAGGGTATTCTTACGCTTGCAGCGTAATCATTCCCCCAGTACCCCGTCATTGCGGGGATCATCGTGGGCCTCAAGACTACGCTCAAACGGGGGGTATGGGTGGGGGTTCACTTTTAGATTGTCGGGGGCGTAGGGGGGTCACACTACTGATTCCACACGATGTCCTGTGTGTGTCTCATTACCTGTA
>Ga0255049_10000691_pt1 | contig 20223 bp, 23 predicted proteins | sample JV7_2_3_MG_FD_183615 | JGI IMG/M metagenome (GOLD analysis project Ga0255049, IMG submission 183615) | Seawater microbial communities from Jervis Inlet, British Columbia, Canada - JV7_2_3 | ecosystem: Environmental > Aquatic > Marine > Inlet | place: Canada: British Columbia | collected 2016-10-06
GTGTGCCTGCAGCAATTGCCGGTACGGCCGAACTGGTCCGTAACGGGGAGATGTCACCAGCGACGGCGATCATGATGCTGGTTGGTGCTGTTGCCGCGATCGTATTTGTGGTTTACATGGAGCGTGCACAGCGTCGCATTCCGGTGAATTACGCTCGGCGCCAACAGGGGCGCAAGATGTACCAGGCGCAGAGCACACATCTACCGTTCAAGATCAACATGGCCGGCGTGATTCCTCCAATTTTTGCCTCGAGCATATTGATGTTTCCGGCAACAATTGCACAGTTCTTTGGCCAGTCAGCCTCCGGCGACCCGAGTTTTACGCAGCAAATGCTGCAGACGATCGGCGTGAATCTGGGCCCGGGGCAGCCGGTCTACGTGTTGATGTACGCTGCGCTGATAATATTTTTCTGCTTCTTCTACACCGCATTGATGTTCAACTCGAAAGATACGGCAGACAATTTGAAGCGCTCAGGCGCGTTTGTACCAGGAATTCGTCCCGGTATGCAGACGGCCGAATACATAGACAAAGTACTGACACGGCTGACGTTTTGGGGAGCTCTTTATATCGCGGGAGTCTGTTTACTTCCAGAGCTTGTACGAATGTTCTACCCCAGTATGCCGTTCAGTTTCGGTGGTACATCACTACTCATTCTCGTCGTCGTAACGATGGATTTCATGTCGCAGCTACAAGCGCACACGATGAGCCATCAATACGAAGGCATGATGCAGAAAGCTAATCTGCGCAACTACGGCAAAGGTGGCCAGGTACGCTGAGTAATTCAGCGTTTTACGGAGCAAGCTCATGAAAGTAAGAGCATCGGTTAAGAAAATCTGCAGAAATTGCAAAATCATCCGTCGCAACGGAGTTGTGCGGGTGATCTGCACTGACGCGCGACATAAGCAGCGTCAGGGTTAGTTAACGAGTGCGTTGTAATAACGCCAGGTTCGAATCGAGGAAAAATAAGTGGCACGTATAGCAGGCATAAACATTCCGTTGAACAAACACGTCGTTATTTCGTTGACGGCGATTTTTGGTATCGGGCGTTCGCGCGCAAAGCAGATCTGCGCAGCTGCCGGCGTCGCGCCTGAAACCCAGGTAAAGGATCTCGCGGAGCCAGAGGTTGCAAATCTCAGGACCGCTGTTTCGAATTTCGAGATCGAAGGTGATCTTCGTCGCGAAATCTCGATGAACATAAAACGCTTGATGGACCTCGGTTCATACCGCGGTATTCGTCATCGGCGAGGCTTGCCGTTACGCGGCCAGCGTACTCGCACCAATGCTCGCACGCGGAAGGGTCCGCGGCGGCCGATTAAGAGATAGATATGGCAGAAGTAAAGAAAAAGAAGGTGAAGAAGCATGTCGTTGACGCGATAGCTCATATTCACGCTTCCTTCAATAACACGATAATCACGATCACCGATCGTCAGGGCAATGCCCTGTCGTGGGCTACGGCAGGTGGGTGCGGCTTTCGCGGTTCGCGTAAATCGACTCCGTTTGCCGCACAGATCGCGTCTGAGAAGGCCGGTCGCTCCGCGCTCGATTTCGGGGTGAAAAATCTGGACGTTCGTGTACGTGGGCCAGGCCCGGGCCGTGAGTCTGCAGTACGCGCGCTAAACGCCCTGGGATTTCGTATTCAAAACATTGAGGACGTAACACCTATTCCTCACAACGGCTGTCGCCCGCCTAAGAAGCGGCGAGTTTAGAGGCTGAGTTAATGGCAAGATATTTAGGACCAAAGTGTAAACTGTCCCGCCGCGAAGGTACGGATCTGTTTCTGAAAAGTGGCGTCAGGCCGCTTGAATCGAAGTGCAAACTGGATGTACCGCCTGGCGGTGCCCCACAGCGTCGTCCGCGTCTTTCGGAGTACGGTTTGCAACTTCGCGAAAAGCAGAAATTACGTCGCATGTACGGTGTGCTCGAACGTCAGTTCCGCAACTACTACAAGCGTGCCGCGCAACTGAAAGGATCGACGGGTGAAAACCTGTTGCGCCTTTTGGAAGGCCGGCTGGACAATGTCGTTTATCGTATGGGCTTTGCGGCGACGCGTGCAGAAGCACGCCAGCTCGTAAGCCACAAGAGCATCGAGATGAACGGCAAGGTCGTTAACATTCCGTCTGCCCAAGTAAAGGCAGGCGATTCAATCGGCATTCGTGAAAAAGCCCGCAAGCAACTACGCATTCAAAGTGCGATGGAGATTGCTGGCCAGATAGGCCTGCCCGAATGGGTAGACGTCGATGCGAAGAAGATGTCGGGATCATTGAAGTCACTGCCGGATCGGGAAGACGTCCTGCCGGACATCAACGAAAACCTCGTCGTCGAGCTTTACTCCAAGTAGTCAGGAAGGAATTTACCCATGCAGGAATCTATACATGATTTTCTGAAGCCGCGCGTTGTCAAAGTCACGCCGGTTAATGATCTGTTGGCCAAAGTAGTTATTGAGCCGTTTGAACGCGGATTCGGACACACGCTTGGCAATGCGCTGCGTCGCATTTTGCTGTCGTCGATGCCTGGTGCTGCGATTACCGAAGCCGAGATCGAAGGTGTACTGCACGAGTACACGAGCATTGAAGGCGTCCAGGAAGATGTTGTCGACATCCTTCTCAACCTGAAGCAGGTTGCAATACGTATGCACTCTCGCGACACGGCGGAGCTAAGGATTTCGAAGAGAGGGCCTGGTCCCGTTACTGGTGCTGACATTCAGCTGGATCACGACGTCGAAGTCATGAATCCGGAACTCGTCATCGCCAATCTGACAAAAGTTGGCGAGCTGAATGTTGTGCTCAAGGTCGAGCGCGGTCGAGGATATCGTGCGGCAACGCAGCGTCCGTCTTTTGAAGAAGAGTCCGGTCCGATTGGTCGGCTGCAGCTGGATGCATCCTTCAGTCCGGTTCAACGCGTGACATACAACGTTGAGGCGGCGCGCGTCGAACAACGTACAGACCTCGATAAGCTGATGATCGAAATTGAGACAAACGGCACTATCGATCCCGAGGAAGCGATCCGCCGTGCCGGCAGCATTCTCAAAGATCAGCTGTCTGTATTCGTCGACCTGCAAGGTCAGGAAGACGGGCTGCAGGCACAGGCAGAAAACCTGGTTGATCCGATTTTGCTTCGCCCCGTGGACGAGCTCGAACTGACCGTTCGCTCCGCGAATTGCCTCAAAGCTGAGAACATCATGTACATCGGTGATCTCGTGCAACGCACCGAAGTTGAATTGCTCAGAACGCCGAACCTCGGCAAGAAGTCGCTGACCGAGATCAAGGAAGTTCTCGAAGGGCATGGCTTAGGGTTAGGCATGCGTCTCGAGAACTGGCCGCCAGCGAGCTTGCGCCCGGAACACGAGCTCGGTCTTCAAGACAGAATTTAGCAGGACAGAAAAATGCGTCATAAAAAATCCGGTCGCCGACTTGGTCGCAACAGCTCACATCGCAAAGCCATGTTTCGCAACATGGCAACATCGATGCTGATGCACGAAACGATTAAGACAACGTTACCGAAAGCCAAAGAACTTCGTCGCGTCGTCGAGCCGCTGATCACTCTTGCCAAAGAAGACAGCGTTGCAAATCGCCGCCTGGCGTTCAATCGATTGCGCGACAAGGAAGTTGTAGGCAAGTTGTTCTCCGAGCTCGGTCCACGTTTCAAAGACCGACCGGGAGGTTACCTGCGCATTTTGAAAACTGGCCCACGTCCCGGTGATGCTGCGCCCATGGCGATAGTCATGCTGACGGAGCAAGCGGCCGAAGAAGTAGCCGCGGAAGCTTGATTCCCTCCAATTTGTGAGCACTCTCACAGCTTATTCTCTGGATTGACCTTATTCTGGAGGAACCATCTAAGGGAATAAGGCTATCAGCGCCAAGAAGTCATTCGATGATTGTGTGATTCTGTCGACGGAAGCGTTCGATCCGGAAGCAGTGTTTCATGAGGACATCGTCGACGACGAGGTATTGCCCTACCTGAGTCTCGAGGTCGATGGTTTGACCGAGGCGAAAGATGGCAAAAAAGGCAAGCTGGAACTACGTCCTGAGGACGTCGCTGCCAACGATGCCAATAAAGCCGATACCACCATGCCCGTCGCGCAGCTCGGTCCCGAGCAGCTCGACGTATACGGATGGGAATTCTCGCTCTGGAAGATGATCAAGGGTTATCTCGGATTCTAAAGCCTAGTAGGGCCTGCACGTAGCGTATTCCGCATCGAAATGGCTCGCTTCGCTGCGCTTTATTTCCGATGCAGAACACCCTACGTGCAGGCCCTGATAGACTTCGAAAATGATCTTCGCTGACAAGACCGTAGTTATTACCGGTGGGTCCGAAGGGGTGGGCGCTGCTACTGCACGATTGTTCGCAGAAGCCGGAGCGAACCTACTACTCGTCGCACGTGGCAAGAAGAACCTGGAGGCGATCGCCGAGGAGCTGCGTGATGTGACGAAGGTCGAGATATTTGTAATGGATGTATCCGACGCAGAGGCATGCGTTGACCTGTTCAAGAAAGCGAATTTTGAGTTCGGTCGAGTTGATATTCTGGTCAACAACGCCGGGTTTCATCAGCGCGGCCCCGTTGAGTCAGTCGATGTGGAAGATCTCGGAAAAATGGTCGACGTCAATCTGAAAGCCCCGATCATACTGACGCGAACTGCATTGCCGTATCTGCGTGAGGCCGGCGGCGGGGCAATTATCAATGTTGGATCACTGGCTGGCCGCACACCCGTACCGAATAGTGCGACCTACGCCGCAAGCAAAGCGGGACTTCGCTCGTTCACTTATTCGCTTGCCGAAGAATTTCGCGATAACAAGATTAAGATCGCGCTTGTTTCTCCGGGCCCGATCGATACCGGTTTTATTATGGCCAATATCGACAACACGTCTGACCTGACATTCTCGCAGCCAATCAGTACAGCCGAAGAAGTTGCGCAGGCAATTCTCGATCTTTGCGGCAACAATCACCGCGAAGTTTCGATGCCCCGAATCAGTGGAATATTGACTATGCTGACGTACCTGATGCCCTGGCTGGGTCGTGCAGCACGGCCGCTACTTGAACGACGCGGCGCGAGCGTTAAAGCAAAATTGAAAGCTAAACGCTAACAAACGCATCCCGGGTCATGTTCTCGCAGGCGTCGGACGTAACCCGAACATTGTCTTCGATACGAATTCCGCCAAACGGTCGCAGCCAATTAACATTATCCCACATCACATGAGCTTCGGCCGGGCTACCGCGAAGGTTCTCGAGCAACATGTCGATGGCGTACAAACCCGGTTCGACCGTCAAGGTCATATTTTCCTCAAGGACGCGCGTCAGGCGGAGGAATGGATGGCCACTGGGTGGGTCTATTACCGCTCCCGATTCGCCCTCCATGTGCCCGCCGACATCGTGTACCTGAACGCCGAGTAAATGACCCAGGCCGTGCGGCAAAAATGCAGCGGTAACGCCGGTTTCAAGCAGAGTATCGGCGCTGCCGGTGGCTAAGCCGGCCTCGACAAGGACACCGGCCAGCAAGCGATGTGTCTCGACATGCAGCTCGGAATAATTGACACCGGCGCGGACGCGCTGCACGACGTCGAGCTGCAATGCATCCATCAGTTCGATGAGTTCGGCAAAACGTGTGTCACTGTGTGAGTACGTTCGAGTGATATCGGAAGCATAGCCGTGTACCTGGGCACCTGCATCAATGAGGAACGATCGATTCTCGCCAGGCGGATCTCTATCGAGATTCGTGTAATGCAGCACAGCACCGTGTTCGTTCAATGCGATGATGTTGCTATACGGCAGTTCGCTGTCGATATGGCTAACCGCCTGGCAGTAAGCGCGGTGGATTTCATATTCTGATTGGCCATCGCGAAATGCAGCTTCGGCCGCATTATGTCCCCGCACACCACGGCGCGACGACAGACGCATGCATTCAATTTCATAGTCCGTCTTAATGCCGCGCCGATAATGCAGAATGTTGATGGCCGTCTTCGGGTTGACACGCTCGATGCCAAACGCGTGCGCATCGTCGTCAATTTCGCCAATTAGAATACACATGCCAAGGTCCGCTGGCAGGTGATCGGCGATTTCGTCAACGTTGTGAACGACCCGCACGTCGAATTGTGATGCCCAGTATCCATCCGGTTCGCCTGGGACGACATGCCAGTAGTCATGTGGCTGGTAATAGATCAGCCTCGGCGTCTCTCCAGGCGTGTACACAATATAGGATAGCGGCAGGTTGACGAGTGGTGCCCAACTAACAAAGTGTGCGTTGGGTTTGAACGCGTATGACATGTCATCGAGAAACACGGTCTTGGGGCTGCCCGAGAAAATAACGATATGACTGGCGCCGGCGTTCTCAAGCGCGAAATTATGGCGGCGGAGTACGGTCTCGAGGTGTTGTGGATACAGCGCTGCAAGCGTTGGATTAATGTCAGAATAGTCGTCATTCATGGCCGGCATCATACCGTGTTTCAATCTACAGGCAATCTAGGCATCATGATCGTCCCTGGGGCATGCGGTGGAACGATCTGTGATTCGAAAGGCGTATTTCACAACCATCGCACTCATGATTAGTGGAGGTGCAGGCATGGCCGAAACCGAGCCTGGATATGACCGGACTACGGGCCGAAGTTTTGCATCGCGCTCTGAAGTCATTGCGTCGCATGGTATGGCGGCGACCAGTCAACCGCTCGCTACGCAAATTGCGCTCGATATACTCAAAGCTGGAGGCCACGCAGTAGATGCGGCGATTGCCGCAAACGCGGCGCTCGGACTCATGGAACCCACAGGCAGCGGCATTGGTGGAGACCTGTTCGCAATCGTCTGGGATGCTGAAAGTGAAGAACTGGTCGGATTGAACGCCTCCGGCCGAGCACCGGCCCTGATGACCCTGGAATATTTTGCAGAAAACGACATTCATTCTATCCCCGACTATGGCCCGTTGCCGATCAGCGTTCCCGGTGCGGTTGACGGTTGGTTCGAACTGCATGGGCGTTATGGCCGATTGCCGATAGCTGATGTATTGGCACCAGCGATCGCCTATGCAAAAGACGGATTTCCGGTAACAGAGATGATCGCGGTGGCTATGGCGAGCAACGCAAAAAGAATCGGCCACTACCCGGGATTCGCCGAGACTTACATGCCGAATGGGCAAATGCCTGATAAAGGTGAAATGTTCCGCAATCCGCGTCTCGCCGAAACCTATGAAATGCTTGTCGAAGGAGGCCGGGACGCTTTCTACATGGGTGAGATCGCAAAGAGAATCGATTCCTACATGACCGAGAACGGTGGCTTGCTGCGTTACGAAGATCTCGCTGCACATCGCTCGGAGTGGGTAACGCCGGTGTCGACAAATTATCGTGGCTGGGAGGTCTACGAACTACCGCCGAATGGGCAGGGCATAGCGGCGTTGCAAATCTTGAATATTCTTGAAGGATACGATATCGCCTCGATGGGCTTTGCGAGTGCAGAGTACATTCATACGTTCGTCGAGGCCAAGAAATTGGTTTATGAAGACCGTGCACGGTATTACGCCGATATGGATTTTGCACAAGTGCCGGTTGCGTCGTTGATATCGAAAGAATATTCAGAGGAACGCCGCCGCCTGATTTCATCCGACAAAGCCGCGGCGAGTTATACGGCAGGCGACGCACGTCTGGAGGATGGCGACACGATATACCTGACGGTCGCGGACGGTGAAGGCAACATGGTGTCGTTGATTCAAAGTAACTATGCGGGCATGGGATCTGGAATGACGCCAGGCGGTTTGGGATTTGTTCTGCAAGATCGAGCATCTCTTTTCAGCCTGGACAGTAGCCACCCGAATTCATTACAGCCTGGCAAACGGCCTTTTAATACAATCATTCCCGCGTTTGTAATGAAAGACGGCAAGCCGTTGCTGAGTTTCGGCGTCATGGGTGGTGCGATGCAGCCACAAGGTCACGCGCAAATCGTCATCAACATGGTGGACTTCGGCATGAATCTTCAGGAGGCCGGCGATGCGGCCCGCGTTCGTCATTACGGTTCGTCTCAACCGACGGGCGAGTCCATGGACGATGGAGGATCGTTGTATCTCGAAAGCGCTATTGGTCAAGACGTAAGGGAGGCGCTTAAGGCGCTCGGACATACGTTTGGCTCCGGAACCGGCAGTTACGGCGGTTACCAGGCGATACTGTGGGATGAAGAGCAGGGCGTGTACTATGGCGCCTCCGAAGTGCGCAAGGACGGCCAGGCGGCCGGTTACTAGAGCAAGGCTCCGTACAGCATGACCCACGACACCTACCTTACTGGCATTACAACGACGGGCACGCCGCATATCGGCAACTACGTGGGTGCCATTCGTCCCGGCATTGTTGCGAGCAAGGATCTCTCGACAAAGCATTTTTACTTCCTGGCGGATTATCACTCGCTGGCCAAAAATGAAGATCCGGGCAAGATAGGCCAGTCAACGCTCGAGATCGCCGCTGCTTGGCTCGCACTCGGACTCGATACCGAACATGCATACTTCTACCGCCAGTCGGATATTCCGGAGATTACCGAACTGACCTGGATATTGACCGGCATGACAGCCAAAGGGCTGATGAATCGTGCACACTCGTACAAGGCGGCTGTACAGGCCAATGTCGATAATGGCAATAAGGACCCTGATAAAGGAATTACTATTGCGCTCTACAGTTATCCAATCCTGATGGCAGCCGACATCCTGATGTTCAAATCGACCAAGGTGCCGGTCGGCCAGGACCAGAAGCAGCACGTTGAAATGGCGCGAGATATCGCACAACGATTTAATCACCACTATGGAGAAACGTTTGTTTTGCCAGAAGCGGTGATCGGTGAAGATACAGCAGTACTGAAAGGTCTCGATGGGCGAAAAATGTCGAAGAGTTACAACAATGCGATTCCATTATTTGCCAACGAAAAACAATTGCGAAAGCTGATCATGAAGATCAAGACTAACAGCCTCGAGCCCGGTGAGCCGAAGGACACTGCGGACAGCACATTATTTGACATGTACAAGGCATTTGCGACGCCTGAGGAAACCCGAGAAATCGAAAACCGTTATGCGGAAGGAATTGCCTGGGGTGAGATGAAGCAAACATTATTCGAATACATTAATGAGCACATCAAGCCGGCTCGTGATGAGTACGACAAATTGATTGCCGATCCTGCGATCGTCGAGGCCAAACTTGTCAGGGGTGCGGAACGCGCGAGGAAAATTGCTGTGCCGTTTCTCGACGAGATACGAGAAGCAATCGGTATACGAACGCTCGGTGCCTGAGATTCCACCCAGCAAGATGTCTACCTCTCATTTAGCACACGCAAATGTGGCCCGGATGCGCGGGCCGATTGAAGAGCCCGTCATGGCCGGATTCGTTGAACGCCTGGAGCCGTTGAACTCGCTCGCTGACGAAAGCCCGGGATTTGTGTGGCGTTATCAGACGGATGAGGGCGACGCCACTGAAGTTCGGGTTTTCAACGATGAACTTATCCTCTTTAACATGTCGGTCTGGGAGTCGATTGAAGCGCTGGAAAACTACGCTTATCGAAGCAATCACGTTGAGGCCCTGCAAAAGAAAGCCGAATGGTTCGAACGCCCCGGCCGCGCCACGCTCGCACTCTGGTGGATCGACGTTGGGCATATCCCCACGGTTGAGGAGGCCAAAGAGCGTTTCGATAAGCTCTGGCGTGACGGACCGAGCGCCGAAGCCTTCACTTTCAAGAATCGATTTCCGTGAGCGTGCCCTTTCGACTTGAGACCGAGCGCCTTAGCATGCGCCGGCTGACATTGGACGATGCTGATCTTATGCTCGCGATCTGGAACGACCCGACATTCGTTTGCTATGTCGGCGATCGTGGCGTTCGGACGCTTGCCGAAGCGCGCGAAAAAATGACGGAAGGTGCATTCAAGCTGTACGAAGACTATGGCTTCGGCCCGTATCGCGTGGCGCTCAAGGGCGACGACACTGCAGTTGGTACCTGCGGGCTGTTTCGGCGAGATGGCCTGGAGGATGCGGATATTGGTTACGGTTTCCTGCCGGAATTTTGCCGGCGCGGTTACGCTTTCGAGTCGGCCCGCGCCGTTCTCGAACATGCACGAAAAGACATCGGCCTGAGGCGCATAATTGCGATTGTGTCGCCTAAAAATACCGCGTCTATAGGCCTGACTGAAAAACTCGGCCTGCAATACGAGAAAACCACCAAGCTCCCCGGAGAAGATCATGACGTTAGCTTGTACAGCATGTCGCTGGAGGAGTGAGGTGCGTACGTGAAGGGATTTCTAAGCAATAAGGGAGTTCGCACCGGGTTATTTTTCGGTGCGACGTCGGGTGTCATCACGACGCTCGGTCTGATGACTGGCCTCAATGCCGGCACGCACTCGCTTGCGGCCGTACTCGGCGGGATTCTCGTCATCGCCGTCGCGGACGCTATGTCCGATGCGCTCGGGATTCACCTGGCCGAGGAAGCGGATCCGAATTCCACGATCGAGCACATCTGGGCGGCAACGGTGTCGACGTTCTTGAACAAATTCATCTTTGCCCTCAGTTTTGCCATCCCGCTGCTCCTTCTGCCGCTGGACCAGGCGGTCATGGCGTCCGTTGTCTGGGGAATGTTCGTCATCACCGTTTTGAGCTTCTTTATTGCTCGCGTACAGAAAGCGTCGGCCGTTGCGATCATCGCCGAGCATCTTGCAATTGCGCTGTTGGTCGTTGTGTTGTCGCATTTTATCGGTGTGTGGGTCGCTAAGGCATTCGCCTAACCGGCCCGTCGGTCTCCCAACCGTGTATCATCTGGGGCGTCCAAAAGACCAATAAACAGAACGGATAGTCGATGGCAAAGTCAGATTCGATACAGGCGGGTGGCTGCGGCTGCGGCTCTGTTCGCTATGAAATTCGCGGTAACCCAATGATCGTGCATGCCTGTCATTGCACAGACTGCCAGCGACGCAGCGGCAGCGCATTCGCAATTAATCTCTGGATCGAGCAGGACAAGGTTGTTTTGCAGTCTGGCGAGTTGTTGCAACGGGAAGCGCCCGGTGGCGAAAGCGGCAAGCCGTATGATTCCTGGAGTTGCTCCGATTGCGGAACGGCACTCTGGGGATATTTTCACAAATCCCCGCAGGGATCGCGATTTGTCCGGGCCGGAACTCTGGATGACCCATCCGCGTTCGCACCTGATGTGCACATATTTACGCGCTCCAAGCAACCGTGGGTCACCATTCCTGACGGTGTGCCGTCATTCGAGGCGTTTTATGATCTTCGGGAAACCTGGTCGGCAGACAGCCTCAGGCGTCTTGGCGAAATGATGGAGAATTAACAATGCACGAATTGATTGATCACCCCTGTGTGCAACACAAACTCGCAATTATTCGCGATGTTGATACTGGCCATAAACGTTTTCGTGAGCTTGCCACCGAAATAACAAAATTTGTGTGTTATGAGGCGCTCAAGAATATCAAAGTGAAGGAAGTATCTGTACAAACACCCGTAGCCGAGGCGAGCTGCAAAAAAATCGACACGGATCTCGTGGTGGTGCCGATATTACGTGCAGGCGTTGGCATGCTTGAAGGTATCCTCGAATTGGTGCCGACGGCCCGGGTCGGTTTTGTCGGTTTGTATCGTGATGAGGATACCAAGCAACCTGTGAGCTATTACCAGCGCCTGCCCGCGCAGGCCAAGGGCGGTACCTGCATCATCATCGACCCGATGTTGGCGACCGGCGGTTCAACCGTTGCAGCGATCGACCTGCTCAAGGAAGCCGGGGCGGGCAAGATCGTCGTCGTCTGCATTGTTACCTGTCCTGAGGGTCTTGAACTGGTTGAGAAGACGCATCCGGACGTGCCAATCTATACAGCCGCAATCGACAACCATCTGAACGAGAACAAATACATCGTCCCGGGCCTGGGCGATGCTGGCGATCGGCTTTTTGGCACGTCCCATTGATGGCGGGGCCGGAATCCAGCAGATATGCATTAGCGTCAGTAGTATTATTAGCAGAGATACCGACATCGATGAGAATGTTTTGGAAAATCTCATAGACGGCTCTGTCAAGCGCATGCTCAAAATGTACGAAACCAGGAAATGATGCAATGAGCGATACAATAATCAGTTCGAGGCTCGAAGGTACGACATTGGTCGTCGAGACTCGCGATGGTTCTGAGACTTACGACTCGCAGTTTCTGGTCGCTGCATTGCTCATATTCATCGCGCGCGGCAGCGGCGTTATAGAGCCCGAGGAAACTGCCAAAATGCTGGAATTGATCGAGGGCCATTTTCAATTGGAGGGCGCCGAGAGCTTGGCGTTGCTGACGCGTGCGATCAGCGAGCTTGCGGAGAAGCCGGAACTGGGTCAATTACTGGCCGAGGTTGGACAGTCTTTGTCGGATGATGACAAGGAAGACATCGCCGTGATGGCGTTGAAAGTAATCGCCGCGGATGGCCGCAGGGAGGTTGCCGAAATGGAAAAATTCAGTCAGGCAGTTGAGGCGGTCAACATATCCCCTGAGATTGTGCATCGTGCATTCGACCGCTATTTTGCCGAGACCATGCCGAGGGAACTGTGAAATTTCCGCGAATGCGTTGTAGTAGCGTCAATGTTGCCACTGGTTTCTGACGACGGCTGGATGCTCGACGACTCGGTTGAAGACGACATTGATCGTCTCATGACATGGTTTCCCGATGCCCATTCGATCGATATCTGGGGAGGCCCCGGATTTCGATTTCCGTTCACCAGGCATTCGTTTGCCGAGGACATGCGCTGGGGCAGGATGGCCTCGTTCAGCCTTCGTGACCCGTCCGGCAACTTCGCGGCATTTGGCCAGCTCTACGAGAAATTCGGCTGTATAAACCTCGCACGCCTTGTGGCAAATCCAGACACGAGAGGCCTGGGTGTTGGCAGACGCCTGGTTGGCATGCTGATGTCCGTCGGCCGGCCCATGTTTACCTGTCCAAAGTTCTCGCTATTTGTTTTCCGGGGCAACGCGCCCGCCTTGAAGTGTTACCAATCTATGGGTTTCAATATTACGGACTATCCGGACGAGATGCCGCACGGCGATATCTGCGATTACATGATTCGTCCGGTGGCTCACCAGGAGAAACAAGGTGCACCGTAGCCGCTTTGCCGGAATTATCATTGATTGTGACATTGACGATCTTGATGCTGCTGCGGACTTCTGGAGCGCGGCGTTGGGCTATCCACGGAAACCGACCGACGATTCAGAAGGTGAAATTTATCGAACGCTGCAACCCCCGGAGCGTGAGACTTACGTTGAGGTGCAAAAAGTCGATCATCAGAGCCGGGTGCACCTCGATATCGAGGCCGACGACATCGATGCGGAAGTCGCGAGGCTGGAAGCGTTGGGTGCTCGTAAGATCGAGAAATTTCAGCGGTGGTGGGTTATGGAAGCACCAACAGGTCAGCGATTCTGCGTCGTGCCGCCGGCGAACAAGCACTTCGATGCAACCGCCAATTGCTGGGACTGACCAAAACGAGAACAGGAACCGCGATTTGGATCAGGTAAGCAGATCGGCAACGTTGCGCTTGAAATATTCTTCGGTCATCTGTTCCAGTCGATTCTTGGACTTTTGGTCATCTGCGCCGGAGTACGTGTCGTACAGGTCTCGCGAAATTTCGCTAAAAGTATCGAGCAGCGCTGGATCGAAATGACTACCTCGCCCGTCATTCAGGATTTGCATCGTTTCGTCATATGATAGCGGATCCTTGTAGGGGCGCCGTGATGTCAGGGCATCGAACACGTCGGTGATCGCAAAAATTCGTGCGGTCAATGGTATCTCCTCACCTTTAAGGCCCGCCGGGTAACCAGCACCGTCGTATTTTTCGTGGTGGCCACCGACTACGGGCTGCGCGTCTTTTAGCCAGCTAGCTCGGTCGGTGAGCTCCATCCCGTGATCGACGTGGGTCTTCATGACGGTGAACTCATCTTGTGAAAGCTTGCCGGGCTTCAGAAGAATATTGTCACGAATACCGAGTTTGCCGACGTCATGTAACAGCGCGCCCTTGATGAGGCTCTGAATCTGATCGCGCGGAAGCTCGATCGCCTCTGCGAGGTACACCGAAAAAATGGACACGCGGTAGTTGTGTGCGTCGGTATCGCTGTCGCGCTTGGCGATGGCGCCACCGAGAACCTGCAGGATCTCCAGGTTCGAATCAAGAAGTTTCACGGTTTGACGTGACAGTCGGTCGATGAGCCGGCCGATGATTGGATAAATTACCAGCGCGGTGGCGACGACAAGCCCAATGACGTAAAGCATGGTGCGCAGGATATTGCCGCGCATTCCGGCTATCGCCTCCGGGGAGACTGCGAATACGCCGATGATTTGCGCTACGACCTCATTGGCAGAACTGTTTAACGGCAGGGCCACGCCAACCAAAGGCAACCCCTCAATCTTGGTTGTTACGACACGAAAATCGTCGGCACTGAGCGTTGCAATCGTTGCGTCGTCCATAACTTGCCTGACTGCGGGCACTGCTGCGAAGGATTCATCCTCGACGTCCAACAAAAGCTGGCGGGCAGGGTCGTAGATTCGCACCAGCACGAAACGACCATCACGGACGACGACGCGACCGGATTCCTCGACAAACTCGTTGAATCTTCGTTCCAGAACTGCAGGGTCCAAACCGCCGGGGGCATCCAGCAAATCCCGAATGTCCAAGCGGAACTGGCTGACCCGAAGTTGGGCCAGCTCGACCACTTCTTTTTCAATGCGTTGCTGGTTGGTGTAGAACGCAAGCGCGGCGAACATCAAACTCAGAATGACCGTTGCCGTGCCCAGACGAAGTAATAGCATTCGATGGATGGACGCGGTCATCGGGTCGGTTTTCATCGGTCTTAGGGTCTATTAAATAGAATGGAACGATCATTCCAGACAAGAATGCCAATCGCAAGCAAGACGATGCGGGTTATGTCCCGGAGGATTCGCACCATAGATTTAACTAGTAACTAATGTCTGCTTTTTCCTAAAGCGGGCGTTCAGACTGCTGGAAAACCGCTGTTTTGAGGGTCCGCTTTCGGCCATAAGGAGACATCGACTTTCGCTCTAGCTCTCAAGCTCGGCAATTCGAGCTCTGATTATCGTCAGGATCTCATCTGCCTCTAACCTGGCATTCTCGTGATCTCTAGCGGCAACACGCATCCAGCTGCGACGCAGCATAAGCAATGCTCGGAACTCGGAATCTGCGGCCAATTGAAGATAGATAGGAGGAACAGGTCCAGATTCAGAGCAAACGAGTCGCCCATCAGTGCAGTTCGTACGAGGAAAACCTGACTTCGCAAGGAATGGTTGAATCTGGCTAACTGAGAATGCCCGAGCAGATAGGTCATTCGTATGGATGTCTTCCAGCCAATCGGGCCATTTCATCAATTCAGCCCGAATTTTTCTATCACTGATTCGCTCTAGTCGCCCAGAAGCAAAAAGAGCATCTAGAGCACCACCCTGATCCAATACATTTCCTATAGAGGCAAACCAAAATGTTGATTCTATGGACTGCAGATCCATTTCGGTCACAGAATCGGAGAGATATTGCCCGATCGACTGCATTCCACTTCTGTTGATATTCGCCCATCGATCTAGCCGACCCCTCAGATCGACAATCTCGATCTCCAATCCAACCAGCAGTTCCAGTTCTTCATGGCGATCTTTTCGCCCGTCCCACCACGCATCGATCGAAAACGCCATCAAGATACTGACAACGATTGCCATTCCCTCAAGCAATAGCCAATTGAGCCTTTCTCGGTTTGCGAGGATTCCAGTCATGTATGAATCATGGGTTATCGGTCACTGACAGTGTGCGCATCGTGCGCATAAGTGGTCATTCTCACCTAAATGCAAAACCGTCCGCTTTGGGTCATTAGCGGCCCTTCAGGGCAATTCTAGCCCAATGTCCGCTTTCGGGTGCGAAGCGGACATGGGTCTCGGCTATTTCTGTGTCATTTTGACTGAATTTTGGCCTGTAGCGCCTCGAGCTCGCTCCAGCGCTCTACACGTTGCTCGAGTAAGGCTTCGGCGTCAGCGAGTTCCTGCAATGCGGTCTGCACGATTTCGTGGTCCTGAGAGTAGAAGTCTGGATCGGCGACCGCCTGTTGCATATTGATGATTGATGCCTCAATCGACTCAATCTCCTTAGGCAATGCGTCGAGTTCGCGCTGGTCTTTGTAACTGAGTTTGGTCGGTATCTTTTGTCGCCTTCGTTCGGCCGCGTGTTGTTTTCGAGCTTCTGCTTCATACGGATCGTCAGTCTCTGCCAGCGCATGACCTTGCCGCAACCAGTCGGAGTAGCCGCCGACGTATTCCTGGATACTACCGTCGTTTTCGAAAACGACGGTGCTGGTTACGATATTATCGAGGAATTCACGATCGTGGCTGACGACGATCAGCGTGCCGCCGTATTCGGTCAGCTTGCTCTCGAGCACTTCCAGCGTTTCGATATCGAGGTCGTTGGTCGGCTCGTCCAGCACCAGTAGATTGGCTGGTTGAGTGAACAACTTGGCGAGAATTACACGGTTACGCTCGCCACCCGAAAGTGCTTTTACGGGGGTCATCGCCCGTTTCGGACTGAACAGGAAGCCTTTCAAATAGCCAACGATGTGGCGGTCCTTACCATCCAGTTTGATGTACGTGCGGCCTTCGCCGACGTTGTACGCGACCGACTCGTCGAGATCCAGTGATTGACGCAGCTGGTCGAAGTATCCGATTTCGAGATTGGTGCCGTGTTTCAGTGTGCCGGACAGAGGTTCTAATTCACCCAGCAACAATCGCAGCAACGTCGTTTTGCCGACGCCGTTATTACCGATGAGCCCGATACGATCGCCACGCATGATTTTGATTGAAAAATTTTCGATCAACGGCTCATCGCCGTATTGGTAATTCAGATTGCGCGCGCGAACAACTTTTCGACCGGATCGATCCGCTTCCTCAATGTAAATACGGGCTTGCCCGTCGCGGGCAACTCGTTCTGCTCGCTGTTCACGCATCTTGAACAATGCACGCGAACGGCCCTCGTTGCGCGTTCGTCGCGCCTTGATTCCCTGTCGAATCCACTCTTCTTCCTGGGCCAGTTTCTTGTCGAAACGGGCGTCGGCGGACTCTTCGTCCTCTAACAATTTCTCCTTTCGAATCAAGTAGTTGTCGTAGTTCCCGGGCCAGCTCGTCAGCTTGCCACGATCGATCTCGAGAATTCGTGTGGCAAGTTTTTGCAGGAAAACCCGGTCATGTGTGATAAACAGCACCGCGCCTGGCCATGAGTAGATGCGGTCCTCCAGCCATTTGATGGTCGCGATATCGAGATGATTGGTGGGTTCGTCGAGCAATAACAGGTCCGGTTTTTGCACGATCGCTCGCGCGAGCATGACGCGTCTGCGCCAGCCACCGGACAACTCACTCATCTTTTTGTCGGCGGGGAGTTTAAGATCTGTAATGGTTTCATCGACCCGTTGTTCGATATGCCAACCATCATGCGCCTCAATTCTCGTGTGCAACGCCTCGAGTTCTCGCATGCCGTCGCGATCGAGTTCTTGTTTCGATTGCTGCTCGTATTTCTCGAGCAATAGTTCTGTCTCGGCGAGTCCGGACCGAACGATGTCGCGTACGCCGAGATCCTTCGCTTCGGGTAAGGTCTGATTCAGCTGGCTGACGACTAGATCGGAGCTGCGAATAATCTCGCCACGGTCCGACTCGATCTCTCCTGTGATCAGCTTGAGCGTCGTTGATTTACCCGCACCATTTCGACCGATCAGGCACACGCGCTCACCGGTTTCAATAGAGAATCCGGCCTCGCGGAGGATTGTTAGCTCACCGAAATCCAGCGAAATTTCATCGAAGCGTAAAAGTGACATAGGTCTTGTAGGAGCGCCGCTTGCGGCGCGACAATAGGGATCCGGACGGGCAGGGGCAGAGGCTACCATGAGCGAGGATCGACTGATTGATATTGAAAGCAAGCTGGCGCACCAAGACCAGCTCATGCTTGAATTGAACGACGTGGTCACCGAACAACAGGCGAAAATCATGCAGCTCGAACTGCTTTGCAGTTCACTGGTCGAAAGAGTACGGGCGATCGACGAGTCAGCTCCCGGAGACGGGCCACAAGACGATCGGCCACCGCATTATTGACCCGAACACTGCACAAACCGCGTTAACGTATAGTAATGACCAAGGTACTGCCGGGGAGGCACTCATGTCCTTAATACTGAGGCTCGTTCTTGCTGCACTGTTGCTGCCCGCAACGGTTTTGGCGAGTGATCCTTACGTTCCTGGGGACTTGCAGGACTGGCAACAATGGGTTCTCAAGGACAAGGAATATCGGGATTGCCCCTTCGTATTCAATCGCGCCGCGACAGAGCGAAATGATTTCGTCTGCGCATGGCCCGGCGAACTCACACTATCGGTCGATGCCGATGGCGGCCGGTTTACGCAGCAATGGACTGTTTATGCCGACCAGCAGTGGATTCAATTGCCGGGCAACAAAGACTATTGGCCACATCGGGTTACCGGAAACGGGCGCAGTATCGCAGTAGTCCTGCACGACAATGTTCCCAGTGCGTATCTCGCACCCGGTTCCTATCGTATCGCCGGTAGATTCGAGTGGGACGAACGGCCCGGCAACCTGCGTCTGCCGTGGCAGACCGGTCTGATTTCATTAACGATCAACGGGCAATCCGTCGCACGGCCTGAAAGAACCCGAAACGGCGTTTTCCTGGGGGAACGCCAGGAGACAACCCAGTCGCGTGACACCGTCGAGGTAAATGTCTACCGGCTCGTCAGCGACGACGTACCAACACGGCTGACGACGCGCATGGAAGTCCAGGTATCCGGGAGCGTTCGTGAAGAGCTGTTCGGACCCCTGCTCCCCGAGGGATTTGTGCCGCTGATTATAGAAAGCGGGCTACCCGCTCGGTTGGAGCCCGATGGCAACCTTCGGGTACAGGTGCGTCCGGGTCGCTGGGTTATCGAGTTGGTTGCCAGGGCCGCCGGCGTGCTCGACGTAATTACCATGCCAACTCCGCAACTAAACCTTTCCGACACCGAGATCTGGAGCTACCAATCGAACGATATGCTCCGCGTAACTGCGCCCGAAGGCTTGCCGCCCGTCGATCCTCTGCAAGTCGGAGTTCCCGGCAAATGGAAAGAGTTGCCGGCGTTTCGAATGACGCCGATAGATTCATTGACGATTACCGAGCGCAGTCGCGGCATCGTGTCCGCGGAGAATAATCTCAACTTGTTCCGCACGATGTGGATGGACTTCGATCGCTCCGGATTCGTGGTCAGCGACCGCATCGCCGGCACGATGAGAACGGGCTGGCGGCTAGACATGTCGTCGCCATTTGCACTTTTGACTGCCTCTGTGAACGACGAGAACTTGCTGATCACAGATGGCGATGGCGAGGGACGGACTGGCGTGGAGCTACGCTATCCCGACCTGGAGCTGGCGACCGTTGCCCAGTCCGATGCTGAGGGTAGGTTGCCCACGACGGGTTGGGATGCGCGGTTTGCGAGCGTGCGAACGACTTTGAACTTGCCACCGGGACACAAGCTACTGGTAGCCCCCGGCGTCGACAGAGCGTCCGGGAGTTGGGCCAGCCAATGGCAGTTGCTGGACTTCTTCCTGGTTCTGATTATCACCATTTCTGCCTGGCGCTTGTTCGGTCCGACAGCCGGCGCTATTGCTCTTGCGGCACTGGTACTCAGTTTTCACGAAATCAGCGCACCCGCCTGGTTATGGCTAAATCTTCTGATTGCGATTGCGTTGCTAAGGGTCGCGCCGACGGGGCGATTGCGCCAGACCGTCAGGATGTATCAGCTGACCAGTGCTGCCTTGCTGGTGCTGACGCTGGTGCCGTTCGTCGCCGAGCAACTGAGAATTGCCATTTATCCGCAGTTGGAATCGCAGCACCGGGTGTATCCCCAGTCGATTGCGACATTGGCAGGCCGTGGTGCGGTGGATAGTTTGGCAGAGGGCGACGTGGTAGCAGAGCGAAAACGTCGCGAGGTCGCACGTGTGATGTCTGCCAATCAAGCTGAGATGGTCGAGGAGTTAGCCGTCACTGCGCCGAAAAGGGCATCACTGGTGTCGTACTCGCGCTATGCACCAAACGCGATTGTGCAGGTCGGCACCGGTATACCGTCATGGCAATGGAATTCCTACCAGCTTGCCTGGAGCGGCCCCGTCGATAGCGATCAGACCATGCAACTCATAATTGTGCCGCGCTGGCTGGTTTCGTCGCTGCGTTTCTTCGAGGTTGTCAT
>Ga0255049_10000693_pt1 | contig 20143 bp, 16 predicted proteins | sample JV7_2_3_MG_FD_183615 | JGI IMG/M metagenome (GOLD analysis project Ga0255049, IMG submission 183615) | Seawater microbial communities from Jervis Inlet, British Columbia, Canada - JV7_2_3 | ecosystem: Environmental > Aquatic > Marine > Inlet | place: Canada: British Columbia | collected 2016-10-06
AAGACGAAGTTGTTGTCACAGACACAGGCATAGAGATCATCACCAAGTTCCCAACTGATAGAATCATCGGCTGCGGAATGAGCTACTAGAACTGTAGGAGCGCTCCCTAGAGCGCGACAAACCGAATGAGAACAATCAAAATCGCCGTCATCCCAGGTGACGGCATCGGCAAGGAAGTCATGCCCGAAGGCATGCGCGCACTCGAAGCAGTCGGCGCGAAGCACGCTATTGATTTCGCATGGACCGAATTCGACTGGTCTTGTGAAACCTATCTCGCAACCGGTCGCATGATGCCTGAAGACGGCATCGATCAATTGCGACCGTTCGATGCGGTTTACCTCGGGGCGGTCGGGTTTCCCGGCGTTCCGGACCACGAATCGCTTTGGGGATTATTGATCCCCATTCGCCGTGAGTTCGATCAGCACATTAACCTGCGTCCGGTGCGTCTCTTCGACGGAGTGCCCTGCCCGCTCGCAGGACGCAAACCCGGTGACATCAACATGATGATCGTTCGCGAAAACGTCGAGGGCGAGTACTCAGCCATCGGCGGCATCGAGAACGAGGGTACGAAGGACGAATTCGTCACGCAGCAAAGCATATTCACGCGTCGCGGCGTAGACCGGGTTTTGAAGTACGCATTTGACCTGGCACAAAGCCGACCTGCAAAACACCTGAGTTCAGCAACAAAATCCAATGGCATTATTCACTCGATGCCTTACTGGGATTCGCGATTTGCCGAGATGGCCAAGAACTATCCGGATGTCAAAATCGACCAGTATCACATCGATATTCTGACGGCCAACTTTGTTCGTATGCCGGATCATTACGACACCGTTGTAGGTAGTAACCTGTTCGGTGACATCCTCTCGGACCTCGGGCCCGCATGCACCGGCACGATCGCAATTGCACCGTCCGCCAATCTGAATCCGGCGAGAGAGTTTCCGTCCATGTTCGAACCCGTTCATGGCTCAGCACCCGATATTGCGGGTCAGGGCATCGCGAATCCTATTGGGATGATTTGGGCGGGTGCCATGATGCTGGACCATCTCGGGCACTGCGACGCCCACGACAGCATCATGACGGCCATTGAAACCACATTACGCGAAGGCAGAAGCCTGACACCCGATATGGGTGGCAATGCGAACACGGAAGGACTGGGCAAGGCGATCGCCGCTTCCATTTAAACTACGGGTTGCCGCCAAACTGCTTCATGCCATTGTGCAAAAAAGCGACGCCTCTCTACTCCGAAAACTCGCTTTGTCGCAGCCCGAGAGCGAGTACCGCAATAATCAAACTGAGCAACGAGATCTGAATTTGGCCGGCCAACCCCCAGCTCCAGTTCTCGACGAGCAAGCCCATCGTGTATCCACCTAAGGCGGCTCCGCCATAGACGCTGGTGACGAACATGCCTGAACCTTTACTGGTAAGAGTGCGACGAAGTGACTTGACGTGACCGCCGGCGAGATTGGTGTAGACGATTGCGGCGCCGAAAACACCGACGAGGAATGCCAACAGTTTATAGGTCAACATGGTCTGGTCTGTCTTAAAAAGAAATAAGGTCACTACCCCGAGCGCGACAGAACAAGTAAAAAGAACTGATTTCGACGAGAATTTATCACCCAGCTTGCCGCCATAGTAAGAAGTCAGCCCGCCAACGCCGAACCACATCATTATCGCACCCATTTCTGCATGCGTTAGTTCCAGAACAGTAAGAATGAAAGATGGATAGGTACCCAGGAATCCATAAATTACCATGCCGTATAAAGCGCTCATCATCGTTAGAATGATGGTGTTGCGGTTCTTCAGCGTGTCCGCGCCACCGCTGTCAACCAAATGCTTGGCAGCGGGCTTGACCTCACTAAACCAGGGGCGCACCAAAAGGACAATGAGGATCGCAAGGGCAATACCGGTAAAGCCGAAGATCAGCATCGGCATCTCCCAGCTGCCAGTAGCGGTTCGCATCTCACCGATAATACGATGACCTAGCAATGATCCAAGTCCAAAGCAAAGGTTGACCAGACCCAGTGCTGCTACTCGATTCGCGGAGAAATAGCTGGTTGACAGCGAGAACATACTGGTTGCCAGGAAAGACATGCCTACACCTTGCAGGACAATAAACACGAACATCGTGGCGAAACCAGTCGCTTGCGTGAACAGTAAGGTTGCACTGGACAGCAGCATGAGACCTGTGAGCAGAACTGCCTTTCTTGAATATCGCGCAATGAGTGCGGCGGCGGGTAGTCCACCAATACCAAGACCAAGGGTAAACATGGTGGTAAGCGCAAACATATTGGGTACCGAGAGATCGAGGGCCCCACGAATATCGGTAGCGAGCATACTGACGAGGAAGCGATCTGCCACCATTAATATGTAAGTAACAAGCAGCAGGCCAAACATGGCCATTGCGGCCTTCTTGGGGCCGGAATGTTCGGAGGTTTCCTGACTGGCGTCTGCTGCTTGGCTCATTATTTTTTTCCTCTGCTAAAGAGATTTGCCCCGAACCCTACGACACCGTCAGTCCGTATCCTGAAAAGGATGATTCGGCGCAATAGGATATTCGATAAAAAGTGATTAATGTGCATATTAGCGAAAATCTACGCTGCTTGAAAGTCACGAAAATATGCGAGCGGCTACAATTCGCTTGTTTTGGAGCAATTTCGACTGCTGTCACAATAAGACAAACGTATATATACAAATAATATCGATGAAAGTAATATAAACGTCAAATTCATCGAAATTCTCTCTAAATGGTGTAGTTATGGCAAAAATAGCCTCCGAGGCCGCCTCAAACGAGGCAGACGGTCCGATTTCTACTCAGGCGTCGTCCGTTTACGACCGGTTGAAAGAAGACATTCTGACGGGCCAACTCAAGCCTGGCGTCAAATTGCGGCTCAAAGACCTCATTGAGAAATACGACACCGGCAATAGCCCGCTCCGAGAAGCGCTGAACCGCTTATCCGCAAACGGCATGGTGGTCCGTGAGGAAAATCGTGGTTTCCGCGTGCCCCCAGCGTCCGCCAAGGAGCTCATAGAGCTTACAAATACCCGCTGCTGGCTGGAAGAAATCGGCGTTCGCGAGTCGATAGCCAACGGTGATACCGAATGGGAGGAGCGCATCGTTCTGGCCTATCACTGGCTCACACGCGCCGCGCGCAGCGAGAAGGCGGAGGCCAAGTACACCGCACCGGAGTGGGAGAATCATCATCGCGAGTTCCACCTTGCCCTGATTTCGGCCTGTGGTTCCGGCATCCTCATGGATTTCTGCGCCGAACTTCATCAGCGCTCGTTTCGTTACCGAAACCTCGCGGAAGTCGTCGAGTACCGTGGGCGTCACGAACTCGAAGAGCATAACGAGTTACAGCAAGCCGTATTGAAGCGCAATGCCGACCTGGCGGTGGAATTGCTACACAAACACTACAAGGTGACCTCCGATATTCTCATCGCCAGCGGTCGTTTTGAATAGGACTACATCATGAAGGTTGGTTTTATTGGACTTGGCCGGATGGGCCAGGGGATGGCAGGTAGATTGCTTTCTGCCGGGCACGATCTGCTGGTTTCGGACCCGACACCGGGTCAGACGGATACGCCGGTTGAAAATGGTGCAGTTGCCGTAGACTCTCCGGCGGCCGCGACCAGTGACCGCGATGTCGTCATTAGCATGCTACCCAGTGACGCTATTCTCAACGCTGTGCTGAGCGGCGAAAAGGGGCTCATTCACGGCATGTCCCAGGACTGTATTCACATGGCCATGGGTACGCATGGCATACCGGCGATTAATCGCGCGAATAATGCACATCTGGAAGCAGGACAGACGTTCATTGCCTGCCCTGTCCTCGGACGTCCCGACCTCGCGGCAGACGGCCTGCTCAACCTTGTACCGGGTGGTCCGGCGGAGGCAGTCGATACGGTTCGACCATTGCTCGATGCGATGGGCCAACGCAATATTGAGATCGGCAACCACCCACAAGCATCAACCGCCGTTAAAATTGCGAACAATTTCGTATTGGGCTGCGCTATCGAGACCATGGGCGAGGCATTCAGTCTCGTGGAAAAATTCGGTGTTGAACCGGAGCAGTTTCTTGACGTACTGCTGAAGGGACTCTTCGGTGCGCCGGCCTATGAAGTGTACGGCAAGATGATAACCAGCAAATCCTGGGAGACCAGCGGCGCGACGGCTGTCATCGGCCTAAAGGATGCTGACCTGGCACTTGAAGCGGCTGCAACAGCCGACATCCCACTGCCAAGCACGCATATCTGGCGTAACTACCTGGCCAAAGCGATTGAGCGTGGCGAAGGACATCTGGACTGGGCCGTAATGGCACGAGAACAAGCCCGTGCAAGTGGGCTGGAAGAGTAGATATGCCTGTCATCGATCCCGGTCGCAAGGACCTGAAGGATCTCAAGGGAATTCATTTGTGGCACGGTGGCATGTCCAACTGTTCACAGCGATGCCGCATTACGCTGGCTGAACTTGGCCTTGAGTTCGAGAGCCACCTGATGAACCTTCAGGCTGGCGAGCACGCGACGGAAGAGTTCCAGCAGATCAACCCCAATGGGGTTGTTCCTGTTTTGGTACACGATGGAATCGTGGTCATTAATTCCGTGGACATCATCGATTACCTCGACAATACCCTGGGTGATGGCAATCTACGCCCGGCGCATCTGGACGATGCGATAGCCGAATCATTGAGCCATGCCGACCAGTCGCAGACGGCATTGAAATACTGCACCTTCGAGTTTTTCTTTCAGCACGGCCCACGCGCTTCTGAGGAAACGTTCCAGAATATCGTCAACGGATTACACAGCGAGTTTCTGCAGAATTTCTGGCACGAATACAGAGCAGGGTTTGCTCGTGAACGCATTCACGACATGGTCGGCCGTGTGCATGACGATTTCCTGCGCCGTGAAGAGGTGCTGAGTGACGGTCGTGAATGGATGGCTGGCGACACATTTTCTCTGGCTGACATCGCCTGGATGCCGAACTTCCATCGTTTCGACCTGTTACGTTGGCCACTCGACCGGTATCCGAACCTGATGCGCTGGTTTGAAACCGCATCTCTGCGACCCAGCTATTCGAAAGCACTTGATGGCTGGGAACCGAAAAAGCTCATGGATATGGCACTGGGAACGCTCGATGAGCGCCGTGCAAATAACGACGGCATCGACAGCTATGGACCTCTCGCTGGCGGTTAGCGGGCCGGCTGGTTAGCGCCAGGCATGCTTGTATTCGATGCCAACGGCTAAATTATTTTCATTGCCAAGGCGAAAATCGTTCACGCGATACTCAGCGACGCCATAGAAGTTCTTCCAGAGCCTGAAACCTGCCTGAACCTCAGCCACCACAGGATTCTCTGGCAATGCGTCCGGGCCCACTTGATCAAAAGTCTGATCGATGAACCCGCTCAGGTAGAGCCGATCGGACAGGCCCGGAAACTTCATTCCGAAATACTGCTCCGTTTGCCAAACCTTGTCGTCTGCACTACCGAAACGCTTGAGCTGAAAAGTGATCCGGTAGATGAGATTGATGCGGCGGAACAAATCGCTCAATCCCGGCGTATTGTGAACTCGCCAGCTGATACCGAGTTGCGTGAAGTCATTGCCTGATCCGTCTATCAGCACAGCCTGATAGCTCAGATCCAGCGGCAATTTCTCGGATATACCCCAACGGAAAGTTTGTTCCGAGCGACTGAACTCAAAGTCGTCTCCCGTCGTTGCTCCTCGAAAATTGACGAAACTAAAGTATGAAAACCGGGCAGGCAATCGAGCATTAGTGACGAAGGTGAGATCCGTGTCGTTGTCGACCTGGCTTTGGTACGGATACAAATTGCTATCGATACCGACCAGAGGGGGTCCCTCTGCATCCGCCAGCACTGGCATTAGCAGAACGAAAATCAATAGAATCTTCAGTGGCATACGTTGTTGCTTAGCCCTACAGCGAACGCACCGCTGCCGTTATCGGTTGCCGCAGAATAAGCAACGTCCTGATCTTCCAGATCGACGACCGCAATTTCGGCGGCGTCAGCAAACGCGACGTAGGCGTACTTGCCGTCCGCTGAACCGAGAGCCTCAATGGGAACACCGTTGAATATGCCCGTCGCGACGATCTTCTGGCTCACATTATCGAAGATCGACCAGTGCTTGCCCGAAGTACTCGCAAGCAGGTTCATTCGATCGAAACGCCCTACTACGACCAGGTCCACTCCGTGTTCGAACGAGACCTCGGCAAATTCCGTAAAACCGCGCTGCTCGACACTGACGAATCGCCCGCTCGCCTCATCCATCATGTACAGGAAAGCGCCCTGCGGTGTGGTATACGGGCGCGCCGCTTTGCCACCGATTTTGAATGTATTAAAAATAATGCGTGAATAAGCATTCAGGCTATAGACCTCACCGCTGCTGATATTCGATACATAGACATATCGCGCATCAAGACTGCGGCTGGGCGCGGACAGTACGTGGCCCGCTACATCAGTCAATGGCATCTCGTAGATACGGTGCGTATTGACGTCCAGCATTCCTAATGAGCCCGACGACTGGTCGCTAAAATAAATATCAACGTCGTTCGGATCGAACAGCACATCGCCCGTTGGCGGGAAATCCTCAAGTACAAACTCAATTGCCATCTTGTAGGCATGCAGCAGCACGAACCCACCGTCTACATCATCGGTTATTGCGATTTTCGCGCCCGTGGTATCAAGCACCACGTGCCGCGGTGTTACAGCCAGATCGATTGGCTTGAATTCGATTCGTTTGCGAAGGTCGTAAAAAACCGCCTGTTTCGTGGTGGTGTCTGCATACATGAGTATCGGCGCGAAAGGCGTCGCAATAATGTGATCCGGATGGATACTGGTCTGAATACGATGCACCACCTCGTTATCATCCAGAGCGACGACGTCAATCGTATTGTTGCTTCGATCACCAATAAACATGAACTGTTTCGGGTCACTGATATCGACGCCGTGAGCGATACCGCTGCAGAACAGAAGGATAAGTGCTGCGAGCTTCAACCTCATCAGTTCAGACCCAGGTACGGATATATCGCATCGCTGACAACGTGAAAATTATCGGTAATCAGGATCAGCCCGAAAATGATGACGATCACCATGCTAACAAGGCTTATGGCGCGTCCTTTGCTCGCCAGGAAAACCAGGACACTGTCCATCCGCGACATGTACCAGGCCGCCAGCAAGAACGGGATGGCGACACCAATAGAGAAAGTCAGCATGATGCCCGCGCCGACCATAGCGCTGCCGATCGCACCCACGTAAATAATTAAGGTGGCGACAATTGCACCACCGAAGCATGCGGTGCAACCAAGCGCATAGCCCATCGACACCAGTAGCGAACCTGCTACATCACGTCTGTTGGTCGCCTGCATCGCGCTACGGTCCGGAATTCGACAGGCGAGATCACGTCCACCGCGAACGCCAATCCAGACGCCCATCAATATGACAACGATCCCGGACGCGATGGCGACATTGCGACTGTGCTCCGCAAACAGGAGTTGTGCCGTGTGCCCGACACGGCCGATCAGCGCACCGGCCAGGGTGTAGAGCAAGGTGAATCCGGCGACGAACGCCAGAGCGATCTGCATAATTTTTCGACGGACATGGGGCGTGACCTGGTTCGTATTCACGCCCGCCCCTCCCGGCACTGTTGAGAAGGAGCTGATAATCGAGCCAAAAATCACAACGAGTTGCAGCAAACAGGGAGTCAGCACAGCCGACAGCAAGCCGGCACCCAGTGCCAACATCGCAATCGGAGTAATGTCGGCGCGCGACTTCAATTCATCAGGCAAGTCTAACGGTGCATCCCAGCGCCCTATAAAAGTGAGCTCTTCATCGCTATCGAGATAAAAATTTGAGACGTATAGCCGAATACTGTCATGTTGCGAAAGATCTATTGCCGAGCCATCGGCGGCGCGCTTCGGGATGCTGTAAACGGTAATTCGATGATGCTCGGCAACATTTGGCCCAATGGACTGTTCAGGCTCGTAGACCTCATCCCCGATATGCAATTGAACTTTCGGCAGGTCGAACGCAAGCTTGCCTTCGTGGATATTCTCACTAACAAAAAAAATAAAGTTCCGATCGGGACGCAAGTTGCCTATCGACGATGCCTGGTCAACGTACTGAAAGAATTCGTCGGTCGCAAAGGTTGCCGTGAGTTCAAGGCTGGGATGGTCAACAAGGTGACGCGTTAAATACATGGAGACATGACCCGCTTTGGTCATGCGAGCATTGTCGCCAACGTTACTCAGTAGTTGCTTCCCTTGGATAAGGTAGGGAAACACGAGCCAGGCGGATGAGATGAGCAGACTGATGAACAGCACCAATCCGACGCGAGCGTAGTTGTTGCGAACTCCGGTCGTCATGACGTCATTCAGCGCATCGCCGCCGTGATATCACCGGTTGGAGTATTCATCGCAAATACTTCCACGATAGTACCGTCCGGACCAATGAGAAAAATACTGGGCGTATGCTGCACCGTGTAGTTGTCCTCGGACTTGCTTACAACAAAAGTGACACCAAAGTTCCTGGCCGCGACAGCAACCTGCTCGTAACTGCCGCCAAGGCCGATCATTCGATCACCGAAACCACGCGCGTAGTCGTTTGTGATTGCTGGTGTGTCTCTTTCCGTATCCACACTGACGAAAATGCCAATCGCCTCTGTATCGCTATTTTTGAGCGCACGCGCCATGTTGGCGGCAATCATCGGGCAAATGTGCAGGCAATGAGTAAAGCCGAAAGCAAGCAGCACGTTTTTTCCACGATAGCTGGACAACGAAATCTCAGCACCGTCAGCACTCAATAAATCGAAGCCGGCAGTCAGTTCACTGAAAACGTCTTGCTCGGCCGTCGCGGCCGAAGCCGGCAACGAAACGGCGAGCATACTGCTAATAACTAGTACCGCGATTTTCATATTGACCTATTATGCCAGCTCACAGTCAAAGTGCTCACATGACCGAAACTCATAAATACACGACCTACCCGGCGGCCGAAGAACGTATCAATGTCTACTCGCACGGCATTGGCTTTGTTCTTAGTGTAGTTGCACTGCTTATGTTGACACTGAGAGCCCATGGGATGTTGCAAGTTGTCAGTGTATCGGTTTTCGCCATCAGCATGATCGCGCTGTACGGCTCATCCACGATCTACCACGGTACGACCGATGTCCCTCGACGAGTCTGGTTGCGGACCGTTGACCACGCGATGATTTATGTCCTGATAGCAGGAACCTATACGCCCTTCGCACTTCTGGTCATGCAGGGGAAAACCGGCTGGGCAATATTCGGTGTGACCTGGACTATGGCCGTCACCGGGATCGTTATTAAGCTGTATCACACCGGGCGATACAATAAAGTCTCTACTGCGATGTACGTCTTCATGGGTTGGATGATGGTGTTTGCGATCAAACCGCTTATCGCAAACCTTCCACTTGAAGGTCTGATCTGGCTGTTTGCCGGCGGCGTCTCCTACACAGTTGGCGCCTTGACATACAGCATCAGGAAAATGCCTTTCGGCCACGCGACCTTTCATATTCTCTGCCTGATCGGCAGCGCTTGTCACTTCGTGTCGATCTACTACTTCGTGCTCACGACAGACTAAGCAAGTGCTCGCGCATTTTCTTGCGAGTTTTTTCGTCAGGCATTGCACCGAAACCGGCACCGAGGTTATCAACTACATGTTTTGGGTTTGATGTTTCGGTCAGCGCACAGATGACGGCGGGATTCGACAGAATATATTTCAGCGAGAACTGCGCCCAGCTTTCGCAGTCGAAATCTGATGCCCATTCTGGCAGCTCGTGTCCTTTGACCAGCCCAAAATAGTCGCCATTGATAAAGGGCCGGTTTATGACAACAGCAATGTTCTTGTCCATTGCCAATGGCAGAATCTGTTCCGCTGCCTCCGGCTCCATCATCGAATAGTTAACCTGGATAAAGTCGACCACATGGTCGTTCATGAGTTGCATCATGGCTGGATAGAATCGCCGGTGCGGCCGGCCGATACCGACATAGCGAAGCAGGCCTTCTTCTTTAAGCGTGCGAAATTGATCAGCACGCTCACCAAGATCCGCCACATCCCGCTTCATTGACAGATCCAGCGGACCGTCACCCTGGACAGACTGCAACTTACGAATCTCCGCACGCATTTCGTCCAGGTTTTGTCCGGTCAGGTAATTACCAAGAAACGTTTTCTGCTGAGCACCGCGGTCAGCAATAATCTTGCCCACGGTGAAGCGACTGGACCCGGAAATATCGACGTAGCCACCACCGTATTCCAGAAATGTATCCAGAACTCGCGATGCGGCTTTCTGGTCCGCGGCCGCAAAAACGCGTGAATTGCCAAGCCCGACGATTGGCAATGCTTCGTCAGTTCCGGGAATCAGGCGCGTCGGCAACCGCTCCGCGGCCCAGGTGGGCGTTGCGAGTGCTGTTATTGCGGCGGCGCCTGAGTACTGCATGAATTCCCTGCGATCGATCATTGCAATTGGTCCCATAGGTAGCTGTAGATAAGCGATTGCAGACGCGCGGCTTGTGTATTGTCTGACGCACCTGCGTGACCGCCAACGGTATTTTCGTAGTAGTACAGGTCGTGCTCCATTTCTTTCATGCGGGCGACCATTTTTCGTGCATGTGCCGGGTGCACGCGATCGTCACGCGTTGAGGTCGTAAAGAAGGCCTTTGGATAGTCCGCGTCAGCGTCGATGTTGTGATAGGGCGAGTACTCTTTGATGTAACTCCAGTCATCAGTATCCGGATCCCCGTACTCATCCATCCAGGATGCCCCGGCCAGCAAGTGATTGAATCGCTTCATGTCCAGCAGTGGTACCTGGACAACAACGGCACCCCAAAGGTCCGGTCTTTGCGTCAGCATCACACCAGTCAACAAACCACCGTTAGACCCGCCGCGAACACCGAGATGCTCTGCACTCGTCACATCGCGTGCGATAAGATCTTCAGCGACCGCTGCCATATCGTCATAAGCGCGCTGGCGATGCTCCTTCAATGCCGCATGATGCCAGCGGGGGCCGTACTCACCACCACCACGAATATTAGCGACGACGTATGCGCCACCGCGCGCAAGCCATGCATGGCCAACCGTAGCGCTATAGCTTGGCGTCCGGCTGATCTGGAATCCGCCATACCCGTAAATGAGTGTTGGCGTATCAGCGCTTAACTCGAAGCCAGCTGGCAGAACCAGGAAATACGGAATCTTTGTGCCATCTTTACTGGTCGCAAAGTGCTGCTCGACAGACATGCCCTCCGCTTCGAAAAATGAAGGCAGTGCGAACAGTGGTTCAACCGAGTCGCCACCATCATTCGCGACATACAGGGTGTCAGGACGCAGAAAGCCCTCGTAATTGAAAAAGAACACATTCGTATCTTCGGCGGTACTCACCAGAGAAATACTGCCAAGCGTCTCGGTCTGTATCTCGGTTCGAAGCCATGCTCCATCAACGAGGGCGTAACGTGACAATTTGCTGGTTACGTCTTCCAGTTGATTGAGAATCAGGTAATCTCGCGTCCATGCGACGCCGCCGCGTGGAATCGCGCTCCGTTCGGTTGGCACATAGATAATCTTGAAATCACGACCGCCGCCCATAAAGGTATCGAAATCGATCGACATGAGTGTGCCTTGCACGTAGTTCGTGTCGGCAGGTTGCCAGTCGCTCTTGAGCTCGACGATCATTTGTCCGTTCATAAGACCATGAAATGACGCATCGTCGGGTATCTCGATTTTTTCATGGTTACCGTCTTCAGCATACATATACCGAATCGCCGTGAAAAAAGTCGGCGTGCGATGCACAACGTCGTAGGGCTCGTCACCATCCCAAGCGCGATAAACGGTTACCGCGACATCGGTCTGTTCTCCGGCAAACACCTCTTTTGCCTCCGCCAGGGGTACACCGCGGGTCCACAGACGCGACGTCTTGGCGTATCCCGAGTCGGTCACTGTGTCATCACCAAAATCGCTGCCAACAAAAATCGTATCTTCGTCGATCCAGCTCATCTGCGATTTAGCTTCTGCTACGAAGAAGCCGTCGTCGATGAATGCTTTCGTTTCACTATCGAATTCACGTACAACTACCGCGTCAGCACCACCGCGCGAAAGTCGCAACAGGCACTTAACGTACTCAGGTCGCAAACACGAGCTGCCTTTCCAGACCCAGTCCTCGTCCTCATCTTCAGCGAGCGCGTCGAGATCCAGTACAACGTCCCATTCCAGGTCACCTGAAACATAGTTTTCGAGCGTCGTACGTCGCCAAATACCGCGTTTGTTGGTCGCATCTCGCCAATAGTTATAGACAGTGTCGCCCAGCAATCCGGGCGACGCGATGCGTTCCTCAGAGTCATAGATCTCCAGATTGCGGTCATAAATCGGCTGGAACGTCGGCAATGCCTCAAGATATCCGAGTGAATCCTTGTTCTGTTCCTCGACCCAGGCCAATGCCTCCTCGCCCTCGACGTCTTCCAGCCAGAGATAAGGATCTTCAACTTTCTCCGCCGGCGAGCAAGCCGATAGAGTCGCGAGTAGTAGTAGTCCAAGCAGTTTCTTGTTCATTTACAGGGCCTGACAGTCAAAGAGGAGCGATATTAGCATCCAAGAACCCTCAGCAAGCATCTACATCCAATGACGTATACGGCAAAACCGTGAACCACTCACCTCGGCCTGGCTGCGGCGATCGCGGCCATTTTCGGCGCAATCGATACCGGGTTCGATCTCCCTGCAAGAAAGACTCCTATCTTCTTGATAATTAGTACAATTCTTGGGTTGGCCCGAGGGATTATGCGGATAGTCTCGCCGATACGCATCTGTCGGCCCGGAAGTCGGACTTCTCGCTATCGTCCTGGGATCGGCTTTTCTCGCCCTGATCTGGAGGAAATACGCGACTTGAGTCGCGGAAATAGACGCGTATTTTCATTGACTTGCCATATTCGGAAGCTATACTGCCCGCAGCTAGAATGATCGGCTGATATTTATGTACACCATTTCGAAGTTCCTATTTGTACCTCGTCCTGATTTTCATAAGTACCAAGCAGCACTCTTGCGGAATCGCCTCAAATTGAGGCAATAACTTTTGATAATTAGGAATTAGAAAATGTCTACAACAACTGGAACCGTAAAATGGTTTAACGAAGCCAAAGGCTTTGGCTTCATCGAGCAAGAGTCAGGTCCTGACGTATTTGCTCATTTCAGCAACATCACTGGCAGCGGATTCAAGACACTGGCTGAAGGCCAGAAAGTCGAGTTCACTGTAACTGACGGCCAGAAGGGTCCTCAGGCAGAGAACATCGTACCGTTGTAGGAACGCTCCCAGAGCGCGAAACGCAGCAGCGTACGAAGCTGAACAGAAAGGCGAGGTCTTCGGACCTCGCCTTTTTTTATGCGTGCTCGAACTCAGCCGGCTCCTGCTGTGACAGGTGCTCATAGGTTTGCCAGCGTCGACTAACTGTCTCCTGCGCCATCTGCATCAACTTCTCGGCCTCTTCCGGATGCGTTTTGGTCAATATCTTGTAACGCATCTCGTTGTAGGCGTATTCGCGCAAAGGAATCGTTGGTCTGGGTGAATCCAGGACAAATGGCTTCTTGCCAGCCGTACGCAACGCCGGGTTATAGCGAATTAACGGCCAGTAGCCGCTCGCGGCAGCCAGCTTTTGCTGTCTCAGACCATCTTTCAGGTCATAGCCATGTGCGATGCAGTGGCTGTATGCCAAAATCAGGGACGGGCCATTGTATTCCTCAGCTTCTCGCATCGCGAGCAGCGTCTGTTGTGGATTTGCACCCATCGCAACTTGAGCCACGTAGACATTGCCACTCGAAATTGCCTGCAATGCAAGATCCTTCTTGCCGATGCGTTTGCCAGCGGATGCGAAGCGTGCGGACGCACCCAATGGAGTCGCCTTGGACATCTGCCCGCCGGTGTTTGAATACACCTCGGTATCCAGAACGAGTACATTCACATTTCGACCACTGGCTAAAACATGATCCAGACCGCCTGAACCGATGTCGTAGGCCCAACCATCACCACCGACCAGCCAGACACTGCGACGGACCAAGTGATCAACGACAGACGATAGCGCCACGGCTTTTTCATTATCGCCTGAGTTGATAATGTCCTGCAGCTTTCGCTTGAGCTCCGCTACGCGGCGCCGCTGAGCTCGAAGCTCACTACCCACACGTTGTCCGGAACTGACCAGTGCAGTCGCGATGTCATCACCTATTTCCGGCGCCAGTTCGCTGACCAATTGTTTCGCGATGGTCATGTGGTGATCGGCCGCCACTCGCATGCCCAGGCCAAACTCAGCGTTATCTTCGAACAGGGAGTTTGACCAGGCAGGGCCACTGCCCTCCGCGTTCTTGCTCCACGGCGTCGTTGGCAGGTTTCCGCCATAGATTGATGAGCATCCCGTAGCGTTCGCGACCAGCAGTCGCGGCCCGAACAACTGGGATAGCAGTTTGACGTAGGGCGTCTCTCCGCAGCCGGCGCAGGCCCCCGAAAACTCGAACAGCGGCTCAAGGAACTGCGCTCCACGAACCGATGAAAACTCAACGGCGGCACGATCATTAAATGCCAGGGACTCGAAAAATCCAATGTCCGTCTTGCCCTGCTCCAGCAATGGTGCCTTGTCCGTCATGTTGATCGCACGCATGGTCTCGTCATCCGGACTCTTGACGGGACAAGCATCAACGCAGAGATTGCAGCCAGTGCAATCCTCCAGATAGACCTGCAACGAGTAGCGAGTCTCCGGAAATCCTCGGGCGCTTATGGGAGCAGACGGGAAGCCTTCTGGCGCATCATCCAGCGAACTCTCGTGATAGAACTTGGCGCGGATAACACCGTGCGGGCATACGAAAGCGCAATTGCCACACTGTATGCAAAGGTCAGGCTCCCACAACGGCACGTTATCTGAAACGTTGCTCTTCTCGAATCGGGTGGTGGCACTTGGGTAGGTTCCGTCGACCGGCATTTTGCTAACGGGTAGATCATCACCGTGACCGCGCATCATCTGTGCCGTGACTTCTCGAACAAATTCCGGTGCATCATCCGGTACGACGTCATCCAGACGCCGGTCATTGCTCACTTGCTTCGGAACTTCCACTTCGTGAAGGTGATCCAGCGCCGCATCAACTGCGGCGAAGTTCTTGTCGATGACATCCTGGCCCTTCGCCCGGTAACTCTTCTCGATCGCCTTCCTTATCTGCTGGATCGCCTCATCACGTGGTAACACACCTGAGAGTGCAAAGAAGCACACTTGCATGATCGTGTTGATGCGTTTTCCCATGCCCGCAGCGCGCGCCACCTCAGTGGCATTGATCACGTAAAAACTGATGTTGCGATCGATAATCGTACGTTGCACAAGTCCCGGCAATTCTTCCCAGACCTTGTCCGCCGCATAAGGGCTATCAAGTAGGAATACAGCGCCATTCGCCGCGTTCTGCAAGATCTCGATCTTGTTGATCTGATCAAACTTGTGGCAGGCAATGAAGTTCGCAGACTGGATCAGATACGGGGCATGAATGGCTTCCGGGCCAAACCGTAAATGCGACACCGTTCGTGAACCGGATTTCTTTGAGTCGTAGACGAAATAGCCCTGGCAATAGAGATCGGTGCTTTCACCGATAATCTTGATGCTGTTCTTGTTGGCTCCCACGGTTCCGTCTGAACCCAGGCCGAAAAACAACGCACGCGTTGCGTCATCGCCCTCGATCTGGAACTCCGCGTCATACTCGAGGCTGGTGTGAGTGACGTCGTCCTTGATGCCGATAGTAAAGTGATTCTTGGGCTGCTCCTTGCCGAGCTCGTCAAAGACTGCTTTCACCATCGCGGGCGTAAATTCTTTGGAAGACAAACCGTAGCGGCCGCCGATTACTTTCGGCATGTCCTGTCTTGTGCCGTCACCAACTGCTTCGGCCAATGCGATCACGACATCCTGATACAAAGGCTCGCCGCTCGCTCCAATTTCCTTGGTTCGATCCAGCACTGCAATTTCCTTTGCAGACCCTGGAATCGCTGCCAACAGATCTGCGTTCGAGAACGGCCTGTACAGACGAACATTAACCATCCCGAAGCCCGATTCCGGCAGAGCATCAATTGTTTCCTGCACGGTGTCCGCGCCGGAGCCCATGAGTACGATGACACGCTCCGCTTGCGGGTCACCGTAGTAATCAAACAATCTGTACTGACGACCAGTCAGAGCTGCGAACCGGTCCATCGTCTTCTGCACAATCTCCGGTGTCGCGTCGTAGAAGCGGTTAACGCTTTCGCGACCCTGAAAATAGACATCCGGATTTTGTGCCGTTCCGCGTATGAACGGGTTATCCGGATTCAAAGCTCGACTACGGTGCTCATAGACGAGATTCGAATCGATCATTGCCCGAATATCATCGGTGCTAACGAGATCGATTTTGCTCACTTCGTGCGAGGTTCTAAAGCCATCGAAGAAATGTGCGAACGGCACACGTGTTTCCAATGTGCTCGCATGCGTAATCAGCGCAAGGTCCTGTGCTGCCTGCACTGACGACGATGCGAGTAATCCGAAACCCGTTGTGCGGGCAGCCATCACGTCCTGATGGTCACCGAAAATGGATAACGCTTGCGCCGCGAGTGACCGGGAAGCGACGTGAAACACAGCCGAGGTTAATTCACCTGCGATCTTATACATGTTTGGCAACATCAACATCAGGCCTTGCGACGCTGTGAATGTTGTAGTCATCGCCCCCGTCTGCAAGGCGCCGTGAGCTGTGCCTGCAGCACCACCTTCACTTTGCATTTCGATGATATCCGGCACTTGCCCCCAGATATTTTTCTCTCCAGCAGCGGCCCAAACGTCCGCGTACTCTGCCATCGGTGACGACGGTGTGATCGGATAAATCGAGCAAACTTCGCTAACGGCGTACGCCACTCGTGCTACCGCTTCATTTCCTTCGAGCGCACGTTTTTCCGTCACGATTGCTGTTCCGAGATGCCGGGCTCATCCATCATTTCGATGGCATGACACGGACACTGTTCGAAGCACACAGCACATCCTGTGCATTTATCAAAGTCGAACTTGTAGCGGTTTCCCGGACCGAGTTTGATAATCGCATCCTCCGGGCAGGCTCCATAACAGCCATCACATTCGAAGCAGTTACCGCAGGACAGACAACGTCTGGCCTCAAACTGTGCTTCCGGCTCTGAGAGATTCTGCATGATTTCCTCAAAGCCCTTACCACGACGATCGACCGGGATGCGATCCTGTTCAACCTGCGGCGCAGCAGTGCGGTACCACAACTGCAACTTCTCGTGATCGATTAACGCGTTCCTGGGTGCACGCTGGTATGTGGCATCGTTCAGGTATGCATCAATACGGCGCGCGGCCTGTTTGCCATGACCTACGGCAATAGTCACAGATCGGTCGCTGGGCACCATGTCACCACCGGCGAAAATACCGGTGCAACCGGTCATCATATTGGCATCAACAACGACCGTATGATCGCTCTGAAACTCGATACCCGGAACGGACTCGAGAAACGCAGTATCTGTATCCTGGCCGACGGCAAGAATTAGCGAGTCCGCCTCAAGTTCTTCGATTTTTCCGGTTGGTTGTGGGCGCCCGTTCTCATCAAGCTCCATGACCTCAACTTTGAACGTCGAGCGGTCGATCTCCTTGATCGTCCGCAGCCATTTGATCTTGATGCCCTCCTCCATCGCCTCGTCTGCTTCGAAGTCATGGGCGGGCATACTACTGCGATCGCGACGATAAATGATCATCGCTTCAGTCACTCCAAGACGCTTCGCCGTTCGTGCAGCGTCCATCGCAGTGTTACCACCACCGTATATTGCGACACGTCGACCGAGCTTGGGTGCCTCTCCCTCTTTTGCCTGGCTCAGGAAAGTCACGGCATCCAGAATCTTGCCTGCATCGCGGTTGGGAATATCGATCTTCTTGCTGATGTGAGCACCCACGGCGACGAATGCTGCGTCGAAGTTGCCCGCTTCCTTCTCCGCCAGGAGATCGTCGACGCGGTGATTCAACGTGATCTTTACGCCAATATTCTCTATGCGTTTAATTTCGGCCTGCAATTCGTCACGAGGCATTCGATAGGCCGGGATTCCGAAATGAATCATGCCACCGGCGACCGGGCCCGCTTCCCGAATTTCCACCTCGTGTCCCATGAGGACGAGCTGGTACGCAGCAGACAAGCCACTAGGCCCTGCACCGACGATCAATATTTTCTTGCCGGTACTTGTAGTTGGTTTCTCGAATTGCCAGTCCTGCTCCAGCGCCGTGTCACCGAGAAAACGTTCGACGGCGTGAATACTGACAGGACTGTCGGTGAAAGCACGATTGCAAACATCCTCGCACGGGTGGTAGCAAACCCGGCCGTGAATCGACGGCATCGGGTTGTTGCGGACCAGCTCCCGCCACGCCGCCTCATAGTCTCCAGATTGCGCCAGCGCCAACCAGGCCTGGATATTTTCGCCTGCCGGACAAGCATCGTTGCACGGCGGCAAGAAATCCACATAAGCAGGACGTCGTGTGCGCAGAGCACCCGTGCCGCGAGCATGGCCGGTTAAATCCGCACTTTCTGTAAGGTGATCTTTAGTCATAATTTCAATGTAATCATAGGGCTGGACCTTCGCGAACGTATCAGGAGTATTACTGATGCAAGTTCGCTCGCAGTAGTTTTACTTATCGTCTTCAGATGCTTCGATCGATATTGTGTTCCGCATGAAGACAATTATCGAACCTTTTCGAATCAAGATGGTAGAGCCGATCAAGCTCACGACGCGTCGCGAACGCGAAGAGATGATCCGCGCCGCCCATTTCAACCCGTTCCTGTTGCGTGCAGAAGACGTCATTATAGACTTGCTGACCGATTCCGGCACCAGTGCAATGTCATCCGAGGCATGGGCCGCGATGATGCGCGGCGATGAGTCCTACGCTGGCGCCAGAAGCTGGTACCGCTTCCGCGACACGGTACAGGATATATTCGGCTTTGAGCAGGTCATCCCAACGCACCAAGGGCGTGCCGCCGAGCACATCCTGTTCGGAATGCTGGTCAAACCCGACTCAATCGTCCCTAACAACACCCATTTTGACACGACTCGGGCCAACATCGAGTTCGTTGGCGGCAAACCGGTCGACCTGCCTTGCCGGGAATCCGACGATATCGATTCAGACGCCCCGTTCAAGGGCAATATGGATATCGCCGCTCTGGAACAACTTGTCGAGGAAAAAGGCCCCGAGCACATCCCGGTCATAATGGTAACGGTGACTAACAACTCCGCCGGCGGCCAACCGGTCTCGATGGCAAATATCCGGGAAATCAGCCGTATAGCACGAAGTGCGGGCATCCCCTTTTATATAGATGCCTGTCGATTCGCCGAAAACGCATTTTTTATCAAGCGCAATGAACCCGGTTTCGAGAATACGTCAACCATTGATATCGCCCGCGAGATGTTCAGCTACGCTGATGGCTGCACGATGTCAGCGAAGAAAGATGCGTTCGCTAACATTGGTGGCTTCCTTTGCAGTAACGACGCCGAGCTCGCACAGCAGGAACGCAACATCCTGATTCTGTCCGAAGGCTTTCCAACCTACGGCGGCATGGCCGGACGCGACCTTGAAGCAATCGCCGTAGGATTACGCGAAGTATTGGATGAGCATTACCTGGACTACCGCTTGCTCTCGACCCGATATGTCGTCGAACGTCTGCTCGATGCCGGTATACCCGTCGTATCGCCGGCCGGTGGCCACGCCGTTTACCTGGACGCGCGTCGATTCCTACCGCATATAGAGCCACTTGAGTATCCCGGCCAGGCCTTATCGGTCGAATTGTATGTTGAGGCCGGGATTCGTGCCGTCGAAATCGGCACTGTCATGTTTGGATTTGACCCGCACACCGGTGAAGAGAAACCTGCTCACCTTGACTTGGTGCGGCTGGCCATCCCGCGCCGCGTCTACACACAGAGCCACATGGACTACGTTCTCGAAGCCATCGATCTGGTTTGGCAGCGGCGCAAGGATGTGCGCGGTGTAAAAATAGTGAAAGCGCCGAAATTTCTGCGCCACTTCACCGCGGAGTTCGAACAAATCTGATCGAATCAGTAACCCGTCATCGACCCTGGTCGAGGCCGCAGTAGTTTGAAACGA
>Ga0255049_10000696_pt1 | contig 20139 bp, 19 predicted proteins | sample JV7_2_3_MG_FD_183615 | JGI IMG/M metagenome (GOLD analysis project Ga0255049, IMG submission 183615) | Seawater microbial communities from Jervis Inlet, British Columbia, Canada - JV7_2_3 | ecosystem: Environmental > Aquatic > Marine > Inlet | place: Canada: British Columbia | collected 2016-10-06
ACCGGGTGGTTCCGGATCGCTGCGAGTCGCTGCGGGAATGATCCTGCGAGCTTCGCCGCAAGCGTCGGTTTGGGTCAGTGAGCCGACCTGGGCAAATCATTGGCCGCTATTGACCGGTGCCGGGGTGACCCTGAAGTCGTACCCCTACTACGACACAGAAAATCACGTGATTAAGATCGACGAGATGCTGGAGACTCTGCGTGCGGTTCCCGCTGGCGACATCGTCCTGCTACATGCCTGCTGTCACAATCCATCGGGCCTGGACCCTTCAGTGGAGGAATGGCAGGCCATTACCGATGTCCTGGTCGAAAACAAGCTGATCCCGTTTATCGATATGGCCTACCAGGGGTTTGTGGAAAATGTTGACGACGACGCATATCCGATACGGCTCATGGCCGAACGGGTTCCCGAGATGATAGTCGCAAGTTCGTGCTCGAAAAACTTCGGCCTTTATCGCGACAGGGTGGGAATTCTGTCCTTACTCGCAGCCGACAGCGCTGCTCGCGATATCGTCAGCAGCCAGGTCAACAACCTCGTGCGTACGATCTACTCTGTTCCGCCGGATCACGGTGCCGCTGTTGTGAGCCTGATTCTGAATGATGACGAATTACGCGGTGCATGGATTGATGAGCTGGCAGTAATGCGCGAGCGGATTCGCGCAATGCGTGTGCTGCTGCATGATGCGCTGGCAGAGAAAGTGCCGGATCACGACTTCTCCCATCTCGTGCGTGCTACAGGCATGTTCTGTTTTCTCGGCATTACAGCAGAGCAGGTTACAAAGCTAAAGAAAGACTTCGGCGTTTATATGGTGGACTCCGGCCGCATCAACGTTGCGGGCATTACACCTGATAACGTTAACTACCTTGCTGACTCGATCGCTGCCACGCTGCAAAACGATTAACGCTGCTAGTCATTCGCTGCTTCCCATGTGATGCGACTCTTTCGACCAATATTCAGCCGCCTTGCGGTGCCGGCATTCAGCTCCAGCACGTAATTAACCGGTTCGATTGAGCTTTGGGACGTGTGTGACAAGGGTTGGGTGTCGTGAATGACAGATGAGACCGTGCCATCGGCCCGGGCGAAAACCATGTCTAGTGAAATATAAGTGTTCTTCATCCACATGGAATGCATTTCGCTGTGCTCATAAACGAACAACATTCCCGTGCTCTCTGGCAACCTGCGCACGAACATCAGGCCGCGGCGCTGCTGATCAACGTCAATTGCGAGATAGATGTCGAATTCGTGATGAGCGCCATCGTCGGATTCAACCGTCAATGTACCGCGGCCGAATTCGCCATCCAGAGATGTGACCCTAGCAGGTGCTGATTCGTGCAGCTCACTGCACGCGGCAAAACTCGCGGCCAGTGCACTGGCGCAAATGAGGATAGACAGGGTACGTGTCATTTATCTTCCCAATTAACGATTGTGGTGAACGACAATTCGGGTACGGATACAGCGGTATCGCCGTTTACTTCGCCCAACGGCGACAAACAATAGAGCGTCCCGGAAATGTCATAGGAGTCAACTTTGCCTGGTACGGAAGTCTGTGAAATGACGTCCATCCAGCAAGAGTCGAGGTTCGGTGTGCTAAAAAATCGCCCGCTACCTTCCACGGAAATCGTTACGTTGCTGGGCAATCCGGCTGCGGGCTCTACCGATACCAGGCTCGGAACAGCAATAATAATCGCGAGTCGCTCGCCGGCCACGTCTCCTGCAAACCGCAATCGAATGCCTTGCCCATCTGGCCGGAGCATACTTTCGCAGATCATCTCGGAACCTGACCAGCTTACGGTGGTCTCTAAGCTACCGAACAATGCTGTTTGCAGAGCACCATTTTCGGCGCAGCCGGAACCGACAAGCGCTGGCGACGGGGCGGGTTGCTCTACTGCAGTCGGTTCACAGGCACTCAAAGTGCTGAACAGGAGCAGGCCCAGCAAGGGCAGTTTTTGCGCAGAAACAGGCTTTTTTTCAGGCTGATGCAATGGAATCGCTTATCAGTGGTCGGAATTGGGGCCAATACTACTTAATTGAGTCAGAAAAATTGAGAAAAAATGATGCGACCGGTTGGTCTTCCCATGCATCCTCACTAGAATGGCACGCCACTAGAATCGCACGCCGCTGTATCCTTCGGAGTAATTAATGAGCGTCAGAGAACACTTCCAAAAACTTGAAACTCACGCGAGTGGGCTGATCATCGGCCAGGCTCATTTGATCAATCGTATGTTGATTGCGCTCTTGTGTGACGGACACCTTCTTGTTGAGGGCGCACCGGGTCTTGCCAAGACGCGCGCCATTAAAGTGCTGGCGGAAAGCATCGAGGGTGATTTCCATCGCCTGCAATTCACGCCTGACCTGCTGCCGGCTGATTTGACCGGTACCGACATCTATCGCCCGCAGGAAGGTACCTTTGAGTTTCGAAAGGGTCCGCTGTTTCATAACCTGATTCTTGCCGATGAGATCAACCGTGCTCCCGCGAAGGTACAGTCCGCTTTGCTCGAGGCGATGGAAGAGCGACAAATATCGGTCGGTGATCAGAGCTATCCGCTGGAAAGCCTGTTCATGGTCATGGCCACGCAAAACCCGATTGAGCAGGAAGGTACTTATCCTTTACCAGAAGCACAGCTGGATCGCTTCCTGTTACACGTAGAGGTGGGTTACCCGACGATCGACGACGAGCGCCGAATTCTGGTGTTGAACCGGGACGAAGCCAAGCAGGCCGAGCGTGACATGTTCCAGCCGCCGGAGTTGTTGTCGATGGAGTCGATCATGACGGCGCGTCAGGACATCCTGAACCTGCATTTGGCGCCGGAGCTTGAGGAATACATCGTCAATGTCGTTGTCGCCACCCGGAACCCGGGAGCGGTAAACGCCGATTTGGAGGGTCAGGTTCTATACGGTGCGAGTCCACGTGCCAGTATGGGTATCGACCGGGCGGCACGTGCGCATGCCTGGCTCTCAGGTCGTGACTTCGTCGGACCGGAAGACATTCAGGCGGTTGCGCCCGATGTTCTACGTCACAGACTGGTCTTGAGCTTCGAAGCAGAGGCGGATGGCGTGGATTCGAACTCTATCGTCGCGGGCGTTCTGGATGGCGTCGGAGTGCCCTAGTGCTCGACCACCTGTATGAAAACGCATCGCCGGTTAGCGTAAGCCAGGCTGGATTGATTCGTCTCAACGGCCCGGCCAGAGCGATCGCTCTCGATGTGCTGCGAGTGAATTCGTTGCAGACCGGCGCCTATGTGTCGCACTTTCGTGGTCGCGGCATGGAGTTTGACGAATCACGCCCTTACCAACCGGGCGACGATCCACGGAGTATCGACTGGCGTGTCACCGCGCGCAGCACGACGGCGTATACAAAATTATTCCGCGAAGAGCGAGAGCGACCCGTTCTCGTCGTCGTGGACCTTCGCTCCACCATGCATTTTGCGACCCGCGGTTGTTTCAAGTCTGTGAATGCGAGTCGCGCCGCTGCGCTGATATCGTGGGCGGCACACCATCGCGGCGATCGCCTGGGTGGATTGATCTTTGGTGACACAACGCATCGAGAATTGAAGCCGAGACTGGGGCGACGCGCGGCATTGCGATTCGTGCACCAGCTGGCAGAACACCCGGACTGGACGAATCGCGGTATCGCAAAGGGCTCTGACCCCTTTGCGCAGGCGATGTCGTCGCTGCGTCGCGTCGCAAGACCGGGCAGCCTGGTCGTCGTTATCAGTGACTTCATCGGTTTCGATCGTGCCGCGCAGTCGTATCTTTCCGGCGTGGCCCGGCATAACGAAGTACTGGCCGTTTTCATGAACGATCCGCTGGAGCGGAAATTGCCGCCGCCGGGACGTTACCGAATCGTATCGCCCAGTGACGAACTGGCGATTGACACGTACGCTGCGGCCGCACGACGTGATTACGAACACGAGTTCGCGGAGCGAGCGCACGTGCTGGAGACATTTTGCCATCGCTACGGCGTGCATTTGATGCCTATGTCTACTGATGACGACCCGGTTTCGACGCTGCAAACTACACTCGGACGCCGGAGTCACTGATGGACCCGACCCAGCTTAGCTTGCGAGATTTACATCTGCCGGAACCCATAGACTGGTGGCCACTGGCGCCGGGTTGGTGGCTGCTCATCGCACTCGCATTGTTCGGGCTTGGCTGGTTGCTGTTGCTTGCGTGGCGAACGCGGCGATTCAACGCACCACGGCGCTATACGATTCGCGCTCTGGCGGAGCTTGAGGCTGAATATCTCACAAATCGTAACCCTGTCGCACTGGGCCGGCAGGTCTCTGCCCTATTGCGCCGTGGCATGCTCGCTTATGCGCCGCGACACGAAGTTGCCGGCCTCACAGGCGATTCCTGGCTCAAATGGCTGGATCAGGGTTTGCCAGTACCGTATTTCCATACAGAGGGTGGCAAGAGCCTTCTGCAGCTGCCGTACCGGGATCCCGACGGCGATTTCAGCGACCTTGATATCAACGCACTGCTGGCTGCTGTAAAAATGCGTCTGGCTACGCCGATCCGGGGCGCCGGCTGATGTGGTCTCTCGCCTGGCCCTGGGTTTTGCTCGCGCTGCCTTTGCCGCTGATCCTGCGCTATCTGTTGCCCGAGGCCAAAGGCCTGTCCGAGGCAGGCCTGCGCGTACCGAGCATCGAGAGTTTTTCGACGCTCAAGGATCGCTCGGGGACAGAGCAGTTACTCAACTGGCGTTTCTGGATTGCAGTCATCGCCTGGATACTGCTGGTCCTCGCCGCCGCGCGTCCGGAGCGCATTGGCGAAGAACTTGATGTACCGGTCGCTGGTCGGAACCTGATGCTGGCAGTGGATTTGTCGGGCAGCATGGATCAGAAAGACTTTGAGCTCGTTGGTCGGCGTGTTGACAGGTTGACGGCAACGAAGGCGGTGGCCAGCGACTTCATCGAGCGCCGCGAAGGTGATCGCATAGGACTTATCTTGTTCGGCGAGCTCGCCTACCTGCAGGTGCCGCTGACTCTGGATCGAGAGACCGTCAATATTTTGTTAATGGAATCCTTCATTGGCCTTGCGGGCGAAAAGACGGCAATCGGCGATGCAATTACATTGGCAGTCCGTCGCATACATGAGCAAAAGAAAGATGAGGGCGAGCAGGTTCTGGTGCTTCTTACGGACGGTGCTAATACGGCGGGCGAAGTGCAGCCACTCAAAGCAGCACAGCTCGCGCAGCAGGTCGGCTTGCGCATCTACACGATCGGTATCGGTGCCGAACAACTCGAAGTGTCCTCACTCATTGGTGGCCGGCGCCGAATCAACCCGTCAGCGGATCTCGACGAAGACACGTTGACCCAGATCGCGCAGCTGACCGGTGGTCGCTATTTTCGGGCAACCGATACGGCGAGTTTGCAGGACATCTATAAGCTTGTTGATGAGCTTGAGCCCGTCGAGGAGCCCGAGTCAGGATTTCGGCCCGTTAAGTCGTACTACTTTTATCCATTGGGTCTGGCGGTCTTGTTGGTCACCCTGATGAGCCTGATCAGCCTCTTGAAACGAATCGCTGTTCGCCGTGCCAGCGAGGTACAAACCAGTGCCAGCTGACTTTCACTGGATACGCCCCGAGTGGTTGTACGCAATACCGGTTCTTGTTGTGCTGGCCGTATTGCTTGCGCGCGGTAAACTGGGCTCCGGCAACTGGCAAGCGGTTATCGATCCCGTACTTATGCCGTTCGTACTATCTCGCGATCCGGGTCGCGGTACCGATCATCGTTGGTGGTTGATGGGGCTCGGTGGTGTGATCGCTTTGGTCGCTCTGGCTGGGCCCGCATGGCAACGCATTGAACAACCGGTCTTCAGGGACGAGCAGGCGCTCGTCGTAGCGATCGACCTGTCGCGCTCCATGGATGCGCAGGACGTCGCACCGAGTCGTCTGCTGCGTGCCAAATTGAAGGTTCTCGATATGCTGGAACGCCGCCAGAGCGGTCAGACCGCACTGGTGGTCTATTCGGCCAATGCCTTTACCGTCACGCCGTTGACCACCGATAACGACACCATTGCATCGCTGGTTAACAGCCTGGGCACCGATATCATGCCAAGCCGTGGCAGCTACCCGGAGGTTGCCATTGCAAAAGGCAGGCAACTGCTTGATCAGGCTAAAGCCGGTTACGGAGAAGTACTGCTGATAACCGATGGAGGCTCCTCGCCAGCAGCCACCGCGGCGGCACGAGATCTCAAAGCAGCAGGTTATACCTTGTCAATCTTGGGTGTTGGCACGACAGAAGGCGCACCGATCCCCCGAGTGACGGGTGGGTTTGTGACCGACAACCGCGGCCAGATCGCGGTGCCCAGACTGGAAGAGCGCGGCTTGCGAAGGCTCGCCGGTGCAGGTGGTGGTCGCTACTCACGCATTTCAGCGGGCGACAAAGACCTGGATATTTTATTGTCCGGCGAAATTTCCGGTGCAGGCGCTGCTATGAGTGATGACGCCCTGGCAACCGATCGCTGGCAAGAGGAAGGACCCTGGTTGTTACTGTTATTGCTGCCGCTTGCAGCACTGGCGTTTCGTCGCGGCTGGGTACTGGTTGTGATTATTATCATCATGCCGATGCCACAACCCGCACTTGCAGCGACGTGGAGTGACCTCTGGCTGAACAAGGATCAACAGGGACAGAAGCAACTTGAGGCCGGTAACGCCAGCGAAGCGGCGGCATTATTTGAGAGCCCGGACTGGCAGGCCGTTGCTGACTATCAAGCTGGCGACTACGCGGGTAGCGCCAAGGTCTTTTCCGAGAAAGAAGATACGCGAAATCTCTACAACCTCGGCAACGCGATGGCCTATCAGGGTGAACTTGATGCGGCGATTGATGCCTATGAGCGGGTGCTCGAAGTCGAGCCCGAGAATGAGGATGCGGCTTACAACCTTGAGCTGGTGCAGGCAATGAAAGAGCAACAGGAACAAGAGCAGCAAAATCAGGGCGATGATCAACAGTCGACCGAAAATCCGGGCGGCGAAGGCGAGCAATCGGATTCAGAAGACCAGTCCGATCAGCAGGGCGAAGAAGGTGAGTCCCAGACTGACAGTGAATCTCAGGAAAGCGATTCGGCAGAAAGCGGCGACGAAGAAATGAGTGAAGAAGATATGCGGGCATTGCAGGAAGAATTGAAGCGCGCCGCACAAGAGGCCGAACCGGGCGAGCAGCCGCAGCAAATGTCAGAAGCGGAGCTCGCCGAATTGCGGCAACAACAAGAACAGGAACAGGCGATGGAACAATGGCTACGCCGCATTCCGGACGATCCGGGCGGCTTGTTACGCAGGAAATTCAGGCATCAGTACCAGCGCACCGGAAAAGATCAGGACGGCAACAGTGTGTGGCCAGACAATGAGGTACAACCGTGGTAATGCTTAATAGCAAACTCATCCGCAATACGCTTTTAGGTCTGTGTGGGCTGCTCACTGTCGTCACGAATGCATCTGCAGACGTTACAGCACGGATAGATCGTCCATCGGTCGACCTTAATGAATCGTTCGTCCTTGAACTCACCGTCGATACCAATATCGATATGGAGCCGGGCCTCACGGTACTGGACGACAAGTTCTATCGTGGTCAGCTCAGTCAACTCAGTAATACATCGATCATTAACGGCCAGATACGCCGTAGTCGGACCTGGACGATAGCGTTGATGGCGAAGTCGACCGGTAAGCAGATGATTCCCGCGATCACGGTTGGCAATCAAAAGAGCCAGCCGATCTCTATCACGATTAACGAGCCGACCAACGCGCCTCCTGGTGAAGCCGACGTCTTTATCTCCAGCGAAGTCGACCAGACCGAGGCCTACGTGCAGTCGCAAATTTTGTACCGGTTCAAGGTCTACCGAGCGGTAGCAACGCGCCAGGAAGGGCGACGTGATCCGGTTATTTCAGGTGCGGAAGTTCTGGTTGAGCGTGCGGGTGATGAGCGCAGCTACGAAGCTATTTTGGACGGCAAAGCCTATAACGTTATCGAACGCGTGCTCGCGATCTATCCGCAGGCGAGCGGCGAGATATCGATTTCGCCGGCACGGTTCGAAGCGCGCGTATTGCGTGATGGGCGTATTACGGGTCGCAAGGTCTTCGAGTCACAAGCACATACTGTAAAGGTACTGCCGATTCCCGCACCGCCTGCGGACTTTCCCGATGCGGCCTGGTTGCCGGCACGAGATGTTCGGCTCAGCGAGGAATGGTCGAGAGAGCCGAACGATGTTGCGGCGGGCGAGCCGGTGACACGCAAGGTAACGATCAGCGCACTGGGCCAGATCGAAACACAAATTCCTGCGATTGAGCCGCCGGTTGTTGAAGGCATGAACATCTACACGGACAAGCCGGACCTCACGCGCTTCTTCGAGGCAGAGGGAATTCGCGGTGTGCGCAGAGACCAGTACGCCATGATCGGTGTGCGTGGCGGGCCTGCAGAAATTCCCAGGCTTGAGGTCCCGTGGTGGGATATCGAGACGGGCGAGTGGCGCGTCGCAAGTCTGCCGTCACGAACGATCGAAATTAATGCACCTGTCGCGGAAGCGATCCTTCCGCCGCCCGCGGAACCGGAATACGCCGAATTGGCCAATAACGGGCGTGCAGACCAGCCTGAGGCCAAACCCGCGCCCGACGGATTTTGGAAACGGGTTAGTCAGCTCATCGCGGGCGTCTGGTTGCTAACCGTGGTGGCTTGGTGGTGGTCGTCCCGGGAAACGAAAAGAGAGCCCGGAGAACCGGAGCCCCCACCGATCTACAAGCAGCAGGCAAAGTTCGTCAAAGCTGCGAGAAGAGCTGCGGCGGCGGATGACAAGGCTGGCGTTCGCGCGGCGGTAATTGAGTGGGGCCGATTACAATGGCCCGACGATGCACCGCGGAGTGTCGCAGATGTTGCGAAACGAGTTGCATCGCCGCTGTCAGAAGAGTTGCGTAACTTGTCGACCAGCAGCTACGGAAGTGGTGCTTCAGAGTGGAGTGGGAGTTCGCTAGCCAAGGCGCTTCGATCAATCAGCGTATTGATAGAAGACACTGAGGTGGCAATGGAAAGTCCATTGCCACCCCTGATGCCTCCAGGGACCTGATCATTCAGCCACAGATTGGCTGCCGCACCCGATTTCTAAGAAACTCTATTTGGTCGGCTCAGCATAATAGAGATAGTTCTGCGAACAATCGCTGACTTCGGCGAACAATTCATCAGCGGCCTCATTGTCTCTGAGGTATGTTTTGCTCTTTTCCCAGGTAGCGAGGTCCGGGTAGACATCAACAAACAGGAAATACGTTGAGTCACCTACAATGGACGACACAACGCTGCTCGCGATGTCTTTTGATACGTGTTCGCGCACCATCGCCAGCCACTTGCTGTTCGCAGCCTGCACGTCGTCGAGCGATTTTTCGTCTTTGACCGTGCAGCGCCAGACTTCATTAATGGAATCAGCGCTAGCGATGTTACTGAGGCCGAGCGCGAGGACAGCAATTGCCAGACATGTTAGTCCGTTCTTCATTTTAATATCCCTTGGTTATTGTTATTAGTTTTCGTTCTTAGCCGGGCCACTATAGACAGTTCTCGCGATATTCGACAACCATGCCCCTGCTGCTACCAGTGGCCCTCGCTTTCCATTGACGCCCAGGGTTCTTGCGGCGCCAGTGACGCGCCTTTTTGCAACAATTCAATCGAGATATTGTCTGGCGAGCGGACGAAGGCCATATGTCCGTCTCGTGGTGGGCGGTTGATGGTCACACCGGCATCCATGAGCTTCTGGCAGAGCGCGTAGATGTTATCGACGCGATAGGCGAGATGTCCGAAGTTACGACCTTCATCGTATTCCTCCGGGTCCCAGTTATGCGTTAGCTCGACCTGCGCCTCTTCATCGCCAGGCGCCGCCAGGAATACGAGTGTGAAACGGCCTTGCTCACTGTCGTATCGATTGAGCTCACTTAGCCCAAGTTTATTGCAGTAAAAGTCGAGTGAGGCATCAAGGTCGGTGACTCGCACCATTGTGTGCAGGTATTTCATTCTCTGGCTCCTCGCTGATATCGCCGTATTGGACTGGCGCAAGATTTGAATTCACAATGGTCCTTGATACACGCAGCGACGGCAACCGTGAAAGATATTCGCACCATTACGCTCGATCTGGACGACACGCTTTGGGAGATTTATCCCGTGATCCGACGTGCCGAGCAACGTTTGTATGAGTGGCTTGGCGAGAATTATCCACGCATCACTGAGATGTATGAGCCCTCAGATTTGCAGGAGGTCAGGTCACAGGTGATTATTGAGTTCGCCGATCGTTCGCACGATCTGACGTTTCTCCGCCAAACCGTGCTTGGACGAGTGGGCGTCGCGGCGGGTTACAACACAGATTTTATAGATGAAGCATTCGGTGTTTTCGACGCAGCCCGCAATGACGTTGATATTTTCCCGGAAGTGATTCCAGCGCTCGAAGCTCTGAACGAAAATTTCGTCGTTATCGCCGTAACTAACGGCAATGCAAACCTTGAGTTAATCGGCATCGATCATCTCTTCAGCGACGTCGTAACCGCGGCGATGGCCGGTGCGGCGAAGCCGGCGCGCCAGGTTTTCGACATGGCAGTGCAGGCCGGCGGCGCCAGCGCCGAGCAAACACTACACGTCGGAGACCATCCTCAGTACGACGTTGATGGTGCTCGCGGTGCGGGGCTGCGTACCGCCTGGGTCAACCGCACGGCCAGCACCTGGCCGGAAGAATTTGCGGAGCCTGAGTTCGAAGTCACGCACGTCGGTGAACTGCCGGGTCTGCTGGGCGTCAGATAAGTCATGGCACACCCTCTTATCATCTACGTTCCGGGTCTTCTGCCCAAACCAGAGCCCGAGGAACATCGCGAAGCACTGCTGCGATGCGTATTGGCTGGATTGCACCGGGTTGACGCGCCTGTGGCGGACGCGATTGAGGCAACGCCAGGCATTTTCGATGTCGTGTCCTGGACCTACGATTTCTATCGCACACATCGTGATATTGAGATCGACAGGTCGGCTATTGAAGCCGTTATTTTGCAGGCGGAGGCCAGCGCCACCGATATTGCCGAGGCGTCTTCCTGGGCGCGCCGACTAACGCGTTGGATATATACGCTGGGCGATATGTTGCCATTTCTCATTCCGCATCTTGCAAGTGAGCGCATGGAAGTGCATTTGCGTGATCTCATGCGCTATGAACGCAACAAGAACGGCATCGCAGAGCACGTGCGACGAATGCTCAAGGTGCCGTTGCTGGCGGCGTCGGGTGGTGAGCATCCGGTCTTGTTGATTGGACACAGCATGGGATCCATCATCTCGTACGACGCGCTATGGGAGTTAAGCCACAATCATGGCAACCCGGTGAACATCGACCTGCTCCTGACGATGGGTAGCCCGCTGGGACAGCGGTTCATGCAACGAAGAATCAATGGTCACGATAGAAGTGGAGCCGACCGCTATCCGCGCAACATAAGGCGCTGGAAAAACCTGGCTGCGGCAGGCGATTTAACCGCCTTCGATCCGTGGTTAGCGAACGACTTCGGTGAAATGGTGGAACTGGGGCTGGTTGAGTCGATCGATGATGAAGAGATCTTCAATTACTTTCGCCTCGACGGCGAGCTAAATACGCACGCTGAATACGGCTACCTCGCCAATAAAAAAACCGCGCTCACCATTGCGAAATGGTGGCGCGGTCATGATACGGGGTTACCGACGTCTAAGTAGTTTCAAGGTTCGGCGTAATGACGATGTCAATACGCCGATTGCGAGCACGACCAGCTTCTGTCTCGTTACTGGAAACCGGGCGCGTCTCACCGTAACCGGTCGCGATGAGGCGATAGGTCGGAATTCGCATAGCGTTGATCATGTACTGTTGTACCGATTCAGCGCGTTCCTGAGATAGCTTCTGGTTAAGATCATCGCCACCGTGTGAGTCTGTGTGGCCTTCGATCGTCAGCTCACTGCGAGGAAATACGTCAATCGCTTTTTCAACTTTTGCCAGCAGATCAAAATTATCCGGTTTGATTTGTGCATCGCCGCTGTCAAAGTTCAGGCCAACCAGGCGCAGGATAATGGTGTTGCCCTCGCGAAACACGCGAGCCTCGTAAGAGGAGAATATCTTTTCAACCTGCTCGAATTGCTGCTTAACCCGAGCTTGAGCTTCGAGGCGTTGTATCAGGGCCGCTCGTTCGGCAGTGGCGCCACCCAGTCTTTCATCAAGAGCCTGCAGTTCCTCTGACAGGTCGGCAATGCGCACTTCGTTTTCAGTATTTTCCTGCTGCAAGGCCTGCAGCTCATTGGCTTCCCGCTCGAAGTAGGCGGCCAGTTCAGCCACCAGGCGATCGGGACCTTCCTGCATGTCAGGCACTACATCAGCCACACCAGCAACAGTACGAAGAGGTTGTTCCCAGTTGAGCACCAGTTGTTCTGCCGTCAGGTCCTTGTCACGTACCTGGCGAACGACCTGCGACAGATACAACGCATGCTTGGCCTCGTAGTTGGCCTGCTTTGCCAGGTTTCGCGGCAGATCCGTATCGTAGCGGTTTTCGTTAAGTTCGCGTTCGGCATCAGCGAGCAATCGTTTCGCTTTACCAAGAGTAATCGGCGCGTACTTGCCAACACGTGCCCTGTCAGCATCTGCGAGCAGGCGGCGTGTTTCGCTGAGGTACTGCGCCTTGATCGCGACGAGTTCTGCTTCGCGATAGAGGTTGATGGCTTCATTCTCGCGCCGCTTCGCGTTCTTCAGGTCGCCGCGCTCCATGAGCTGGATGGCGCGGACGAAATCCTGCTGGGCGTCGGCCCAGAGTTCCGGCGACAGTTTTGGTGCCAAAGCGTTAGCACCGTCCTGGCGGCTTTTGATCGCCTGGGCCAATGCAGTTTGTGCAAGTTGCGCAGCCTCGGTGGCCTTCCTGAAATAACGCGTGGCGTCGGCTGCGTTTGAACGTACGTACTCGATGTTACGACCACGTTCGAGCAAGCTTTCGGCATCGCGGTACTCTTTCATAGCGGCCGTGAAGCTTTTTGGTGCATACAGTTTCGCGTTGACGGCCTCGGCGGCCGCTTTCGCCACATCGGCTTCCTTAAAGAAGGTTTTCCGCAGTTCGTCCTGAGCGTATCCGTTTCCTGCGGCGAGGAGCGCAACGCCCAATATGACAAGTCTTACTAGTCCGGTTTTAGCGACCATTTATTCAATTCCTGTGATGTCTGGCCAGATTTCTGCGCAAATGAGCGCCTAAGTGACGACGATGCTACATATGCCAGTGACTCAAATCTGTGCACCGCGTCGCCTAAGCCGAAATTTTACGCCAAAAATCGCCTGAATGTGACTTATGTCAAATTTATGCTGATTGTCTGCCTTTGACCGGGAATTTGTGCTCTGGCTCACAGACTCCGATTACGCCGGGGCGTAGATTGGTCACATGTCCGCTAAGTACTACACGCAGTTCATATTGACCGACGCAGATTATCGCGGTGGCAATGAGTTCTGTGGCGTTGTTGAGCTCAACTGCCCGATGGAGCAGAGCTCGGATTCGCGAGACATCGAAGCCATTCTGGCCAGCAATTTTGACCTGCAGAAAGAAGTCGTAAAGCTGGTCAGCTGGTCGAGACTGCACTGATTTAACTGGCGTCTGGCACTGATTTCCCCCTGATTCTCCCGGCTTCGGCCGGGAATTTTTTTGTCCCGGATTTAAGCTACAATGCGTGCCCCCAAAAGCATCGACGGCCTACGTGGCCGACTAGCTGGCGCATGAGCAAAGACGACAAATCCTTCCGCGGCATCCCAATTGTTCAAAATGAGCCTGGCGCTCAAAGTGAACCGACGGTGAGCGGTCAAAAATTTAAGACCAAGGCAGGTTTCTCGGCTGTAAAGAACGGCCAGAAAAACCGTCGCGGCAGTGCGCCGTTAGTGCGAGGTGATAAACCCAAGTGGTTGCGCGCAAAAATGCCATCCGGGTCGGGATATTCGGGCACGCGCAATATTGTTCATGAACATCGCCTAAGCACCGTTTGCGAAGAATCCATGTGCCCCAACATCGGCGAGTGCTGGAATGCTGGCACGGCGACGATCATGGTCATGGGGTCGGTTTGCACCAGGGCCTGCCGGTTTTGCGCCGTTGATACCGGCAATCCGAAAGGCTGGCTGGATGCAGAAGAACCGTTGAACTCGGCGAAGGCGGTTGAGTTAATGGGTCTTGAGTACGTCGTTATTACTTCGGTCGATCGTGATGATTTGTCGGATGGCGGTGCATCGCACTACGCGGCTTGCGTGCGCGAGATCAAGAAATTAAATCCCAGTACGGCCGTAGAAGCGTTAACTCCGGACTTCAATGGTGTTCGCGAACATGTCGAGCTGATTGTTGATTCGGGACTGGAAGTCTTCGCACAAAACGTCGAAACGGTTAAACGACTGACGCAACCGGTTCGTGATCCTCGCGCCAGCTACGAACAGACCATAGAAGTTCTGCGTCATGCAAAGGCGCATCGCCCTGACGTTCTGACCAAGACCAGTCTTATGCTCGGGCTCGGTGAACGCGATAACGAGATTATGCAGACGATGGATGATCTTCGGGCAGCGAATGTCGATATCCTCACGCTCGGGCAGTACTTGCGTCCGACGCCGAATCACCTGGCGGTGGAACGATACGTGACGCCAGAGGAGTTCGAGGCATATCGTGCGGAAGGACTGAAAAGAGGGTTCGTCGAGGTTGTCGCCGGACCGATGGTGCGCTCGAGTTATCGAGCCGAACAGGTTTTACAAAAAAATAACGTTGGCATCTCAATATGATTGAATTTTTCGCTGAGTACGGTCTGTTCCTGCTCAAAGTAGTTACCATTGTCGTTGGCATAGTTGTCGTTATCGTTGTGGCAGCGTCCGCCGGGCGGAAGGGAACGCAAGAGGGGCTTGAGGTCGAAAACCTCAACAAGAAACACGAGTCCCTTGTGGAGACCTTGCAGAGCGCTGTTTCCAGCAAAGGCCAGAAAAAGAAAGCGGCCAAAGAGAAGAAGAAGAGAGACAAGGCCGAGGCTAAAGAAGAAACAAGTCGACCTCGCAGTTTCGTTATCGACTTCAAAGGCGACCTGAAAGCCAGCGCTGTGCCCTCATTGCGTGAGGAGGTCAGTGCGATTCTCGACGTGGCGACGGCAGATGACGAGGTGATTGTCCGGCTGGAGAATCATGGCGGCGTCGTGCACGAACACGGCCTGGCCGCATCGCAACTCGCTCGCATCCGTGATCATGATATTCCACTAATCGTTTGTGTCGATAAAGTCGCCGCGAGTGGTGGTTACCTGATGGCCTGTGTCGCGACGAAGATCTACGCAGCACCATTCGCGATACTCGGATCGATCGGCGTGCTTGCACAGATTCCAAATTTCAATCGCATGCTGGACAGTCACGGCGTCGATTTCGAGCAGGTCACGGCAGGCAAGTACAAACGCACTGTCACCATGTTCGGTGAAAACACAGACGCAGACCGGGCGAAGCTTAAAGAAGAGCTGGAAGACGTGCACGCATTGTTTAAAGATGCCGTGTCCAAATACCGGCCGGACATGGATCTTGAGAAGATCGCTACCGGTGAACATTGGTATGGCACACGCGCACTGGAATTTGGGCTTGCCGACGAAATTCGAACCAGTGACGAGTTGTTGAGCGAGCTGGTTGGCGAACGTGATCTCTATTCAGTGTGCTACAAGATCAAGCAGCCACTGCAAAAACGCCTGTTGGGCGGCATCGATAGTGCCCTCGAAAAGGCAGATGCAGCAGGTTGGCGGCGCAAGTTTGAGTCGCAGCTGCCACGTTGACAGCGTGGAACTGAAGCGTCGCTCGACGGTCGAAACCAATGATGAGATTAATGGCGCGCCGGGGCGCTATAATCCTCTGCATACTTGAGGAGTATTGTGTGATGAGTACCAGGTCCATGCGTCGTTTCAACTTGTTGATATCGCTGATTATTGCGGTCTTTATCGCGTCCTGCTCCACATCACCCACTGGCCGACCCCAGTTGATCCTTAAGTCTGACGCCGAATTGGAGGCGCAGGCCGCAGCGACATTCAACGCCTATCGAACAACGCTGCCGCTGACGACGAATCGGGCCAAAATCGATTTCGTTGCCTGTATTGCACAGGCCGTCGTCGCAGAGCTCAATCCGCCGTACAGCGATATCGAATGGGAACTCGCGATTTTCGAGCAGAATCAGATCAACGCTTTTGCAATGCCCGGTGGCAAGATTGGCGTGTACACGGGTATCCTCGAGATTACTGAGAATGAGCACCAGCTCGCGGCTGTTATCGGCCACGAGATTGCACACGTGACGGCCAAGCACGTGAATGAACGTGCTTCGCGCGGCTCGCTGACCGGCATTGGTATTGAGGCACTGGCTGTCATCATGGGTGGTGGTTACACCGGTGGCGCCTATACGGCCAGCCAGGCATTGAGTGCTGGTGCGGCACTGGGCTTGCAGCTGCCGATGAGCCGAGGTCAGGAATCAGAGGCGGATATCGTTGGCCTTGAGTACATGGCCAAGGCCGGCTTTGATCCACGGGCGGCTGTCGATCTTTGGCAGAATATGTCGGCCCAGGGCGGCAAGAAGCCGCCGGAGCATTTGTCCACTCACCCGGCTAGCGAAACTCGTATTGAGAACCTGATTTCGGAGTGGCAAAAGACGCTGCCGATATACAACCAGGCACTGGCGGACGGCAAACAGCCGAACTGCAAAAAGACCTGGGAGTGACGGGCGGATTTAAGGACTATTTTTCGGCGCTGTCGGCTGGTTATTCGAAATACCGTCCGACGTATCCTGTCGAGCTTTTTCGATTTCTTGCGTCGGTCTCGAGCGCCAACAATTTGGCGTGGGACTGCGCTACGGGCAGTGGTCAGGTCGCAGTAGCGCTTGCTGATTATTTTTCCAATGTTGTTGCCAGTGATGCAAGCCAGTCGCAAATCGATGCGGCGACCCAGCATGCCGGGGTCGAATATCGCGTGGCGACGGCCGAGCAGTCCGGTCTCGCCGATAGTTCAGTAGACCTCATTACGGTCGGTCAGGCCTTTCACTGGTTCAACGAGCCACCGTTCATGGCGGAGGCATGCCGGGTACTGCGTCCAGAGGGTGTGCTTGCGATCTGGTGTTATGAACTATGCAGCGTAAGCGACGAGTGCGATGCGATCGTCGATAAGATATACCGTGACATCCTCGGCGATTACTGGTCGCCTGAGCGGTTGATGGTAGAGCAGGGCTACTCGGGAGTCACGATGCCGGGTGTGATGGTGCCCGCGCCCGAGTTCGTTATGTCCCTGGAATGGCGCGCCGGTGACATGCTTGGCTACCTGCGAACCTGGTCCGCGTGCAAGCGCTACGAATCCCAAAAGGGCTCTGACCCCGTTGAGATGATATCGGCAGAGCTGCGGTCAGCGTGGGGAGATGGTGTCCGGCCAGTGAGCTGGCCGCTGTCAATCAAAGTCAGTCGACCGAATACACTGTTAGACTAGGCGGCCAGCCACTCGGAAGACTCGATTGTTCAAACGACACCAAATTGTCTCGCGAACACTACTTTTAGCCGCGATCTTCGCAATAAGCGGTTGCGAGACGCTCGACGGGCTGCTGGCCGGCAGGGGTGCGGGGCCGGATTTCGTGCCGATCGAAGACAGGCCCGTTCACGACCCGATCGATGGCAACACCTTCACGCTAGCCACGCACGAGCAAACTGTTATCGGTGAGCCGCAGATTGTTTTGGCGGGCGCTGAAGATACCTTTTCCGATCTGGCGAGGACCTACGGTCTTGGCTATGACGATCTTATTGCCGCGAACCCTGCTATTGATCCCTGGCTACCAGGCGAGGGCACACCCGTGCTATTGCCAACGCAATACGTGCTGCCCGACGCGCCGAAACGCGGCGTGATTCTGAACATCGCTACCAAGCGACTTTTCTACTATCCGAAACCTGCCGAAGACGAGCTGCAACAGGTACTGACGTATCCAATCGGCATCGGTCGTGTCGGCTGGGAAACGCCGCTTGGTGACACAACGGTCGTTGCGAAAGCGAAAGACCCATCGTGGTGGGTGCCGGCATCTGTGCGCGAGGAGCATGCTGAGATGGGTGACCCGCTGCCATCCCTCATACCTCCAGGGCCAGATAATCCGCTGGGTACACGCGTACTTAAATTGGATATGCCGGGCTACCTGATCCACGGCACCAATCAGCCCTATGGAGTGGGTATGCGCGTAAGTCACGGTTGCGTCCGCCTGTATCCGGAGAACATCGAGTTCCTCTACACGCTGGTCGACGTCGGTGAAGTCGTGACGATCATGAATGAGCCGTATCAAATGGGCCGCAAAGACGGTGTGCTCTACTTCGAGGCACATGCACCGCTCGAAGACGATACGGTCCTGGCGGAAGATCGTTTGCAGGCATTACTGGATGCGCAGGTAGATGCCGCGGGCCAAACGCTCAACGATCACCTGCAACAGCACATCGTTTCACTGTCGGCCACAGCAAGCGGAGTACCGGTCAGCATCGTTCAGTATGATGCGAACGAGATGCTGGCCCGCGCTCGTGTGGTACACAATATCGTGGAACAAGATCCCGACGAAATGACGCTCGACGAAATCAGGGTAATGATGGACGAAGTGGATGGGGAAGAAGAAGACGAAACCCTGTAGTTACGACGGACGATAATCATTCAAGACCTGCGAATATCGTTACGACAACCATCAAAACAACGCCGACACAGCAGCCTGCCAGTCCATTCTCTCCCCCGCATACCATCGGGCAGCACAGGTTTCACTGTCGATGTCCGCCTCGAAGAACTCACGATCAATCCATTGCTGAATGTCATCGTTGGCGGCAACACCCGATAATCCTGGTGACTGATCGAGCGGCTGCGCTCTTTGGTCTTTGAAGGTGACTGTGCCGTCCTTTTCCTTGCTACAAGCAAAGCCGCCCTCATGCACCAGGTGATGATGGTGCCGGCAGAGCAATATCAGGTTATCCAGACTCGTTTCACCACCATCGGCCCAGTGCTGGATGTGGTGCCCATCCACAAATCGCGTATGGGTACAGCCCGGAAAGCGACAGCCTCTGTCCCTTGCTCCTAAAGCGCGGCGCATGGGCGGTGGAATCGAGCGAGACCGACGACCAATGGACAACGGCTCGCCGTTCTTATCTTCTTTGATACAAACAACGGAGCTATCACACGCAATGCGGCGAGACGTTACCGCGGTAACGCCGGGGCCATCTTCAATGCTCGACGTCTCCGCGGAAACGTGGACAACCACCTGGTATCGATCGGCTGTAGAGCCTGATGATTCATTGTTGTTCATGTAGGTTTCCGCGATGTCGGTAAGGGCATCGGCGCGGCGGGCGGCAATAGGTTCTGGTTCGGCCTCTGATTCAGACGTTTGCCCCAAGGGCCCGTGGACCGCGGCAACGCCGTTGTCATGAAACTGAACATCCATTGCCATTTCGAGTGCCTTGACGATCAAGGCGCCTTGTTCGGCGGGTAGCCGTGCCTTGATTACCAAGCAACCGTCATGATCGTAATAGTGAGTCATTTCTCGGTTGTTGTACTGCGCACGGACGATATCGACATCCTGCAGTCGTTTGGCAGTACGGTATTTGGATACCAGCTTCTCGACATGATGCGCGGTACCGTGGTCAGCAATCATCAGCAGGTAATCTTCATTGCTTGCATCGGCAATACGGGTAATCGCCCGCACCTTTGAAAAACTCAGCTGGCCCTTATCAAACCGTTCACTGATCTTCGGTAATTCAGCGAGTGCATGGGCTACACGCAGTTTCTCACGGGCAGCATTCATACCAATACCGCATTTCAGGTTCAGCCAATGCGCACACGAGAAAAGACCCTGCTGCGCCCAATAGCCTTTCTCATCAAACTCACGAATGAGCGATAGAAAACGAGACTCGGCAGCGTAGATGTAACTGCAAAGTTCGGTGATTTCAGCACCGAGTTGTTCGGCATCTGAGTAAGAAGATTGGGGCGAGGTTTCGAGTATTGCGATGGCGGTAGACACGGTTCCCTCCGGTCGATAATCATGTACTGTGAATACGTAAGGGGTATCCTCTTAGCTCCACCACCCCCTATATGTTGTGTTTGTCCTTTCTGGCTAATTGAGCATAGGTGACGGGGTCCGTTACCAGCGCCTGCTCCAGCATGCGGTAG
>Ga0255049_10000697_pt1 | contig 20120 bp, 20 predicted proteins | sample JV7_2_3_MG_FD_183615 | JGI IMG/M metagenome (GOLD analysis project Ga0255049, IMG submission 183615) | Seawater microbial communities from Jervis Inlet, British Columbia, Canada - JV7_2_3 | ecosystem: Environmental > Aquatic > Marine > Inlet | place: Canada: British Columbia | collected 2016-10-06
GGCCGCGGCCTCTAGCGTCGCCGGCTCACCCTCGCGCTTGACGAGTCGCACGATCGGGTTCTTCGGAAAGTATTCTGTGATGTCTTTCATGCGTTGGTGTTCTCCTTGAGGGCGGCGATGCGCTGTAGTTGTCGATAGAGGCGATGCCTAGAGGTGCGAGATGCATCAGTCGCCAGGAAAAGCGCGTCTAGAAGGTGGTCGTCGCAACCCATCTCATCGACCTCCTCTGCCGCAACCGCGACCGCATCCATGCCCTCAATGGCTGCGGTCGCGTCGGCGACAAGGTGGGCGAGATACTCGTCTAGGACCTTGATGTGGTCTGTCAACTCATCGACAACTCCCAGCAGCAGTTCCTCCTGGGAGACGCACTCAGATCGGGGTATGTCTTTCATGGGTTTACTTGCTTGGATTTGAGGCGATCTATGCGCCGCTCGAGTCGACCAGCCGTAAGGCTTGCCCTAGCCATCCTCTCTCTGTGCGCCTGGTCTGCATTCGGGTCGTCGGCTGTGGACTCGGCTAGAGAGGCGGCGGCGAGGCGCAGGACTCGAGCCGCTTCCTGTGCCTCGATGATGAGGCCCTCGATGTAGTTCTGCATCGTGGCTGTCATGGCTAGAACGGTGTCTCGTCAACTTGCGGGGCGTGTGCCGGCGCACCGTACTGGCTCTGCTGCTGCTGAGCGGGCGAAGGCTGCTGCTGGTACTGCTGTTGTTGTTGAGGCGGCGCCTGCTGCTGCTGAGGTGCTGGCTGCCCGCCGCCCGGGCTGAGGACTTCACAGTCCGACATGGACAAGTTCACGAAGCGATTGCCGTTAGCCGAAGGCCGTGAGCACTCGACATGCACCACGAGGCAGACGAGAGAGCCCGCGGCTACATGCTGGATCTTGGGCAGGCTGTACTGACCGAAGACGCGAATCGGGTAGATGTGTTCGACGTCACCCTTCTTCTGGGTCTTCTCGATGCTGCGAATCAGAGCCTCGCCGTAAGGCTGGCCCGTCTTGCCCATCTGGACGTTTATTGGCTGAAGCAGGGTGCCGGTAATGGTGGTCGTGACTTTCATTGTCCGTAGGGATTGGGTTGTTGCTGTTGAGGTTGTTGTTGCGGCTGCTGAGCCGCCTGGGCTCGTGCAGACTCTTCGAGCTGAATGCGGGCGATAGCTCGCTTGCGCAATTCAAGCGCCACGCTGCGACGTGAGGCCGTGAGAGGCAGGGACTTTGCGCGCTCGTCAGCCTTGGCTATATGCCCAAGGTCGCCAGCGAACTCGTAGAGGTTCTCCAGGTTCCGGAACTGTTCCGGGAGCAGAGCTACTTGAGCGCCTTGCCAAGCTCGCGCTGTGGCCATCAGGAACGCCTCGAGCGTCTCGCTGTAGTCGTGCTCGCCGGCCTTGAGGTGTCCCTGAGCGAAGGCTTCCTTGGTGCAGACAGTCAGGAAGATGTGCTCGGCCTTCTCCGGGTTCGGGGCGTACTCCTCGGTGCGTTGGACGAAATCACCCATCGGAATTCTCCTTGTTCCAGTCTCGGATGGTCTTGTGAATGTCCGCGTCCATCGCCCCGACGCAATGGCTGAACCAGTCCAGCTTGGTGCCTTCCCAGTCGCGCTGCGTAGAGTTGAAGGCGTGCGTTCGGCCCTTGCTGAGACAGGGGTCTCCGTTGCGGTCCAGGAGCATGACCTCTGCCGAGAACACGTAGTGGCGGCTGATTCTCAAAGACTCTCCGAACTCCGAGACGCTGAAATGCACAACCCGGTACGTGACCGGGCGTTCGTTGCTGTCACCCATCGTGGTCCTCCTTGGGGAACAGCCCCGTCACGTGAGACTTCGACGTGTGCGCCAGCTCAAGGATCCAGGCTCGCATGCCTTCCCTGAACAGCCTGTCCGCAAAAGCGATCAGGTCACCCTCGGGCACTTCGTCCGCCAAGAGACCCGCCATCGGTATCCGGCGCTCCTCGACAGCGACGCGCTCGCGCCCGTAACGAATGTCAATCACCAGCTCCATAGCCTCGGTATCGACTGATTTGACTTGGTACTTCATGGCTACAACTCTACTTTCTAGTTGAGCCAAAAGAAAGGGGGGCCGCCCGTGTATTTTCGGACGACCCCCTTCCTGGGGTAGCGAAGTCCCTAGGTCTACGTTGCGGCTGGCGGCGTGCTCCCTGTGGACTCGCCACGCATGAGCCGCTTCTGGTTTCGGTGATGATTGAGCCCGAGGCCGCCGAGAAGAGCCGGGATCAAGAGCTGCCCAGCCATATCAAGAGCCCCGCTCCCGGTGACGGTCTTGCCCGCAATGGACACGGCCTCCTCGGTTCTCGTCCTCACGTCCTCCAGGGTCGTCTCTAGCGCGACCACACGGAGGTCGTTGGCCTCCTTGACTCGTGACAGGGTTTGAGCCGAAGTCGCGTTAGCGTCGCCTAGAGCGGCTGTGACGGTCTGCTCGAATTCGAACTGCGCGTCACGCAGCCTGGCGAGGTCGCCGCCAGTCAAGCAGGCCGGGGTGAGGAAGATGGTCAGAGCGAGGAAGAGGTGCTTCATGGGACTAGGGACCGCATTCGCCGGTCTTGGGGTAAACGAGTTGCTGGGCAGTGACGGTCGCGTTGTGGACCTCGATGCCCAGATGTCGAGGCGTGGTGACGGTGTGCTCGACGCCGCTGGCATCCCAGCAGGTCACGAAGGGCCCCTGGCCGCCGCCCTCGGCGAGGACGTTAGAGATCCAATGGCTGAGTTCGGACTGAGGCGTACCGACCGGCACGGGGATCTCGTAGGTCTTGTCGGTGCCGGGAAGGTGAAGGGTGTAGGTTTGCACTTTGACTTCAGGGTCAGGGATTTCAGGGCAGTGATGCACTTCGATCATGGAGCGCGTCTGCGATAGGGAATAGGCCGTAAAGGCAGCCAGCAAGAAGGTGCCTACGATGACGAAGGTGAGGAACCGAGAGGTCATTCATTTGCCCTTCGAGCCTCGCTCGAGCTCTAGAACGCGGTCCCCGAGCCGGGATAGCTCGAGCTTGATGTCCGCGTGTTCTGACTTCGCTTCTGCGTGGCGCTCGTTCGCCATAGCAGCAGCGTGATCCATTTGCCCCTTGATGGCGCTGATGGCGATCCGGCTCTCAATCGAGGACCAACCAAACAGGGCTAGCGACCCCATGGCAAACCCGCGTATCACCGTCTCGGAGAAGATTGCCGATCCTCTCGACACTGCGGGGCTGCTTGAGTCTGTCATCGTTCTAGGGGGCTACGTCCGGCTGGAAGGCAATTACGGTCATGTTGATCATGGTCAGATCGTGAACCCCAGGTGACTGGTCCCGAATCGTGGGATGGATGTCCCCAGGGTGATCGCCCATGCGCCACCACGCTACTTCGTTGGTTCCCCAAAGGGAATGAAGGAACAGCTCCCTAGGCGCCCCGGCCGTCTTCAATTCCCCGACCTCACTCGCGGACATGGCCGTATCCCAGACGCTCGCCTCGTCCTGGAACCCCGTGAAGTAATTTCCGCCATTGCTCATGCCCAGCTTGAACTTGGTGTCCGTGGTCGGCCAGGCCGTGGGCGTGTAGCTGCCTGCGAAGCTCGTCACGCCCGCTCCAGTGACGTCCACGCCGTTCTTGTAGACCGTGAGCCCTGCGGCGCTGAGCGGGCTCGTCCCGTCGTATACGAACACCCAGTTCTCCCAGGCGTTGATCGAGGTGCTGCCAGCGGCGCCCGTCCAGCGGACCCAGTCACCGCCAGCCACGTCGCCGCCCTCGATCACGTAGCGCCCGCCGCCTGACGAGTCGAATCGCAGTTTCCAGCCTTCCTCGGAAGAGGCGTCACCCCAGAAGGCCACACCCGCGGAGGGCGCCGTGGTGCGCTTCAGCCAGTACGAGCGCGTGTAGGGCGCGTTCGGGGCGCCCACGAGGGCCAGGTCGCTGTTCTCGCACGTCTGAGAGCTGCCGCCAGCGAACTGCGTGCTGATGGTGTTCACGAAGACGATGTTGATCGTGAGCGTGAAGTCCTCAGAATCGACGCCCAGCCCGTTGCCGGCCGCGATCTTGAGCAGAAACGGAGAGTCGGCAGCCGTCGGGGCCGTCCCAGACATCAAGCCCGTCGCGTGGTCCACAGTCAGCGGCAGAGGCAGCCCCGAGGCGTCAAAGAAGAAGGCGGGCCCAGAGGCCGTGATCGTGTAGCTGAAAGGGGTGTTCTGGAGCACCGTCGCCGAGAGAGCTGACGTAATGACCGGCACCTCGAGATCCTTCAGCAGGATCAGGTTGATGGCGACCACTGTAGCTGCCTCGCTGACACCAAGCTGGATCTCGTCCTCGTCGATGTAGTCCTCGAACGCCGCCTTGAAGATCTCAGCGAAGCTCTGATGCATGTTCTGGATCGAGACTGTCCCGTCGCCGTTCCCGACGGCCAGCATCTCGTTCCTGTGCCGGGCACCGATGGTGACGGCGTTGCCCACAAAGGGGCCGCCAGAGTCGGAACCATGAACCAACACCGCGGAATCAGAGGGTTCGTCAATGAACACTTGGACTTTGCCAGCCATCGCTATTCCTGGGGCAAGATGATGGTAATCGGACAGAACCAGGCAACCACGGTGATCACTACGTCCGTGTTGCAGGTGTAGTCCATTCGCATCGAGCCGTCTGTCGAGATCGTGGGGCCAATAAAAACAGGGGTCACAAAGACGTGGCTGTGCCCAACGCCTGCCTGTGACGAGATCAAGGGAAGCTGAAGACCCAAACGGAACTGCTCTGACCCGCCGCCGTTTTTCTCACTGAAGAAGACCATGTCGACCATAGCTTCGTGAGGCACGATGCCAGGGGTCACCTCGATGTCGAGGCGAATATCGACCATGTCATTCTCCTCGAGACCAGCCTCGATGAAATTGAAGTAGTTCGTGGTCGAGTTCCATATGTCATCGATCCCGGTAGGTGATGACGACGCGTTCGTGACCGACGCCGCACTGGTTGTGACCCCATCGGCATCGTTCGTCAGCGTCACTGTGCCGCCGCTGATGTCCTCGATGGTCGGCTTGACGATGCCCTGGTCTCGAAACTCCTGCCAGCCGACAAGGCGCGGTTCCTCGCCGCCTGAGCCGAACCTCGTCATCCATTCGTCAGCCTCGGGATCGAAGCGGACCCAGCACCAGGAAAGCAATTGCCAGATGTCGCCCGTCGGGAGTCCCTGGATTGTCTTGCCGTTGCCGTCCACGATCAGCTTGTTGCCCGTCACGGCCACGCCGACCTGGAAGTAATACTGCGACTGCCGGTTCGGATCTGCCGGCAGCTTCACTGTGATGTCGCCTGTCGAGAGATCGCCGATGATGTACCGAGTCAGTCCATCGAGCGTGTAGGGGCTGTCAGCCGACGTCAGGCGCAGCACGTTGGCCTTCACGCCACGATGCAGGCGCGTGTGGTCGAAGACGTCCACTAGGTGCTTTCTAACCACTGCGCCTACCCCCGACATAGTCAAAGCGTGCCGAGACCATTACGGCCACCTGATCGAGAACGTCAGAGATCACCTGAATCGTGTCGCCGGGCGAGAGCCGCAGATCACCGTGCCACTGGATCGAGTCTTTCTCGTCCAGCTCGGTCTCGGGAATGATGATGTGCTTGGCGCTGGGCGTCTCGCCGCGGGGCACGGCGTACAGGGTGAGTTTGGCCGGGTCGGTCGTGCTAGTGTTCGCCCCTGAGATGAAGACGACACGCGATAGCGTCGTCTTGCCAGACTCGAGGATCACCGTCAACGACGTGCCGGCAAGGGCTTGCCTGAGGGTCATTGCTGTAGCTCATTGTAGCGACGGTTGAAGTTATCGAGGGCTTTGTCCAGGTTTGCAAGGCGCTTGCGACGTGCTGCGCCGACGAGCTCGGCAGCTTCCGCGTTTGCCTTGCGAACCTCTTTACTTAGGTCTTTGGCTTCCCCGAACAGGCCCGCCATGCGGCGCGGCAAGTCCTTACCGAGGCTCTTTGCTAGCTTCGACTCGGCCTTTAGCTCTTTGAGGTTGTCCTTGAAGATACCCTGAGCCAGGAATAGAGAGGGTTCCCTGAACAAACGTCGAACGATCGGGATGTCCGCCGCGCGAACTTCTTCTTTCGGGTCGCTGATCTTTCCGCCCAGATCGCCCAATCGCCCAAAGAGCCGGCCAGGGCCGCCCGTTAGGAACTTCGCCATGTGGTCGAGCGTCGTCGGGTTGATGTCGATGTCGCCGGCCTTGAATTCGTGGCCACCCGAGACCTCATTGAGCCATCGCGTGAACGACACGCTCGCCGCGCTGGCTTTGTCAGGCCAGTACAGCTCCGAGTCTGGCGTGTCCTCGCCCGGGAAACGTTCCTTGTGAATCGGATCGTTCTTCCAGTCTCGATTTGTGAGCACCTGCACGATGGGGTCCGCTACGGTCGGCATAGCGAGCTGCAACGGAACCCGAGTGCCGCCCAACGGGTTGAAGGCGTCGAGCGCAGCACGGAACGTAGAGCCCACGGCCTCGCCGGGCTTCTTGTTGCCCGTGAGCATGGCTGACGTGTTGAGGCCGAGAGAGTGGAACCAAGACCACACGAAGGGCAATGGGATGTTGACCCTGCCACCCGAGCCGTCGAACGCCGGGATGATGAAGTTGTTCTCTTTCTCCCATTCCGGGATCTTGTCCCAGGCGTCCTCGCCATCGTCGTCCACGCCCATGAGGGCCCGCATCATCATGTCGTAGGCCATAAGGCCGACGATCGCCTTCGTGACGACGTTGCGGAATCCCTTCTTGCGGACAGCGCGGCCCACGCGCTCTGTGCCCTGGATGCCAGCGTTCGCGAACATGTACATCGAGTTGACGACCGAGCCCCACTCGCCCTTGCGCTCGAAGTTGGTCGTGATGTCTTTGGCGAAGAGCGCGGCCCGGTCTTTCGAGAGGCCCAGCTTCTCACGCGCTGCGACGTAGGAGGCTAGGCGCGACACGTTCTCAAAGATCGTGTTCGCGTCGTCTACCCAATTCTTGATGTCCAGGAACCCGCGGTGCCAGCCGCCCAGCGTTCCGATCTTGCGCTCTGAGTTGAACGCCTGCTGGAGCTTGCGCCTAGAGCTGTCGAGCCCCGAGAAGTCGAGGAACGATATCTCGCCGCCTGCGTCCTTGAAGTCCTGGAGGTGCTGAGCCCACTTGCTGCTACGACGCCTGCCCTTGCCGAAAAACCCCTGGTCGTGACGAAGCGCCATGAACGCCTGGGGCACGTTCTTCATGACCGCGCGGCCCAGGCCCTTTTGCTCGGCGCCCGCGTTGAGGATGGCAGCCCCGACATCCTTCGTGAAGTTGAAGATCGGGAAGACCGGGTTGTAACGCGTGAGCAGTGCCGACAGGAACCGCGTCATTGCCCCTAGGTGCCGCAGGGCGTGCTCGAGCGAGTCCGGCCCCATGGCCTTCATGGCGCGTGCAACGTCCGTATAGGCAGCGTCGATCTCGATCAGGACCTCTTGCCCGTTGACCTTCACCGCGAGCACGTTGTCGTTGAGCTTGAAGCGCTGGTCCGGCACGCGCTTTATCATGCCGTTGACGAGAGCGCGCCGCGTGGGCTGCTCTTCGTGGATCGTGGCAAAGCCATCGAGCATCCCGTTGGTGCTCATCTCTCGTAGCAGGCCGAGGAACGTCTGGCCAACGCGGTTCTTCTCAGCGCGAATGATGGCCATCTCGTGCTGAGCCACGGCCCACTCAAGCGGGCTCACGTTGCGATCACTACGTCCCAAGGCGAATCGCGTCTCACGGCCGAGGATCGATGTGCCCTTGCCGGTCCCAATGGACTCGACTTCGCCCTCAGAGAGGTCGCTACGCAGAGGCGCGTAGTTGGGGTAAGCCTTCTCCATGGCATCGACAGCTTCTTGAGTCTCAAGGCTGCCGGCCACCCAGACTTTCCGAGTGGCCTTGTTCATCTGGTCGAAGGCCGCCGCTACGCGCTTGTAATCCTTACCCCTGGGGTCTGCCTCTACGCGGTCCAGGATCTCTTGAGCTTCAGAGTCGGTCATGCCTGAGCCGGCCTCGAGGCCCGGCTTCATGCCGCCGGTGTTCACTACGGCTTCAATCTCGGCTGCCTCAGCCTTACGTTCAGCCCGAATGTGGGCGTCAGCGATCTTTCGCCTAGCGGTCGCGCGCTCTGCGTTCAGGCCCTTGGCAAGAGCATCGCCCTTTAGGCGCTTGCGAAGAGCGGCCTCGCCGCCGCGGAGCTGAGCTTGAATTCGCTTGGTCTCGCGTTCGAGCGCTCTGCCTGCGTTCTCGATCTTGCGGTCCGCCTTACGGGCAATAGATCGCCGCTTCTCCTCGGTACTGCGCTTGTTGACTACCGCGTTGCGCTCTTGGGCATGGCGCGCGTGCAGGTACTCGTTGAACTGCTCGATCTGGATCCCGGCCCGGCGCAGGCTCTTCGCGATCGGCTGAACGAACTTCTTGCTCGAAGCATCCAGGGCACGGGACGTGACGCCACGACGGAGCTCTTCACGCAGGGCCACATCGACTCGCTCAGTGACCTTGACGCCAGCTCTCGTCAGCTCTTCCTGGGTCCGCTTGATGCCGCGAAGCCGATCCTGGACGTGCCGGATCTGTCGGTCGATGAATCCCTCGGTCGCGATCGTGAACCCATCCTTGAAGGGCAGGGGCCGCTTGCTCTTGGCCTTCTGGTCCTCGGCGAAATTGCGCAGGTCCGTGGCGAAGTCCGGTGCCGGCGGGCCCGCGAAGAATTCGACTTCCTCGTCTGTGACCGGGGGCGGGACTTCGAGCGATTGTTCCTCGGCAGCGAGCACGTCTGCGCTCGAGCCCGTGGCCGCCATCCAGTCCAGAACGGAAGAACCGCCAGCGAGGTCACTGACTTCCTCGGAATCCAGGTCAATCCCCTCAGCGGCAGCCTGAGCCTCGAACGTCTTGACGCGCTTGTCCTCTTCGGCCTGGATCTGCGCCTGGAAGGCGGCCTCGCCCGCCGGGGACGGAGTGTTGGCCTCAAGGGCTTCCATGAAGTCGGCCGGCGAGACTGAGCCCAAGTCCTGCCCAGGGAAGAAGCCCGCCTCAAGAGCGCGCTCAATGGCCTCGTCCACGGCCATGCCCTTCTTGGAACCCTTACCCTGAGCGAGTCGCGACTGGCCGGGGCGTGGCTTGCCTTCGCTCTCGCGCAGGTTCGCCAGGTCCTCGGTGAACTGAAGCCCGCCACCAGCGCGGATCACGCCCTGAAGGTCGAGCTGCTCTGCGCCTGCACGCTTCGCCGCGGACGCTCGGCCTGCCTTCTGCGCGCTCTCGCGACGCTTGCGCGCGGCACGCGCCCGCTGCTGGGCCTCTGTGAGCTCCTCTGGGGCTTTCTCGGCCTCGAGGGCTTCTGCCTCGACTACATCCCCGATCGTCTGCTGGCCCCTCTGGTCGCCTTCCTGGACATCGATCAGCGACGGCTGCGTGATCTTCTCCTTGACCGCCGCAGGCCGCTCAGGCTCCGGGCGTTCCTGCTCACCGAAGAGACCCTCTTCCGTGGGAAGTTCGGCCACCGTGACCTCGGGCTGTTCAGCCTCTACTGCCTCAACTTGGGCCTCAACTGGTAGTTGTTCCGGTGCGGCGACAGTCTCGGGCTGCATGAAGTCCAGCTCGAGTGTGGACAGCGCTTGCCGGCCAGCCTTGGGCGTCTCGCCAGTCTCGGAGTCCGTTTCCCATTCGACCCAACCGGCCGGGGACCCGTCATCAGAGAGCGCGGGCGCGGTGATCTTGCCCTTGGCGCCGGTCTCGCGGTGCGTGACAGGGGCCGGAGTCTTGTCCTGGTCTCGGTTGCGGCGCTTGATCTCAGCGTGGGCAGCGTCGATCTCAGGAGCGCTCGCAGGAGCGGGCCCCTCTTTCAGCTCATCGACGGGCGTAGCCTCTTCCTGGGGCCCTAGCAAGTCCTGGATAGGCGCCAATGGTCCTGCCTCGATCTCGGGCGTCTTGGCCTCAGCGTCGCGCAGGAAGACTTCCTCGCCCTGGCTCAGCTCCTCGCCCGCATCCTTGCGCTGACGAAGCTCCTCGGCCAGAGACGGCAGGGACGGGTCCTCAGCCGCCGGCAGAAGAGTCTGGCCCTCAAGCAGCCCCTCGTCACGCGGGCGCACGATAGGCCCTATCGGCTGAAGCCCCGTCGGCTGCCCAAGTCTACGACCTGGCTCAATCGGGCCCTCTGGCCGTTCGATCGGAATGCCCTCGAATTCCTCGACCAGCTCAGCCTGACCAAACCGGCGCCCAGGAATCAGAGCCCCCAGGATGGCGCCGACCGCGCCGCCTGTGCCGGCACCTTCGAGCGCGCCCTCGAAGACTTCGACGTCCTCGCCCCGGACGTGTCTTGCGATCTGGTTCGAACCGAGAGTCTGAGCGAGTTCCTGCGCTGCTTCCTCGGTGCCCTCTGTCGCCGCACGCTTGATGATTCCAGAGAGGACGCCACCAGAACGACGGTCAATGCCAGCCAGGCGACCAGCGATCTTGCCCAACGGGAATGCCTCGCTCGTGCCCAGGCCCATCCCCAAGAGGAACGATGTCCACTTCTTTCGACCCGTGACACCCACGCGATCGGACGCCTCGAGTTCTTGGCCGCCGCCGGCCAGAGCACCGAGACCCGCAATGCCCAGCACGCCGCCGCCTGCCAGGAACGGGATCGTAGACCCCAGACCTCGAGGGACTTCCTGGGTCAAGAAGCCTGCCGCGCCGGGAAGGTCCTGCCCCGGAAGGTTGGGGCGGGCCGCCTCACCGAGGATGTCGAACCCTTCAGCCGACTGCTCAAACAAGCCCGAGACAGGATTCGGGCGTGTTGGCTGCCCTGGCATCTGCATGCCCTTCGCCAGGAACTCAACCGCGCCCGCGCCGCCACGCGCAATTGAGCCCATGACGCCAGCAGCGCCCACGCCAATCTCGGCCCCGATCCTGTGCAGGGTCTCTAGGGCCGTGTCCTCGGTACGTCCAGCATCCCGGTTCGCGTCGAGGATCTGGTTGAAGAGCGGCTGAAGGCGCCTGTCCTTGGGGTTGACCTTCCGGGTCTTGTTGGCCCTCAGGATCTTCGAGAAGAGGTCGTCCTGCTGTGCCATGGCGCCCTACTTCTTCCCGAGGATGAGTGCGATCTGCTCCGGGGTCAGATCGTTCGGGTTAATGCCAGCCTCGTCGAAGGCCGCTGCCAGCTCCGTGGCGGTCTTGGCTGTCCGGAGAGTCGCGAGAAGCGGCGCCGGTAGCCCCGTGGCCTCCTCGATCTGCTGCGCTGCCTGAACGGGAGCCTCAAGCTCTGTAGACGGGTCGGCCTCGAACCCGGGCTGCTGCATGAGCCCTTGGATTGCCGCGACTCGCCGGTCGTTCTCTGTCTCTTGAGGATCGAACTGGGCAAGCCTCTGCTCTGGCTCGAGGGTTCTCAGGAGCGCCTTCTGGATCTTCTCCTGGAAGATCGCTGCCGACCTCGACCCTTGCAGACTCGGGCTGTTCTTGTGCGTGTGCCAGATACGCTTCGCCTCGGCCACGGCTTCCTGCCGCTCCGGGGTGTCTGTACCCCAGGAGTCGATAACGAGATTCGTGCGGCCCAGCACGTCTTCCCATTCCTGGGCAGCCGTCGCTTCCTCGCCCGCGGCGATCCTCGCTTTCTCAAGCCGTACCCGGACCGCGTCAGCCGGTACGCCCCGGCGCTGAGCGCTCTGGATCTCCTGAGCTAGCTGGTTCGCCACGTTCGGGTTCGCCTCGAAGATCCCGTCCTGGACTAGCCCCGCGAGCATCTGAGAGACCTCGGCATGATCCTCGTCGATCACGCGCTTGCGCATTTGCTCACCAGCGAACTCGATACCGCGCTGACGCTGCTCGGGCGGCAACTGCTCAATCACGCCACGCATGCGCTCGAACTCGCCTTGCATGCCCTCCGGGGCGCCCTGGGTTGCCACGTCGAAGCGTGCCGTGTCGAATTGCCTAGAAGCCAACTCGGCCGCCCGGTTCTCTTCACCGAGACGCTGAGCCTCGGCCATGTTGGACTGGAACCGTTGCTCCTCGCGCTCACTGGCCTGCTGCGACAGGGCGATACGGTCCCGGACGTTCTTGGCCTGGATGGCGTTGTTCGCGGATAGCGTCGCGCTCGAGAGCGCTGCACCGAGCGGCGAGTCCGTTCCTGTGACGACAATCTGAGGCATGACCTAGTTCCCGAAGAGGCCCTGGATGCCCTTGCCGTCGCCGAAGAGGCCCGCCAGCCCCGCGCCAATGCCAGAGAAGTCTCGTGCCGGCGGCGCGAAGGATGTCGTCTGGAAGTCGAACCGGCGATCCTGGAACCGCTCGTTCGCCGCACCTTGCCGCGCAAAGGACGCACCGAGTGCCTGCCGGCCACCAGCCAGAGCCGCCCCGCGACGCTGGGCCATGTCCGAGAACAGGCCAGCCATGCCCACGTCGATCTCCTGAAGACGCCTGGACGTGTCGCTCTGAAGGCCACGCTCGAGATTGCTCGCCACGGTAGAGTTCCCGAACCCCGTCCGCTGTAGCTGCTGCTGCAACCGGCCCCTGGAGACTTGTTCACCCTCGCGCACGCGACGCCTGCCGACCTCGCCAATGCGCCCAGCGCGCTGCTCGGCCACGTCGAAGCCTTCTGTCAGATCCCTGAGGGCCTGTTCGAGTTGTCCGCGCTCGAGTTGCGCGAAGAAGTCTGAGCGCTGCTGGGATCTCCGTAGAGACTTGCGTGCCTTCCTGCGTTGTTTCCGGGCCGACCGAGAGCCCAAGGCCCCTGAGACCGCGCCAAGACCCGCTGAGATGAGTGCTGCCATCAGAAAGACTCCTTGAGAGTGGGTAGGACGATTTGAAGGACCGCGCGCTCGAAGCTATCCGCGCTGGGCGTCAAACCCAAGGTCGCGCAAAAACTCTTCAGCAGGTCCGCCGGGTCTGAGACGAGATCCTCGTACCGGACATAAGCTGCCGCTACGAACTCGGCCTCGTCGATGATCTCTTGAATCTGCTCGTTGTCCACGCGAGACAGATCCGGCCACTGATCCATCGAAAGCTCGATCTGATCCTGTTCACGTTCCATGACGACCCAGAAGATCTTGTCCCCGAGCGCCTCAGCCGCGTAGTCCAGGGGCTCGCGGTAGAGGGCCAAGAAGGGGCTTTTCAGGACCACGGTCTCGGTCTTGTGCAGGGTCTCTGCATGCGCAAAGCGCGAGAGCAGGTACTCAGCGAACCATTGCTGGTCCGGCGCCCCGCGCATGATCTCCATGGAGAGCCGTGTGTCTTCCCAGTCGAAGCGCCATGTGGGCGCCATAGGGGTTGGCGTCTGTATAGCCACGGGATAGCCCATGTGGTGCAGAGCCTCCGCGAGGGCCGCGCCCCCGGACCTGGCCTGGCCTGTGATTGCGATGATCATGAAGACTTCCCTTGGCTGAGGGCGATCAGAACCTCGTCGAGCTTGGCGTTCAGCTCGTTCACTTTATCCGTCAGGTAATCGACCTCGTCGGTCAGGACCGCGAGCGTCACTACACGTCCGACCGTCGGCGCCAGCGTCAGGTCAGCATCCAGCATACGGACAACGTGATCCACGGCCCGGATCCTGAGAGTGTCGTCACGGTCCTCGAGCGTCAGCCCGTCGGGCTCCGAAGACGCCAGCGTTGCCCCTGCGGGCTTGATCTGGAGCCGGCCGTTCACGACCTCGATTGTCTTGTCGTCCACGTCGTTGTTCGTCAGGCCACCCTGAGCGTTCCTACGACCACGAGGATCGTTCGGCAGGGCCATGCCCAGCGAGCTGCGACTGAGTCGTCCTCGGGGATTGCTCATGTGCGCCTCTGAGCCTGGGCGCCCGTGATGAGCGCCGCGCCATTCTCGTAGGCCCAGCGCTCTTCAGGGTGTGCGTTCCCGATCAGCAGATGGATGTTCTCGCCCCGGATGGTCCTACGAAGCACGTCCGTCTGACCCGGGCGCACCATGACCGTGTGCTGAAGGTTGCCCAGCACGTCGGCGTTGTCCGAGGCGTAATACTCGACCCGCGCGCCGTCCTGGTCTGAGGCCAGGAAGAACTTGAGCTCGCTCATGAACATCTCGACGCCCGACGTCTGTCTCGCAATCGAGACGACCACGAACGAGTCGATCAGACTGCTGTCGTCGTTGAGGGCGTTCTTGTCCCAGAACCTGAGATACCCGTCCTCGCCACCGATCACGAAGACCCTGTCGTCCGAGGTGTCACCTTCCAGGGATGCCGCAGCCAAGGGCTGGTGCCCCTCGGCCTCGAACTTGTCCGGCCACAGGGGCGGCCTGGGCGTGAACTCGGCACTCTTCTCTTCCCAGAACCAGTGACGGTCCGGGGACGCTGAAGCCGTGTTGCGCTGCTCGAGGAAGATGTGAATCCCACGGTCCTCCGGGTTCCAGTACAGCGAGACGTTGTAGACCTCGAAGTCGATCGCACTGAAGTCAGTCTCCTCGAGCGTTCCCTGGGTCACGTTCTCGACGCCGCCAGAGGCGCTGAGCGTGTACAGCCCCGGCGGGTTGAGCCCAAAGAAGAAGATCCTGCCCTCCGGGTCCTTCGTCCACGCACGACCAAAGGCCATCCCGATCGAGTCAGACAGCCTGTCGAGCTGCCCGCCGTCCATGGGGTCGCCCGTCATACGCCAGATCGAGTCATAGGCCCCGATCAACAGCAGGTCCTCAGATGCCGGGATCAGACCGGTCACGATCGCTGGTGTTTCCTGAGACCTCGACAGAGAGCCCAGGATGGCCGCTGTGGACGTTATGACCGGCGGCAGGACGTCCCAGTTGCGAATGTCGCCCATGGCGCTCATGGCCCAGCCACCGGGGTTCCCGGGGAAGTTGGCCAGCACGAGCCGGTTTCGCCAGAACGCGCCCAGCTTCGCACGCTTCGGGATCTCGCCAGAGCTCGTAGCCTCGAGCGTGGTCACGTCGTTCTCGGCTGCCCTGTAGACCTTGTACGTCAGCCCGTCCAGGAAGACCGCCTCGCCCACCATGGGAATGCACTGAGTGAACTCCGAGGTTGAGTCGAGTGCCCCTGAGCCGCCCGACGGCGTAACGATCACGCCGCCCACGGTGAAGGTCTTGATGTCCCCTGCGCCGGCCGCGAGGTTCACGATGGTCCTGGCAGACCCCGTCGTACTCGTCACCACGACCAGGCTCGTCTTGTGAGCTACCTCACCCGTCGTCTGGATCAGCGACAAGTGGTACACGCTCTCGGCCATGTTGATCGTCTGGCCGACCCCGTACTCCGGGATAGCTGGATCGTGATGGACAGCGAAGTCTGCCTTGTTGCTCGGCAGCAGGTACGTGGCCGCCTCGACGCCCTTACCGGCAGCCCCAGCCAGCTCGTAGACCTTGAACGTGGCTGAGACGTTGGCAGTCCACGGGTAGTACAGCTGACCGAACTTGTCCACGTCCATGCGGATCCAGAAGTAGGTCGGGTACAGCGTGTCGTCGTTGATCCAGGCCCCGTCCACTGAGGCGATCGAGAACGTCGAGCCCTTGTCGATGATCTGCCGGACGGACGTATCGCCGTTGACACCGGTGAACTGATTCCCGATCTGGCCAGCCGTCCAGACCCGAACGTCGTCCTCGTCCTCGAGTCTCGCGACCTTCACCGCGTACCCGGCGCCGCCGCGGTCCACGTCAGCCTCAGCGGCAGCAGCGGCCGTGATCCAGTTGTAGGACCAGACGAAGAGGCCCGCGTTGTTGTACTTCGTGACCATCGCGAAGTTCATCGTCGTGGTCGCGAGGTCACTCGGAGAGCCCGTGTCGGCGTCCGGCGGTGAGGCTACAGAGTCGTTGAAGCCCGTCGAGTCGGTCAAGCCGTAGGGATGCGGCCAGTTGGCAGCGTCAGCGGTCTCTCTGTCGAGTAGGTGCTGAACGCCCCACTTGTGGGCCAGGTATCCCTCGACCTGAGTCATCTCGTTCTCGGACTGAGCCGCAGCCCCGATGTCCGGGAACGTCTGGTGCTCCAGGACATAGCCCTTGTCGCCCGTCGTCGCGCGCAAGTCTGCCCGGCGCAGGACCAGGATCTCGGCGATGTCGCCAAGCAGGATCTCGCCTGTCGTGTTCGTTCCGAACCCAATCACGCCGCCGGCTGTCACATGGTTGCCGTTCATGGACGCGCTCGACCAGCGATCCACGGGCTGACCATTGACCCTCAGAAGGCTCTGAGTCGTCTGCGCGAAGGGCGTCGGGTTCGTCGCGTTGTCGCACTGGACCGTGATGATGCAGGCCCCCGTGCCCTCACTGGCCGTGTCCCAAGCGAATTCGAGCGGCTGCCCTGCCGTGCCAGCGCCTAGGTTGAGCGGGTCCGGGTTGCCCTCAACCCGCAGAGTCCCCGCAGTCGTAACGACCGCCGAGTTTTCGTTCGCCTTGATAGACCACTGGTTCGAGCCACCCCGGTTCATCGAGACCAGTATCCCGGGAGCCGTAGCGCTCGTGTCTGGCTTGCAGACGATGAAGATGCACCAGGACCCATTGTTGTCGCCGGCCGCCGTCACCGGCAGCGTGAACATCGGGAACAGGCCCTTGTTGAACTCGGCCTGAGACGCGTACCCGTCGCCTATGGGCGGGAACCAGAGACCCGAGTCCCCGTCAAAGCGTAGCGTCGGCAGACCGTTCAGGGACGTAGACGAGAGCGTAGGACCCTTGGTCGGCTGACTCGGAATCCCAGGCAGCGTCGCTGTGCACTTGAAAGCGTTCCGGCCGCCCAGCCCTGAGTCGCGCCAGACCTGGATCTCTTTCCCGTCCTCGACCTTCCCGTCCTGGATGTCAGCAGGCTGGATCTTGTCGGCCTCAAGCCACGTCCAGATACGCTCTTCCCAGTTGTCCAGGTTCTTCGGCGTCCAGTCCTGTGAACTCGGGTAGTAGAGATCGAACTGAGGGTGGACCCCGCGAATGAAAGACCCGGCCGTGTTGCTCGTAGCTGTAGCCGACGAAGCATCGTGCGGGCTCGCGACGTAGAAAGACCCGTCATCAGCGATGTCCAGGCCGTTCGCCGGATAGCCCACCTTCGTCTCGCGGACCATCGTCGGCACAGCACTGTCGATATCCGTGTACGTGACCACAAAGGACCGAGCCGTGAAGTGATCGTTCTGGAGCGTGTACAGCAGATTGTCCTGGCGCTTGATCTGCTCGATGTAACGCCCAGGCTTGATCGTCCAGACCAGCTCCGTCTTGTCGTCCTCGAGCTGCCCGTACTTCCAGATCGCAGCTTCTTCCTGGTCGCCACCGGACGAGATACTCGCGTAGACGCAGTCCACGTCGTCCACGTGAATCCCGCGCGCCAGGTGCGAATCGTCCTCGGTCGGCAGGGCCACCTTCCAGATCTGCTTCCCGGCCGAGTTGTACTTGACCACGCTCGCGTCACCATCGAGCACATAGACGTTCGATTGCCGGTCCACGTCCAGGTCCCGACCCTGAGCCCCTGAAGGTACCGACGTCTCCCAGTCCTGCGTCGGTGTACCCCTACGGGCGTAAGAGACTTTCTGGTTATCGTGAGACAGTGAACAGATGGCCTTGAAGCCGCCCGACGCGAAGAGCTGCGTGCTGAAGAGCTTGCTCGTGCCTGCCCGCTGAGCGCCTCTGATTCGCCCTGTAAGAGGATCTCTCGCCCGGACGTTCAATGCGTCGCGTGTCGTGAGAAACGGCTGTGCGTTGAATCCTGTGCGGTCTACGCGCCCGCCAAAGGGAAACACGATCGGGAATCGACGGCCTCGCTTACTACGGGCCATGCTCAGTCTCCCTGCACAAAGCGGCGATGCCGACCGCGAATGTAGTTGCTGCCGCGGTAGACGATCCCGGATCCGTTGACCGGACCAAAGCTGGTCTTCTTGGTGCCGTCCCTCGAGGCGATCTGCTTGAAATACTTCGAGTCCCGAAGCTCCGCGAGCCGCTCGTGCAACTTCATTTCCTCGGGACGGTCATAACCCTCAGCGTGGGCCAAGAGAGCCTGGACGTAGAGCGAGTCCACGCTACCGTCCGCCGGCAGGGGCAGAGCGTCCGTGTCCTTATCTGGAGCTCGCCAGCCAACCGAGTAACGCATGTACAGCGTAGGGATGCTGCCAGACTGCTCAGGGTCGATCTCAAGGCGATACGAGATGGCACCGCCAGCCGCGGGCTGCGTCGCGACAATGACGCCGTGAATCGCCGAGAAGGACCACGTCCAACGCCCGACACGGCCATTCGAGAACGCGCCCTCGCTCTGCCACGAGAACCCCTCGGCCGTCCCGTCGTTCGTGTCGATGTGAATGATGTGCCGCAAGTCACTGGGCAGCGCGATCGTGTTGTTCGCGAGCGCGCCCTCGATGTCCGTCTGACCGTCAGCCGCGACGCCAATCGATGTCGCCAGCGTCAGCGTGTTCGCGTCGTTGGCTGTGATCTCGTACTCGCCCAGTGTCGCGCCTGTACCGGCCGTGATGCGGACTTTGTCTTCGTCAAGACGCGAGTAGTCAGTGAAGGCGCCCGTCTTCGTGAGCGTCTTTGTGGCGTCCGTCCAGGTCGCGCCACTGAGAGTGATCTCGGCGCGTGTAGCCAGAAGCGTGCTCGTGGTCTTGTTGAAGTTCCACTTGTGCGCGCTGAACAGCCACTCGCCCGCCATGTTGGACAACTCACGAGTCGAGATCGGAGCGCCCTGCGGACCGCCTAAGCAATGCCGAATGTGTGCGTCGCACTTCTCGATGGTGACTGTCATGGCCGTACTAGCGAGGTGAAAGGAGGCCCCCCGTCAGCGACGAGGGGCCAAGGGAGTGCGTCTAGGTAACGCTGGTGCTTCCGAAGCCATGAATGCCGTCGAAGTCAACCTCGACCACAGCAGTCGCGCCATTACCGAGCGCGGTTTGCAGGATCCCAAGAATCTTCTTCCCGGCCACGGGCGTCGCCGCATGGCCGTGAAGAGCATTGGTGGCGGCAGCCCAAAGCGGCGAGCCAATGGGCAAGGGATTGCCGGCATCGCCGTTCGTCACCTTGACCATGACCTTCCCGGTGACCTGGACGACCTCCTTCTGATCGTCCGCGGCACCTCGCGTAACCACGCAGAAGGCCGCGAATAGCGACTCACTCACGGTGGCTGCGGCTGTCGGGACGACCACATTCGCCCACATGGAGCTGGATTCGCCATATGCAGACCCAGTGGTCTCTCCTGCTGACCGCAAGATGTCGAACATGTGAAGGTCACCAGCAACAGTCAAGCTGCCAGTGCGGTTGAAGACCTGTCGGTCGTTCGGGGTGAAGGCGATTCCAAGCCCACCCGCTGTTGCGATAGTCATTTGAATATCTCCGTTGTTGAGGGTGAGCCCTTACAGGCGCGTGAGAACCGCACCAGGAGTGACCCAGGCGTGGCGGCGGGCGGAACGGCAGAGACGGTTCTGCCACATGTCAGCGACGACGACGCGCTTCCACGGCTGCCTCTCCGGCGTCACAGTGGTCGTCTTGAACATACGACCCTGCTTGAAGAACTGCCGGATGTAGCGGTTGTCGATGAACCCGAAACGCGGACCGGCGCGGTGCGTCGGTGCCGTAACGTTCGCGAGTGCAGTCAACAGGTTGCCGTCGCTGTCCGTCGAGTCCGTGAACTCGGGGACATAGGTCGCGACCGCGCTGCCGTTGCCATCGACGTAGAACGTGCCCGTGGACATCCCTTCGAACCACTCGATCGGGATTCCCTTGTAGTGCAAGTCCATGATGCCCGGGTCAGCCTTGGCCTTCGATGCCGCGGCGAGCGGATCGTTAGACAAGGAGAGGGCCTGCTCGACGAAGTCGCCGCCCTCTTCCGAGGTGATGATGAGTTGCGGGTGCGTCTCGCCTTCGGTCAGGTCACCACGCTTCGGCATACGCTTGAACTGCGTACGCTTCATCGCGCGCCTGAACGCCGAGAACCCGTCCCAACCGGCAGCCGGCTGAGCTGAGTACTCAGTGCGATAACAGTTCCACTTCGGCTTCGCGGCCGGGTCGATCTGCTGAATCGTCGAGAAGCCAGGCGGCAGGCCCGTCGTGGACACGAACGCCGAGATCGACGTGTCGTACTCGTTGACGAAGCACGGCAGCGAGTACGGAGTCTTGCCAGTAGCAGTCTCCATGCCCGCAGCGTTCGGCTGTGCCCACCAGTCGTCCTCCATGCCGTTAGAGATCGACGTATTGAAGTTGATCTCCTTGGGACGCATCAGCTCCTTGAACTGATGAAACATGGCTTTCGCGTCACCGCCGCCGCCCGAGTTCAGCTCG
>Ga0255049_10000699_pt1 | contig 20102 bp, 17 predicted proteins | sample JV7_2_3_MG_FD_183615 | JGI IMG/M metagenome (GOLD analysis project Ga0255049, IMG submission 183615) | Seawater microbial communities from Jervis Inlet, British Columbia, Canada - JV7_2_3 | ecosystem: Environmental > Aquatic > Marine > Inlet | place: Canada: British Columbia | collected 2016-10-06
TGTACCAGCCGGCACCGGCAGATATTTCGAGGACCGTCATACCGGCACCAATTCCAACGAAGTTCAGCACTTCAGCGGGCTTTCTCGACGCGTCACGAGCTTTCTCTTCCGCCGGCCGCGCATCTGTCGCAAGCGCGGCATCGAAGCCCGGTGCCAGCTCAGCAACCGTAACCGTACTCACGCCCATACCGAGCACGAGCCCGATTAAAAGCTCTACCGTCTTCATAGATCTATTCATGGTGTTTGTTCTCCTACGAATCATTGGTCGTGCTCTCGGCGCTGCCCCCGATTTATTTTGTGGCGCTGACCCTCAAGCTAGGGGCCATAGCCTATTCGGCAGGCCCGACCAAGGGAAGCCCGCTTCAGAAAACTTAAGAGATATCAGTTGATTAGCTTGACGATATCGCGGCAGAGACAAGCCAGAGAGCCGAAATACCGCCATTATTCGCCATAATTCGGCCGCTAAATCGCCACGATCGCCTGCCAGTCTCTAACCCATAGAAAAACCATGGAGATGGCGTGAGCGATCTGATCAAGCGGGCGCAACAGTCAGTCAGCGGCAAAGTGCTCTTCATTGCGGCGCTCGTATTGCTGCTGCTGATTCCGATGAGCATGATCAAGGGCGTCGTCAACGAGCGCGAGAATCTGTTGCGGTCCGCCCGCGCGGATATCGCCAGCGCCTGGGGTAACGCCCAGACAATCGGCGGCCCGATTTTAGTGATGCCGTATCGCTATACGCGCCTGGTGAACGGCATCGCCGTCACGGCGCAGGACGAACTGTATGTTCTACCCGAGGAACTCCGCTTCGAGGGCACGGTGCGCACCGAGATCCGTTACCGCGGTATTTACGAGGTGCCGGTCTACACCGCAGAACTCTCAATAAACGGTTTCCTGCCACCACCGGTGTTCGGCATCGACTATCCCGACCGGGAAATTCTTTGGGAGGACGCGTACATCGCCTTGCCACTAAGCGACGCGCGACCAATTAAGCAGGCCGTGCGTCTAACGCTCGGCGATCAGAGCGCGGATTTCGAACCAGGAGGCATCCCCGTTGCCGGTTTCGGCCAGCAACTCAGCGTGCCTTATGCGGCGTTCGGCCTGGAAAGCTTCGACGAAGCCCAGGCTTTTTCTTTCGACCTCACTCTCGGCGGCACGGGTGAGCTCAAGTTTCTACCGCTTGGCGACACGACGGACGTGACGCTGAATTCGCCGTGGCCCTCTCCAGGATTCATAGGTGCTTATCTGCCGGAGACAAGAGAGATTGCCGAGTCGGGTTTTTCTGCCACCTGGCATGTGCTCGACCTCGGCCGTGGTTATCCGTCGACCTGGCAAAGATCCAGATTCGTACCGGAGACCATCTCCCAGTCCGCGTTCGGCGTCGATCTCATTGTACCTATCGGCATCTACGAGGCGAGTACACGCGCAGCGAAATATGCCGTGTTATTCATCGGGCTGAGCTTCCTGATTTATTTCCTGTTCGAGATTTTTGCGCAATTGCCATTACACCCGTTGCAGTACCTGTTGCTGGGTCTCGCCAACTGCATGTTCTATCTACTGCTGCTCGCGATCTCCGAACATCTATCCTTCGGCTTCGCATATTTTGTCAGCGCCGCAGCATCCACGATGCTGATCAGTGTCTACAGCGCCGCGGTGCTGGGTGCAAGACGGCGAGTCGTACCGGTCAGCGCAGCGTTAATCGTAATGTACGCGTATCTCTTCGTGACGCTGCAAGCCGAGGATTACGCCTTGTTGTCGGGCACGCTCGCATTGTTCTTAGTATTGGCATTGTTTATGTATATGACGAGAGGTATCGATTGGTACGCGCTGGAGATCGGGCGCGATGCGGCCGAGAAGAATCGCGGCCAGGCGGCCGCTCCCACAGCGGCGGCGGTAGAGTAAACGGCCGATCACGGCCAGGCGCCCACTCCTACAACGGATTCGGCGTAGCGTCCGGCTCGCCGCAGGGACGCGGATCCATTCGGATGATGCGCCCGCCACCTTGCAACGGCTCCAAGCCCAACTCCTCGTCAATGGCGAGAACTAGATCCGCCCAATACAGCGTGCCCGGGCGCGTGCGGTCCACGATCACGGGGTCGAAGCCGGCAGCGAGCACCCGCTCCCGAACAGTTTCTGCTCGCTCAAACTCGCGGAAGAGGCCGAGCGACAGAACGTCGCCTTCTGCACCGCTCGGATCGAAGTAGGTGTCCTCAACGCCGGCTTCCCCAAGAGTGATGCCAAGCGTATCCGCTTGCCCCTGATTAGTGACATTGTCGAGGTAGACCCAGTATCCCATCCAGACGTCTCCGTTCTCGGTTCGCTGCACCGGATCGTAAGCTGCCGCACGCAGGATGGTCATCGCCGCATCGAATCGGTCAACTTCCGAAAATGGGCCGATGCCGACACAACTCTCGGCCGGTGCGATGGATGGGACCGTCAACGGTGCGAGAATATCCTCAGCGGGTGAGGGTACGACCTCTACGGTCGCGGCAGGTGCACTCGGCAACTCCTCGAGCTCGCTGACCAGCGAGATACCGGGTACGTCGGCGTACCGCGCTGATCGAACGTCAGTCACGGGTTCATTAAACCAGAAATACCACGCGGCGAACGCCAAGTTCACCAGTACCAGCAGAAGAAAAATATTTCGCATCAGTTGCTGAGCGCGACCAAGGCCAGCCCCTCTAATACCAGGTGAGACCGGTATTGAACCGCAGTTTCCAGCCAGGGTAAAAGAGACTGTGCCTCACCTCCCGTCAGCAAAACCAGCGGCTCGACGTCCAGCTCTTGCGCAACTGCCAGCAGTGCTCGGTCCACGGCCGCGGCCACGCCCAGCATCGCTCCGTGAGCGACCGCTTCGTCGGTACTATGCCCCAGTATCGCCAACCCGACCGGCGCACCATCGCTCGCGATCGTCTTGCCGATGTCACTCGTCTGCCGGTTGAGCGCTGCGGCTGCTAATCGCGGACTAGCCATGATCAGGCCGCCCAGATGCCGGCCGTTGCGGTCCACGGTATCCAGCGTAACCGCAGTACCAGCATCGATGACGCAGACCGCGCCCGGCGCGAGATTGTGCGCTGCTAGCATTGCGACCCACCGATCCGCACCCAGACGCCGCGGCTCCGCGTAGCCACAGGTCACTCCTAACTGTTCAGCCGCCGTTTCGATAAACTCCGGCTGCAGGCTCCAACGATCCGCGACGGCCTGTGCAAAAGAATCACCGATCTTCTTTCCGGCGACGTTCGTTGCAACGACGCGCTCGACCTCTTCGGGCAGCGCCGAAAACATAGCTTCCAGAGCGTGTTGGGGCTCGTGTAGATGCAGCGCCGTCCCGGTCGACGACAGCTCGTCATGCCCCGCCAGCGCCCACTTGATCCGGGCATTGCCGATATCCACGACCACGGTCATCCGATCATCCTCACACTGACATCGCCCGCGACGATCCGCTCAACGCGATCGCCGCTATCCACCAGCAGCGCGCCGATCTCATCTACGCCCGCTGCGGCCCCGGAGACGGGAGGACTCGCATCGTCTATTGATACCTGCCGGCCGCGCAGATAGTCGAAGCCGAGAAATTCAGCGTGATACGCAGAAAACCCGCTATCGCGATAGCACGGAAAAAGCAGCGACAGCTCCTGTAGCATTTTTGCCGCGAGAACGTTGCGTGAAGGCGGGCGGCCACCGGTCGTGGTGAACAGATCGATCGCTCCATTAGACCAGCCGGAGATGCTCTTAAGCTCTTCCGGCTGGATCGACACATTGATACCAACGCCGATGACGACGTAACAGGTGCCGTCGCTACCGGTCCGAAGCTCTACCAGAACGCCGCCTAGCTTCTTGTCGTCGACGACGAGATCGTTGGGCCATTTCAATTGCGCAGTTACCCCGGCGGCTTCCTGCAGCGCCCGCCGAATCACAACGCCGGCGGCCAGCGCCAGCGCGGCTACATTTCGGGGCACACGATCATACAACCAGCCTACAGAGAAACACAGGCAGCCACCGCTGGGCGCGACCCACGTTCTGCCGCGGCGGCCACGACCCGCAGTTTGATACTCAGCGAGACACACAGTGAGTTTTCCCTGAACCGGAGCGTCGTCATCGAGAAGCGCCTGATTCGTTGAATCGATCTCGTCATGAATCTCGAATCGGGACAATCCGCGCCCGACCTCGGGACCGAGCTCACTCAAGATGGCAGCGTCGCTAAGCGACTCGAATGACGCCGGCAAAGTCCTATCCCGAGCGGAACAGATGCATGCGAGTTTCTGTTCCCTGCCACATCCTTACGATATTGGCTCGATGAGTGAAGACGATGAGTGCCGCGATGAGCACGGCCAATACGAATAACCGATAGTCTTCCGGCAGGCCGACGATACCGATGTAGGCAGCGGCGCCGACTGCGGTACCCATCGTCGCAAGACCGACGTAGCCGATGACAACGATAAGCGCGAACCAGGCGAAAATAATCGGCAGGGCCAGATCCGGCGCGACAACACACAAGACACCGGCCGCCGTCGCACCACCTTTGCCACCCTTGAAGTCATACCACAACGGATACACATGGCCAAGTATCGCCGCGAAGCCAACCGAATAGGCGATGACTTCCCGACTTACCAAGGGATCGATCCCCACGCCCGGTAGACTAAGGGTCGGAAATATCATCACGGGCAAAACGCCCTTGCCCACATCGATGATCATGACCCACAGCGCGAATACCTTGCCCTGGGTTCGCAGGGCGTTGGTACCACCCGCGTTACCGCTTCCGAGGCGCCTAATATCGACACCACCGCATAACTGACCCACGACCAGGCTGCCGAGGACGGAGCCGACCAGGTAAGCCAGCGTGAATTTCAGCCCGAGTTCGAGCATCGCCACGATCGCGTCAGTCTAACCATCGCCGAATTCTATCATTGGCGATGGCTGCGACTGAGCGGGCGCGGGGCGCCGGTGTCAGATCACGACGCCGCGTCTAACTGATGTTAAGCAGCTTTACCAGATTACCGCCGACCATCGCTTCCTTCTCCGCGTCACTGAAGTGCGGCGAATCGAGAATCAGATCCAGTGTATCCGGCCAGACCAGCGGAATGTCGGTGCCATAGACGACCTGGCTCGCGCCGACTTCGGCGACCAGATGCCGCAGACCTTCGTCCGAGAACACCATCGAATCAACGAGAATCTGATCCTTCAGGTATTCGCTCGGAAGCTTGATATTGGCGCAGTGTGCGTTACCACGGACCTCGCAGGCGACCTCGGTGCGACCGAGGTAAGACGGCAGGAAGCCCCCGCCGTGCGAACCGATAAGTTTCAATCCGGGGAACCGATCCAACGTACCTTCGAAAATCATGCGGGTTAGAAACGTCGCCGTTTCCAGTGGGTTGCCGATGATGTTACCGAGATCACCACGGCCATCGAAGGCGGTCTCCGTTACTACGTTATCTGCGCCGCCCGGATGCATAAAGACCGGCACGGCGAGTTCCTCAGCCTTCGCCCAGAACGGATCGAATTTCGCTAACGTCAGTGAGTCACCCGCGACATGCCCCGCGACGGAGGCGCCCCTGAAGTTCAGCTCCTTGACTGCGTACTCGAGCTGCTCGGCAGCTAATTCAGGGTGTTGCAAAGCGACAGACGTCAAGGCGACGAATCGGTCCGCGTGATTTGCGATCCACTCCGCGATACCTTCGTCTTGAATTCGGACAATGTCGCGTGCGAGCTTCTCGTCGGCCGCGTACCACCAGTATTGATTCGCGCTCATGACCTGGACGTCGATGCCGCGTTCGTTGATCAGGTCGAGCCGATGCGGCCCCAGCAAGCGGTTCCTAGAAACACTGCGTTCGACGTTCGTGCCGCGGATGATTTCCTCGACGGCCTCGATGGCGCAATGGCCGTGAATGTCCACGACCTTAACCCGCCGGCCGCCGATAGACACTTCCCTGCGCGGCACCTGCGCCACGGCGAGCGGTAACGCTCCGAAAGCATAGAAACCTGCTACCGCGCCCGCAGCGTTCGCCAGAAATTCTCTGCGACTAGCCATGATCGAACCCCCCTTCGAGCTTATTTCGGCGGGCCCCCATCGCGACGCCGATTCGGTTTGTGCTGCGTGAACTCATGTTCGAGCAACGCCGCTTATTCTGCCAAATTGCGCGGCTTGCTACCGTTACGAAGAGTTAATGACAGTCTGGTAAGAATGTTCTCTCGCGGCAGTGACGATAGGCAAAGAGGACGTCACGACTCAGAAGTTCCATGCCGGCAAAGTAGCGTAACGCTCGGCATACTCCAACATCTGCTCCGTGAAATCTTCGGGGAAATCGATCAGGACATCGACGATCCGGCCATTGTCTTCGATCGCCACTAGCCGCGGGTTGATGAACCCCGAGTACGCTGGAAGATCGAGAAGAGCGTAACGCTCGAGGACTTCGGCATGAAGCTCCTCGTCGACTTGCACACCGTATGTCTCAACGAGGTACTGCGCAGCCTCAAAATCGCCCTCCGATTTTATTCGCTGTAACTCACGGAGAAGTTGCCCGAATAAATCGCGCAAGACGTCATAGTCGCTGACGACAAAATAGGTCTTGCCGGCACGCTGTCGACGTTCGATGACGCCCTCTGCCAAACCCATCTCGTAGGCCCAGCTCGCCACCATTTGACGATTACGCATGTGATCTTCTTCGATATCGTCGCCGAGCTCGATGCGGTTGAGTTGCTGCATGAGTCCGTTACGAATGTACCGGTCGTATGCCGTATATCCCGCTTCGACACCCGGCAACAGACCAAGTTCGACTAGCTTCGGGTCGACAATATAGTAGAGTGCCACGAGATCAGCCCGCGCCTCCTCCAGAGTCGAGCCGTAATTCTTCAGCGTCTCGTGCAATGTGCCGACGCCGGCATTGAGTTGCCCTGACGCATGGCCGATGACCTCATGCATGTCCGTCGTTAACACCGAGACACGCTCACTGTAGGCATCGCTACGTGCCTGCTCCGCATCGTCCCACGTGAATTCTTCTACAGCGCCGCCTCTGACCAGATCGTAAGCGGCTACGATATTAGCCAGGCTGACCGATTTGGATCCGTGCTCTCTCCGAATCCAGTCGGCGTTGGGAAGATTAATGCCGATCGGTGTCGCCGGTGAGGCATCGCCTGCTTCGACGACGACATTGATGACCTTGCCCGTGATGCCGGTCACGACCGCTTTCTTGTGTTCGCCCAGTATCGGTGAATTGTCCTCGAACCACTGCGCTTCCTCCGCCAACGCGTTGATCCGGCGAGTTGCAATCGGGTCGCGAATCGAGACGACGGACTCGTACGAGCCGCGCAGACCGAGCGGATCGTTATAGACCTCGATAAAGCCGTTGATGACATCGACGAGCGAATCGGCATCGTTCACCCATGCGATGTTGTACTCGTCCCAGTCCGCCAGATCCCCGCTGCGGTAGTAGCGAACCAGCTTCTCGAGAGCGTCCCGCTGAGCTTCGTTTTCAGCGACGGTCGCAGCTTTTTCGAGCCAGGAGACCACTCGCTCCAACGCCTGCGTGTAAAGGCCGCCTACTCTCCAGACGTCCTCGATCGGCATCCCGTCTCGCTCGACGAGCCGAGAGTTCAGTCCGTACGAAATGGGCGTAGGATCGTCGGGCCTTTGCAGCGCAGCATAGAAATCCTCGACCTCACCCTGAGTCAGGTCACCGTAAAAATTGACGGCGGAGCCCGCTACGACGTCAACGCCCGTGCTCTTATTGACGAGCTTCGCGTCCACGGTCGGATCGAACATCACGGGCCGAAGCTCGACGAGTAACTCGTCTATCGACTGTCCCTGACGTAGCGGATAGCGCCCGGGCGTGTCCTTGACATACTGCTCGAAGGCGGCGAAGTCGAAGCCCGGCTCGAGCTTATCGTTGGAGTAGTGGTGGTGGATTCCGTTCGAGAACCACACCCGTTTCACATAGACGAGCAGTGCTTCGAAATCGGCGGTCGCACGATCCCCCGGATAGCCCTTAACTATTTCTTCCAGCGTGCGCTTGATGACGAGATTGTAGCGGTACTTCTGGTCGTAGATGATCTCGCGCCCGGACAGCGAGGCCTCGTAGAGATAATAGAGCAGCGTCTTGGTTCGCAGATTCAACTCGTCGAACCCGGGGACGCGGTACCGAAGTATGCGCAGATCCGCAAAACGCTCAGCCTCGACATTGAAGCCCTGCGGCATTGCAGGCGTCTGTGCGCGGCCAACGTTGACGACGCAGACGGCGAGCAGAACCAACGTACACTTCGAGATCAGTCGCATCGGTACCTCAGAGGAGTCTGGCCGGCTTCACACCCACCAAAAGATCAGGCGGAATCGATTCCCAGCAACCGCATGAGGTTACCGCCCAGAATTGCACGCTTCTCCGCATCGCTCAGCGTCGGCGAATCGGCGATCAAGTCGATGGTATCCGGCCAGGCGAAGGGCATGTCCGAGCCGTAGACGACCTGGCTTGCACCGACCTCCGCGACCAGATGGCGCAGACCTTCCTCGGAGAACACCATCGAATCGATCAGTATCTGGTCCTTGAGATATTCGCTGGGACTCTTCACATTAATACAGGCGGCCCCATTGCGGGCACAGGCCACCTCGGTGCGCCCGAGATAGGACGGCAGATAGCCGCCGCCGTGGGCTCCAACCAACGTCAGCCCGGGGAATCGATCCAGCGTGCCTTCCAGGATCATGTGGGTTAGAAATACCGCGGTCTCGAGCGGGTTGCCGACGACGTTGTTCAAGCCCCCGGCGCCGTCCAACTGCCCCGGCTGAATTAAGTTCCGCGCGTTGTCGGGATGCATGAAGACGGGCACATCGAGTTCTTCCGCTTTCGCCCAGAACGGGTCGTACTTCGCGGACGACGGCGCCTCGCCCTCCACATGACCGAGAATAGAGGCGCCGCGATGGCCAAGCTCATTGACGGCATAGTCGAGCTGTTCGGCCGCCATCTCCGGGTACTGCAGCGAAGGCGAACAGAGCGCGACAAACCGGTCAGGATGATCGTTACACCAGGCAGCGAGACCCTCGTCGTTGATTCGAACGATCTCACGTGCGCGATCGCGATCGGCTACATACCACCAGAAGCGGTTCACGCTCAACGCGGCGATGTCGATCCCCCGCACGTCCATGTCGTCGATACGGCCGGTGTCGAGAGTCAGGAAATCGCCGAGATCGGCGTTCGCCATACTGGTCCCCTCGATAATCGGCGCCACCTCTTGGAAGAGGCAATGCGCATGAATATCGATGACCGTGGCGCGCTGCCCACCGACGAATACTTCCTTGCGTCCCTGAGCAAACGCATTCAGCGTACTGCCCATCAAGGCCATCCCCGCTGTCGCCCGTCCAGCCCCTGATAAGAAGAGTCTTCTATTGATCATGATCCCAACTCCGTTCCGCTCTAGTGATCCGTGACTTAGTCCGCAGCGAAGCAGTAGAAATGTCCTGCGCCGCCCGTTGCGTTGAAGTCCTCCAGCGAGCATCCATTCGTCGAGTGCGACGAGTTCCACGACGTGTTCGTGCCGCTCAGGCGATCGTGGTGACCGATCATCGCTATGCTGTCCGGGCCGCTGTAAGTCCAGTTATTGCAGGTCAGGTTCTGGCTGCGCGATGCCCCTGACGGAAATGCGCGGCCATGCGAATCCGACCCCGTGAGCATATCGTGCTCGTTGTTGGTTCCCTCGGGACGGACGCGACCGTTTACGAGGTCACCGTTCTCAGTCAGCGTCGTCGCGCGATAAAGCAGATTGCTGTCACGCTGGATATCGCCGTGCAGCGCGGCAACGCTGTCCGCTATCTTGACACCCTTGGCATTGTGCCAGGGACCGGAACCGATTCGATCGCGGGCATTGACTGGCGCCTCGGTATTGCTGCCGTGGGTACTGAGGTAAGCGCGCCAGGTGTGACCCCCCGCACCGGCGGCCGTCGCCAGGCGCTGGCACTCCGCGTCGGCGCCTGCGAGCCCGCCGAGGTCGCCGCTATGGGATTCGCTGGTAACGAAGAAGGTCATCGGCGCGTCCGTTTCCGTCTGCGCCAGCGCCGCCGTCGATGCCAACGCGATCGTCGCCGTCGCGGCAAGTAAAGTCCGTGATCTGGTCATGCTGCTCTCCCCTGAGTTTATGGGTGTTGTTATAGCTCTAGTGGCTGCTCGTCGACCGGTCAAACCAGCCTCGAGACGTATACTCATAATAACGCCCGATTAGGGCAACGTTAAGCGAAACTAGTCCTTTAGGCGATATCCGGTCTGAAAAATCCACCAGATAACCGCAAGACAGGCGACTAGGAACAGCACGGCCATGCCGACGCTGACACCCAGATTGACGTCCGCGATCTCATAGAAACTCCAGCGGAATCCGCTGATCAGATAGACCACCGGATTAAATAACGTGACGGTTTGCCAGAACGGCGGCAACATATCGATGGAATAAAAACTGCCACCGAGGAACGTCAATGGAGTAATGATCAACAAGGGCACGATCTGCAACTTCTCGAAACCGTCGGCCCAAATTCCCAGTATGAAACCGAACAAGCTGAATGTGATCGACGTCAACACAAGAAACAACAGCATCCAGAAAACGTGGGCGATCTGCAGCGGCACGAATAAACCCGCCGTTGCCAGAATAATTAAACCCAGGATGATGGATTTGGTCGCCGCCGCGCCAACGTAACCGAGCAAAATCTCGACATACGATACCGGCGCCGATAACAGCTCATAGATCGTTCCGGTAAATCTGGGAAAATAGATGCCAAACGACGCGTTGGCGATGCTCTGCGTCAACAACGAGAGCATAACCAGTCCCGGCACGATAAAGGCACCATAGCTGATCCCTTCAATCTCCGTAATGCGCGAACCGATGGCTGCACCGAAGACAATAAAGTATAAGGACGTTGATAGAACCGGCGAGACGATGCTCTGAAATAGCGTTCGCCAGGCACGCGCCATTTCGAAACGGTAGATCGCTCGAACGGCGTAAAAATTCATGCCGCGTTCCTCACCAGACTCACGAATATATCCTCCAGCGAACTTTGCGTTGTGCTGATGTCTTTGAACTTGACGCCGGCCTGACTGAGGTCGCTGAGTAACGCCGTAATGCCGGTTCGCTCGCCGTGTGTATCGTAGGTATAGATCAGCTCATCGCCGTCTTTGCTGAGCTCCAGGCCGTATTCCGACAAAGCGGCCGGGATCTGTTCTATCGACTCATGCAGCTGCAACGTCAGTTGTTTCTTCCCAAGCTTCTGCATGAGTTCATTCTTATCCTGAACCAGGATGATCTCCCCGTGACTGATCACGCCTATCCGGTCGGCCATCTCCTCGGCCTCTTCGATATAGTGCGTTGTCAGTATGATCGTGACGCCGCTGGCGCGTAACGATCGGACCACGGTCCACATCGCTTTGCGCAGCTCGACATCGACCCCCGCCGTCGGTTCGTCGAGAAATAGAATCTGCGGTTCATGCGCCAGGGCCTTGGCGATTAGCACACGACGCTTCATGCCTCCGGACAAGGTCATGATCTTGTCGTCTTTCTTGTCCCACAACGACAACGACTTCAATACGTGTTCGATGTGGCCGGGATTGGCCGGTTTGCCAAACAATCCCCGGCTGAACGTTACCGTTGCCCAAACGGTCTCGAATGCGTCGGTCGTCAACTCCTGGGGCACGAGTCCGATCATCGCGCGGGCGGCGCGGAAGTCGCTGTGTATATCGTGGCCATCGACCATCACGCTGCCTTCGGTCGCGTTGACGATGCCGCAGATGAGGCTAATCAGTGTCGTCTTACCCGCACCGTTCGGACCCAGTAGCGCAAATATCTCGCCGTGGTCGATATTGAGGTTGATCTTCTTAAGCGCCTCGAAACCGCCGGCGTAGACCTTGGATACGTTGTTGACGGATATGGCGGGGCGCATGGATTCGATACTCGGAGGATCGGCTACTGTATCAAGTACCGAGCCACAGCTCACGACGGGCAGCGCCTTTCGCACTCGTGTCGTCGTCGAGCTTGAGGACGCAGGTCGTCAGCGGCGCCGCCTGCAACGTCAACGAAAAATCTCGCCACTCATCGCCCCGGAACGCACCGACCGTTACGGTTTCGCCTTCCTCATAGCGCGTGAGCAGATCGGCCAGCTTTTGCGCCGAGACTCTGCGGCCGTCGAGCGCGAGTAAATGATCTCCGGGATTGAGCCCGGCTGCCTGGGCGGCGGCGCCGTCCAGTAGTTGTGTCAGCTCGACGCCGATATCCCGCGCGATGAAGTGCGCGCCCAAACTCAGTGGGCGTTTGTCGGGCGCTCCACGCCGCGAACCGCCGAGATCATCAGGTCCGGTCGCTGCACGAAAGCTCAAACTGACGCCGAAACACGCCAGCAACTCGGCCAGCGGCAAATCCTCGGTCCCGCGAACAGCGACATCGAAAAACTCCAGCAACTCACAGCCGCTCAACTCCGCGACCAGCGCCTCGAAATCGCCTTCCTCAACGCCGCCGCCCGCCATACCGAATCGCCGCCACAATTCGACCATGACCGTATCCAGCGACACGGAATCTTTCGCATCGCGACGCAGTGTAAGGTCCAACGCCAGCGCGACGAGCGCGCCTTTACTGTAGTAACTGATCGCCGCATTGTTGGTGTTCGCATGGGGTTTATAGAGTTTGTCCCAGGCGTCGAAGCTCGCCTCGGCCAGGCTCTGCCGGGAGCGCCCGGGCGCTCGATAGACGCGCGTTAACGTTTGGCCCAGCCGGTCCAGATAGTCCTTACGCCCGATCAGATCGCTGCGCAACAGCAGGAGATCCTGATAGTAGGTCGTGATTCCCTCGAAGACCCACATGAGCCGAGTGTGGTTGCGGCGATCGAGACGGTACGGTGAGAACGCGGCTGGCTTGATTCGCTTTACGTTCCAGGCATGAAAATACTCGTGGCTGCAAAGACTAAGAAAACGCTGGTAACTCCGGGGCACGCCACGCTCCCCCGGTTTCGGCAGGTCGTCGCGAGAAAAAATCAGGCTTGACGATGCACGATGTTCCAAGCCGCCATAACCTTTGCCGACCGCGAGGCCGAGAAACCGGTAGTCTGCAAATGGCGGCGGGCTGCCAAAAAACTCAATGTGCGCCTCGCAGAGCTGACTTAGATCCGCGGCCACCCTGTCGAGGTCCGTCTCTTGGCGACCGGCCACGATCAGCCGATGCGGCACCCCACCAGCGTGGAAGTCGACCTCTGCGTAGTCACTGATCTCGAACGGATGATCGATGACCTCGTCGTAGTCCGCCGCCTGGTACCGGCCGAACCCTTTATCATCCACATTGACAGGCGTCATTGAAGTCGCAACGCGCCAGTTCACGCTACGCGGATCTTCGGGCGGCTTGAGCAGCACTTCAACCGGTTCGTGCTCCCGGCCTTGAGGGCTCAAGAACAGGCAGGTGCCGTTGAAAAAACTGCGGGTATTGTCGAGGTAGGCGCCGCGTACAGACAAATCGAACGCGTAAATCTCGATCGTGACAACGAGCTCCGTCGCCGCGCCTCGGCAACGCCAGCTACTTTTGGAAATCTTCTCGATGGCGAGCGCGCGGCCGATGGACTCGGCGCGAATACTGATAACGTGGCGCGCGAATTCTCGCAACAGGTAACTACCCGGTATCCACGAGGGCAAAGTGAAGCATTGCTCCTCAGCCGGGTTCTCAACCCGACACTCGACCTGGTAGTAATGCCGATTGAGATCGGCGTGACGCAGACGATAGCGAATCAGGATCAGTTCTCCTCAGGCGATCCGATTGCTTGCCCTAACTCGTGGCAGCTTTGACCGCAGGACGGGCTGCGATCGTCTCGTGCCAGCGCGCGAGATCGTCGCGGCCTTCGGCCGGGTTCTCACCCGTCGCACGCGTTGCGAAGCCTTGATAGACGTAGGCCGCGATGTCGGCGTAGGTGAACCGATCGAGCGCAACGTACGGACTCTCGGCCAAACGTTGATTCAGTTTGTCGAAGAACACTTCGACTCGCTTCTTGCCTCTATCGACGAGCGCTTTGATCTGCTCGTAGTTCACCGGCCCGGGCAGCGCTCTGTCCGCAAACGCGTCCAGGCCATTACGAAGAACCTCCTGAATACCGAGATATCCCTCAAGCAAAGCGATGTCATGCCACATCAAGACGAGTGCTTGCTCCTTGGCTTCCGTACCCAATAGGTTAGTTTCCGGATAAAGTTCTTCCAGATAACGGCAGATCGCATGACTTTCGATGAGAACCGTACCATCGTCCAGTTCCAGGGCCGGAACGGTTGCCGATGGTACCCGCGCACGAAATTCTGCGGCCCGCTGTTCACCCTCTCGTAAGTTCACATCCACGGTCGGAATCTCGAGGCCCTTCTCGGCAATGAAGATACGCACTTTTGTTGGGCTGGGGGCCAGCCTGAAATCGTAGAACTGCATGGTTTTGGAGCCTCGCCGCTAGGAATCGTTTGGAAGAGTTTGTTTGTCTCGCCTGGGCTTCGCCGAGCGATCAGTGTCACGCAAGTATAGACATCGAGACGCTCGGTTGCGCGCTATAGAGCCGAGCCGTCGATCAGTATCTGCTCGAATGTGGAGCGCATCTGCAATAGTTGCTGATTCATCGAAGGCCATTGCCGCGCCGATCTCCGGGCGCCGGCACTGAGCATGGCGCGTCTATCTCGATTTTCATAGAGTTCGAAAATACTGTCAGCCAGCCGCTCGGGATCGTTGACTGACAGCAGCTCGCCATTCACTTCAGTTTGAATCACCTGCCGTATGATTCCGGTATCGGCCCCCAGGACCGGCACCCCTGCCGCCAGGCATTGCATACACGAGCGCCGTTCCAGTTCGGATTGCCAGTTCGTAATGACAGCCACGCTGGACGACGCGAGCAGCCCCGGCGCTTCTTCCAGTCGATTACAGAGGTGGAAGCGCTGAGTGAACGGCATTTTCCGAATCAAGCGGCGCAGCCGCTCATGACCCGATTCTGGCGCGATCAGCAGAAAATGAATCGGCAGATCCATCGGCACCCAATGCGCGCACGCGATGAGCCACCTGAGCCCCTCGTCGCCGAGCCGGTCGGATACGCCCGCCACCGTGAATGCGCCGCTCGGGATCCCGAACGCCTGCAGATCGACATTCGTCTCATACCAGTCGGTACTGTGTCCGGAGGGTAGGACCGTAATTTTCTTCCCTAGCCAGCGCGCCGTGAGCAAATCGTGAGCGCGCTCCGGCGCACTGTCGCACGACAGCAGCGCGACTCGTGACGATCGGTACAACGCGCGGGCGAAGATACTCGGGTGCGGGTCACACTCCAGATAGGACAAGCGTACGACGACCTTAGCTCTAGCACCTACCGCCGCGAGTACCATGGCGGACGGTGAAGCAACCGAATCGAGATACAGAATGTCAGCCGGCCAGCTTGCCAGCTTCGCTCTGACAGCCAGCGCCGCTCGAATACTGGTGCCGTCCGATGGCGGCAGCTCCTCCAGGGAGACGCCTTGAGCACGAACCAACGCCGAATACGGGCGATCCGACAGGGCGAGTATCGAGGTTTCGATACCGATGCGCTGGAGTCCGATCAGCGCTTCCGCTGCCGGACGGGAATTTAGGGCACTGACTGCGAGTAGCTGGATGGCGCCTCAGCATGCTCCGGATAGGAGCGCATAGTATGGCGGAGGTCAGAACCCAGCGGAAGGGATGATCGTCGACTCGGTCACGTATACTTACGTCGATCGAAACGAAAACTCGAACCTGTCAAGGGACAAGCCGACGCGGGCGCGACGGTACGTCGGAGGGAGTTAAGCCTCGTCGCGAGACTCGAGCAGCAGAGCAACGTGGCTGAGCGCTTTCTTGATCTGGACCAGATCGGTCTCAAGCGCCACGGTAAGTTCGTTCAACGCGACGAGCAGATCGGCGTTCTGGGAATCCGAGCCATTCGCCGGCGTCGTGCATCGCTGGATTCGTTCTCGCGCGGCTTCATAGGACATGAAAACTGCTACTTTTTTCCCAAAAACGATCAAGCCATGCTAAGCGAATGCAGACAGAAGTCAATAACTGGCTGATATGGTTGGGAAAATACTCCCAAACGCGAATTTGATGCTATCAGTGGGTTTTAGGGCCTGTGGAGCGATTTAATGGCGGCTGAGACACCCCATGTGCGGCTGGTGAACGTCAGCAAAACCTACAACTCGCATGTGGTTCTGACCCACACCGATCTCGAGGTCGCGCCGGGCGAATTCGTGGTCATCGTCGGTCGCAGCGGCTCCGGTAAATCGACACTGCTGAATCTCATCGGCGGCCTGGATTTCGCTTCGAGTGGCGAGATCTGGCTTCTGGGCCAGTCACTCACGGAGCTAAAGGAGGAGCAGCGCGCCACGATTCGCTGCCGCAGCTTAGGATTCGTCTTCCAGTTCTTCAATCTGATCCCAACGCTGACCGTGAATGAGAATATTCGTCTACCGCTGGCGCTGAACGGCGTCTCGAAGGAAGAGGCGAAGATTCGCTCGAGCCATTTGTTGCACGAGCTCGGCATGGCCGACTGCGCCAAGCGCTTTCCCGAGGAACTGTCCGGCGGCGAGCAGCAACGTATCGCGATCGCACGCGCGATGGCCCACAAGCCCGCTATTGTGTTGGCCGATGAGCCGACAGGAAACCTCGATCTGGATACGGCTAGAGACGTGCTCGAGCTTCTCGACCGGACCTGCCGGGCCCAGGGTACGACACTGATCATGGCCACTCACAGCCGCGAGGTGATCGGCCTCGCTGACAGAGTACTAACCATTCGCGGCTCGCAGCTCGAGGAAACGACGCAGTGATCGGACTGTTGTCCACCGCCAGCGGCCGCTTCTACCTGAAACACCCGTGGCAATTGTGTTTGGCTGTGACGGGCATCGCGTTAGGCGTAGCGGTCTATGTCGGCGTCGATCTCGCCAATGACAGCGCACGAAGGGCGTTCGAGCTTTCCGAGAATCTGGTACTGGGTCGTGTCACGCATCAGCTTGTCGGATTGGATGGCAGCCTGCCGAACTCGGTCTATCGCGACCTGCGCGTAGAACACGGTCCGATCCTGGCCGCGCCGATTGTCGAAGGCGAGGTACGCCTCTTCGACTCGCCGGGTCGTCGCTTCACTCTCCTCGGCGTGGATCCATTGGAGGAGCCGGGGCTTCGCGGATTTTCGGGATTCGTTCCGGGCGGTGACTCAGATCTAGGCCGCTTGATCGTCGAACCAGGCAGCGTCCTGGTGCCGGAAGGCCTGGCAGCGGAGCTTGGCCTGGCGAGCGGCGCGGATCTCGAGTTGATCGTTGGAGCTAACGTCGCAACCGTTCGACTCGTCGGAACGATACGTGAGGAAACATTGGATCCCGATGGCACGAACCTACCGCTCGTCACGGATATTGCCAGTGCCCAGGAGCTACTCGCCATCGACGGGATCAGCCGAATCGATCTCGTTCTGACAGAAGCGGAATTTGAACGACTCGAAGCGCTGACGATCCCCGGTGCACGCCTGTTGCCGGCAGGGAGCCGTAACGCCGGCTTCAGCGAAATCTCGCGCGCCTTTCGGACCAATCTGACAGCGCTGAGTCTGCTCGCACTGCTCGTGGGCGTGTTTCTGATCTACGCCACGATGTCGTTCGCGATCGTGCAGCGGCGGGAGATATTCGGCGTCCTGCGCGCGGTCGGCGTGAGCCGCCGGCAGTTGCTTCTGAGTATTCTCATCGAAGCCGCAGTGATTGGCAGCGCGGCAACGATGCTCGGTCTGGCACTCGGTCATGCGCTGGCAAGCGGACTCGTCGACTTGATGCTATCGACCATCGGCGATCTTTATTTTACTTCGACGGTAACAGCGGCTGAACCGTCAGCGCTGATCTATTGGAAGGGTCTCGCGATCGGCGTACTCACGACGCTGCTCGCGGCGCTGGCGCCGGCGCTGGAGGCAGCCAATACGGCTCCAGATGCCGCTATGAGTCGCGCCGCGCTTGAGCGAACCGCGCAGAGAGTCTCGCGCTCGGGAGTGCGACTGGCGCTACCCGTCATCGCGCTCGGAAGTCTTCTGTTTATCGTTGCGCCGCGTAGTCTGTTCCTCGGTTTCGCGGGCTTATTTCTGATCATCGTAGCGGGTGCACTGCTGATCCCTGCCGGCACCACGTTGCTACTGCGGTTTGCAGAACCCGCGGCAGAACGCATTTTCGGCATACCCGGATCGCTGGCCGTCCGTGGCGTGTCCGCTTCCTTGAGCAGAACCGGTGTCGCGACGGCGGCACTGTCCGTCGCGGTAGCGACGGTAATCGGCGTGGGTGTCATGATCGGCAGCTTCCGCGTGAGCCTGGCGCAATGGCTGGACGCTACGCTCATCGCGGATGTCTACTTGAGTGTGCCCGACTCAACCGCGGCACAGAACGGCTTCACGGAAGCTCGCCTCACTGCCATCGAAGCATTACCCGAGGTGGCCGGAATCAGTCTGTCCCGATTCACGACCCTGCCAACCGTCGATGGCGAGTTGAGGGTACGCGCGATCCGGCCCGGGCCACAGGGCTGGGGCCTCACGTTGCTCGGCGAGTCGCCGGACAATGCCCTGCAAAGACTCTCAGCGGCTGAGGGTGTGATGATCTCCGAGCCGTACGCGTATCGGCGACAACTCAGCGTCGGCGATGACCTGGTATTACCCGCCGCCGAAGGCGACAAATCGTTCCTTATTCTCGGAATCTATCGAGATTACATCTCCGACGGCGGCTCTGTCTTGATGCCACTCAATCTCTATCGTCGCGAGTGGAACGATTCGGTGGTCGAAGGAGTTGGCGTGTACTTTCACGCCGCGACTGATCGCAGTTCGGCTCGTACGGCAATACGAGCCCTCGTCAGCGAGGATCCGGGCATTCGTTTTCGCTCGAACGACGCGATTCGCGAGCGCTCCATGGAGGTCTTCGACAGGACTTTCAAGATTACCGAAGTCCTGAGAGTCCTCGCCGGTATCGTCGCGTTTCTCGGTCTCGTTAGCGCGCTGCTGTCCATCGAGCTGGAGCGCGCGCGCGAGACCGCGATCCTCAGGGCACTCGGCCTGACACCTCGGCAGATCGGCACGCTCGCGCTAACCCAGACAGGCCTGCTCGGGCTAGCCGCCGGACTGCTGGCGATTCCACTCGGCGTCGTGATGGCCGCCCTGCTGGTCTTCATTATTAATCAGCGCTCATTCGGCTGGAGTATGGGCTTGACGGTCGAACCCGCTCCGTTGCTGCTCGGTATCGCGCTGGCCTTTAGCGCCGCATTGCTGGCGGGCGTCTATCCGGCTGCCCGCGCGGGTCGCAGCAGCGTTGCGACTCAACTGCGAGAGGAATAGGCGTGGCTCGGCCAACAGTGCTCGCGCTTTCAATCATTCTGCTCGCCGGGTGCGGCAGTGACCCGGCGGAGCGTGCAGGGATCGGGCCGGCGGGAGCGATGCGTTTTCTCAGCGGCGACGATGGCGCGGACTACGCGCGGGTGTTAACAAGCCGGCCCTTCGAGTTTCCGCAGGATCACGCCAGCCACCCGGAATTCCGCTCGGAGTGGTGGTACTTCACCGGGAATCTCGCCGGCAGCGATGAACGACGGTTCGGCTTTGAGCTGACCTTCTTCCGTTTCGCCCTGGCCCCCGAGCAGCCTGAAAGAAACTCGGTATGGGGCGCGAATCAGGCATGGATGGCTCATCTAAGCCTGACCGATGCGGCAGCCGACCGTTTCGTCGCCGCGGAGCGTTTTTCGCGCGAAGCGCTTGGACTCGCCGGCAGCCAAGTGGAGCCGTTTACTCTCCGGCTCGAGGACTGGGCGATCGTCAGCGAGGGAGCCGATTTATTTCCCCTCCAACTGACCGCGGGAACGGCCGAAGGGGAGCTCAGCCTGACGTTGACAGCGCTCAAGCCCCCCGTCAGCCACGGCGTTGACGGGCTGGATCGGAAGGGGCCGGAGACCGGCAACGCATCCCACTATTACTCGTTCACTCGTTTACAAGCCACCGGTCGAATACGCGTCGGCCAGTCGGAGGATAATGTCAGCGGGCTGGCGTGGATGGACAGGGAGTGGGGAACGAGCGCACTGAGCAGAAGCCTGGAGGGATGGGATTGGTTTGCGCTGCAGTTATCGGACGGGCGGGACCTGATGATCAGGTC
>Ga0255049_10000703_pt1 | contig 20052 bp, 19 predicted proteins | sample JV7_2_3_MG_FD_183615 | JGI IMG/M metagenome (GOLD analysis project Ga0255049, IMG submission 183615) | Seawater microbial communities from Jervis Inlet, British Columbia, Canada - JV7_2_3 | ecosystem: Environmental > Aquatic > Marine > Inlet | place: Canada: British Columbia | collected 2016-10-06
CGGCTTTGACGCCGGCCCAGGGCTTGTAAACCACCCCCGGGTTGTAATAATTCTTGTTACCATTGTGATTACGAACTACCCAGAGTCTGTCCCACTCGGGATCAACTCCGTTTGACGGGGGCAACACGTCACGGTTAGTGAATAAGCGTGGCCAGGTCGGGTGGTAGTAGGCGAGTTCCCTGCCGGCTAGAATAGGTAATCCGCTCGTGCTAGCGATACCGGCTGTAGGATTAGCTACCATAGGGCCCCAGTCCATACTACCGGAGTCATCCAGGGTAAAGAATACGTTGGGTTCGACAATGGTTGAGAGGAACAATGGCGCGGAAGGCAAGGCTCCCGGTGCCCCATGTGCCTGAGGCGCGGGCATAACCACAAATATTGCAGCAGCGAGCGTATGTAGCAGCGATGATATTAATGGTTTATTCATACCAAAAACTCCTGAATCTAAAATTCTTTTCCAAAGTAAGACTGGACATAGCTACGGGCGTTACCGGACTGCCCGGTCCCCCTGGCGGTAATCCTGAAATTGGATACCGTCATGCCGGGCTGACCGCTGCCGTAACCGCCGATGTTGACTGCGGCCACTTCGTTTTGTGAGCGGTCACCCAGATATTTAATAATAAATACGGGTTGTTCGATGACGTGGGCCAGGGTGGTGCCGGCGGGATGTGAGGTGTTCCAGGTTATTGCATCACCGTAATCGGGGTCGTCATCCGAATCGTCGTAAAGTCCTGTTGTTTTGTCCGAATAAATCGACTTCGAAATCGATACATCGACAAAAGTTTCGGCCGCGCGTAATCCGGCCTCGGCGGCATTAAAGGTAAGACCTGCTTCGCGCAGGTTGCCTGCCATGCTGATTTCGGTGCGGGTGCTTTGAATCGAGGCAATGCCAAGCATCGTCAGCGTGACCAGTATTACCAGGCTCAATATCAGGGTCACCCCGGCCTGGCTGTGGTAATTTAACTTATTCATGAGTCACCTATCCGATTGCGTAACGCTATTGTCGTAGAAAAGACCTGTCGCAGGCGTTGATCTGTCGCGGTGACGTTAGCGCCATTGTAGGTAAATTGTTGTACATCCTCAGTGATGAAATCGGATTCGGAACGAACCAGTAACATCAGGCGTATCGCTATCACGTCTAACATGTCGGCTACCGCAGTGCTGACCACGTATCGGTTGGGAAAATCGTCATCGTCGGTATCGACACCGTATAGAATTTGCATCTGCTCGATGCCTTCGATTAATTCGAGGTTGGTGCCATTTTCCGAGCGCCACAGAGCCGGTTCGCCACTTTCGCCAACCGCGATCGTATAGGTGACCGCCTGCAGTTCAAACATCGACGCGTCGGAGCCATAGGTTTGTGAGAGGCAATGGGCGTTGCCGCCTTTACAGTTATCAGGGTTGTAGTTACCCGGCTCGGTACTGGCACCCGTGTTATGAACCACGGCGTCCTTAGCGGCGCCTGAACCCTTTGTTGTGTTGGAAATCTGGAAAATATCGGCGCCGCGGCAATTGCTCACCATGACAATATCGCCGGATTTGAGCCTGTCGTTATTGCCGACGAAAATAGTCGCCGAAGTGGACACGTTATAGGGCGGGTAAACATTCACCTGGCCGGGCTTGGCCCCGCGCAAGGTGATACTGTCTGAGCCATTCAGCCCGTCATTGTCTGTGCCTTCGAGTAAACCCGCACCGATAAAATCGTGAAGCGCAGCGTCGTAGCCGGGCCCGGCCGGGTTCAGATTATTAACAATGGTATCGGTATCCGTCGGGTCATAAATAGCACAACCAAAAAATCCGGCCAGGCGTGAATCCTGTACCATGGTATCGAGCGAATAACGACCGTTTTCCTGGATACGCGATAATGCATTAGAAAATGAATACGAGGTTTTGTTAGCCAGGTAGACCTGGATAATGCCACCGAGTAAAAACAGGCTGATGACCATGGAGACCATGACCTCAACCAGCGAAATACCGTTTTGATATTTGAAATGATTCATTGCAGCAAGGTCACCGTATAACAGGTTAAGTCAATTGCCGGATCGGGGCCGCAACCGGTTCCGGTAGCACTTGTGCCCTCGTCATCCCACATTACCGCAATCACAAGTTCGCTCGCGCTCGGACTGGTAATGATGCCGCGGCCGGCGGGCAGGTTTTGTACGATGGTTGACCAGTCCACAGCATCCGAAACGACTATTTGCGGAGCGGTACAGGCACTGGTAGAACAGTCCTGTGTATAGGCGGAATTGGTATCAATGCCCGCGTAACTATCGAATTGACCAAAATTAGCACGAATTCGATCGGCGATGTTGTAGCCGATCCATACTGCCTGGCTATGGTTAAGTGCGCTCGTGTTTTGCTTCATCGCGGTAATCTGCAGGGCGGCGATGCCGAGCAAACCAACCGAGATGACCAGTAAGGCGATCATTGACTCGACCAGTGAGACCCCGGTTTGTCGGCGATCTAGGATTAACATACCACGGCTCCCCCTCTTCGTACGCGACCGGTGTTCGATATTGAAATCGATTTCAATTTGGCGACACCACGGTCATCGCATAGCGAGAAGGTGCCTGTGCCGGCAGCCGAGAATCCGCGGTTATCATAGATAAAACTGGTGCCCAGGGTACTGGTGAGCGTATTGTTGCTGGTGAGCGCTTGCTTGACGCGTAAAATTGGTTCGCCAGCGCTCAATCCGGAACTGTTGTCGCTATCGACAAACAGGATCCAGCCATCCTCCCAATCACCGATGCAGGAGGTCGAATTACTGCTCGCGCACAAAATTACCTGTTGCCGCCTCACAAGCGCCTCGCTGCGTGCATAAGCAAGATGGGAGACCAGCGTATTAATTTGGCTGGTCAGGCGGTCATTTTTGATATAGGCCTCTATGGAAGGAGTACCGAAAGCCATAAGGATGGCGACCAGGCCAACGACGATGAGTAATTCTAAGAGTGTAAAGCCAGAATTTTTCTTCATGCATGTATCCTAGTGAAATAAATAAAATATTCCCGCAAAAGAGGATAGGATGTAAACAATCTCCGACAAGCGGTATCGACTAGTTAATTAGTTCACATTTATCAGCTATGACAACAGAAGACATTTCCAGGCGACCAATTAAAAGTTATGTTCGCCGCACTGGCCGAATGACCCCGGCACAGAAGAAAGCCCTGGATGAATACTGGCCGCTTTACGGTATCGATTTTGCGCCATCGCACCTTGATCTGGCTGCTATTACCGGTGGTTTCGAGGCGTTAAAACTGGAAATTGGATTCGGCAGTGGCGAGGCGCTGATATCGATGGCGCAGAGCGATCCGAAATCCTTATACCTGGGCATCGAAGTCCACGAGTCGGGAGTGGGTCGCTGCCTGAATAGTATTCATGACAATGCAATCAGCAATGTACGGCTATTCAAGCACGATGCGATCGAAGTGATGCGACAAATGTTACCGGCACAATCGCTCGACCGCGTATTTTTATTCTTCCCCGACCCCTGGCATAAAAAAAGACACAACAAACGAAGAATCGTCAATCGAGAATTTCGAGATTTACTTGCCCGGTTGCTCAAGCCGGGCGCCGCTCTGCACATGGCAACCGACTGGCAGGATTATACCGAGCATATGGCGAGAGAAATGCTTTCGGATCCACGGTTTAAAAACCTCGGCGATAAAAACGGATACTCCAGCCGACCCGCGTACAGGCCGGCAACCCGTTTCGAAAACCGCGGCCTAAAGCTCGGCCACGGAGTATGGGACATTGTTTTTGAGAAAAAATGAGATTAGTTATATCCTCAAAACCGGACCCATAGTGCCGAATTCATTCGGCCAATAATCAACGAAGCAAAGAGGTCGCCTTGTTCTAAGGCATATTACACCGAAGCTGTGGTTTCCTGCGCCACCAGGTGTATTGGATTATTGTTGTTAAGGTATTGGTCGAATGAATTCGACCCTTGTGGGAAATTACTATTCTACTATGGTGGGCCGGGCTTCGCCTTTTACCTGGTAGGCTAGTTAAAGAAGACCTATGCACGACAGCACAGGGTAATAATCGCGTAATCTCAGTAAATGATGTTCATCATGATCATCATCACACACAAAAACAACACGGTCATAACGAGGCCGGCTTTCATAAAGTCGGGAACCCGGTAGCCACCCGGGCCCATGATCAGGGCGTTTACCTGATGCGTGGGCAATAAAAATGAATTTGAAGTTGCAAGCGCGACGGTCAGAGCAAAGATAGCAGGGTCTGCACCCACGCCGACAGCTATATTGACTGCCAACGGCACTAACAATACGGTGGCGCCGACATTCGACATCACCAGCGTGAAAAAAGTTGCCAGCAATGCCACGGCGGCCTGGATTACCCAGACCGGCATATCACCAACTACCAGCAGCGTTTGCTCGGCGATCCATTTTGCAGTACCGCTGGTTTCCACCGCAAGACCGAGTGGAATCAGGCTCGCGAGCAGGAATACGGTGGCCCAGGATACCGATTCGTAGGCCTCCTCCATTTTCAATACCCCGGACAATATCATGCCGATCGCGCCGGTCAACAGTGCTACCGAAAGGCGCAAATCGGTGAATAACACCATGAACAACGCGGTGGCAAAAAAGAAACCGGCCCAACCAACCTTGTTGGGTCGTGTTTCTTCACGCGGGTATTCACTGGTTACGATGATGAAATTGCGATCTCCCTCGAGGTGCCCGAGCGCTCTCCAGGTGGTATGTACCAGCAGTGTGTCACCAGTTTCGAACGGCATATCGCGAATGCTTTCACCTTCAAACATGGTTTCGCCATTACGGTGTAAAGCCACCATTGCGATACCGTAGATTTTTCGCATCCAGACATCTTTAGCGGACTTGCCCAGTAATGAAGATCCGGGCGGAATTACGATTTCGGCAATACCGGCCTGGCTCGACGACAGCACTTCGGAGAACACTCGCAGACCTTTCTGAATTTTGAGCCCATAGGTGTCGACAAAATCTTTCAAATGTGCGGGCGAACATAAAACACCTAGCGAGGAATCTTCGGTGATGTCGACATCCCGTGAGAGATCACCCTGGCCAACACGGACTTTTGCGCCCGATGACTGAATTGCGATAATGCGTATCTTGTTTTTCGATTCGATATTATCGAGCACCTGGCCCACCAGCGGACTTTCGGCGGGAACCACGACCTCAAATAACATGTAATCGATACCGTACACTTCCTCCAGGTATTTCGCGCTGCCGGCAACACTTGCCTTGGTGTCGCTGGATACTTTGGGCAATACATATTTTCCGGCGACAACAAAGTAAATAATACCGGTAGATACCAGTGCCAGGCCGATTGGTGTCACCGAGAACAGGCTCCAGGTATTCATTTGCTGCTCGGCCGATAAGGCGACGTTTGAGGTCAATATCAGGTCGTTCAAAAGAATTAACGGTGAAGAACCTACCATGGTGACGGTGCCACCCAGAATCGCGGTAAACCCCATCGGCATTAACAGCCGTGACATCGGCAAGCCCGAGCGAACCGAAATTCGGCTGACCACCGGCAGGAACAATGCCGCGGCCCCAACATTTTGCATGAACGAAGAAATAATTCCGACGGTACCGGATATGATCGGAATGATGCGTTTCTCGGTGGTGCCGCCTACCTGCAGAATAAATCCGGCGACCTTGCTCATAATACCGGTCTTGTCGAGACCGGCGCCAATAATCATCACCGCGATTATTGACATCACGGCATTACTGGAAAAGCCGTCGAACAAATGCTCGGTAGGCACCAGGCCCTGTTCAAGCCCCATCAAAGGTGCAAACAAAGAGGTTAATCCGAGCAATACGAGGATCGAAATGGCAGCCTCGTCGATACTCACGATCTCGAACGAAAACAGGTAAATGGTAAGAATCAGCAATCCGCTTACCCAGGCCACCTCAATACTGGGTACTATCTGGATCAAACTCCAGGCAGCTAAAGCAAAAAAGGGCGCAGCGAACCACTTTTTGCCCGGGGATTTGAAAAATTTAAACAAGCTTTGCTCGTTGCCTCTTTATAGTTTCCAGCCGAGTTGGGGCGACCCAAACGGGTGGTATAATGAAATACTGGTGCACCCCTAGGGGCGTTAAATGTGCCTACACGGGTAATTAATACCGGTGAAGCGCTGCGTTTTCAAATCAAAAAATGAAATCGTGGTATCAAATTGATGAATCTTTCAGCTAATTATTGGGCTGTTGACTCTGTTTTAAGTTTAAATTCCAGGACCCACTGGTTGATTGTGGATACGCTCGGAACCAACACGCATAGTTTACACGCATTGCTATAACCACACAAAATCTAGCTGAATAAATCATATAAAAAATAGTCTCTCCCCCTGGTTCTGTAGGCTCTACCGACCGGTCGCGTTTCTACCGGTGGCGAAGAGAATAACGCCTTCTGCCTAATACCTCCTGGGACAGGGGGGCTTCTTTGTCTCCATTAATTAATAGTCGAATGAATTCGACCCTGCCGACATAAATTAATCTGCCGATTTGGCGAAGAGCCTAAAACTGCACCAATAATAAGTAGCTTGAGGTTCGCGATCGGGCCTGAAAACCGATAAAATTAATCCTCAGGAGAGTTAATCGGGAATACATCTCATGTCAAAAAAGCATCCGGTTGTGGTGATAACTGGCTCCTCAGGAGCAGGTACTACAACTGTAAAAAAAGCACTGGTCTCGATTTTCTTGCGCCAGAAAATTAATTCGGTAGTCGTCGAGGGCGACAGTTTCCACCGTTACGATAGAGTGGCAATGAAAACCAAAATGGATGAAGCGATACAGGCAGGACTAAACTTCAGTCATTTCGGGCCCAGCGCAAACGAGTTAGAGCGCCTGGGCGAGTTGTTCAAGACTTATGGCGAAACCGGCAGCGGTCAAAAACGTTTCTATCTTCACAACGATGACGAGGCCTGGGAACATAACCAGCGTCTCGGTTTGAATCTCGAACCCGGTCAGTTTACTCCCTGGGAAGAAATCGAAACCGGTACCGATCTGATGTTTTACGAGGGGCTTCATGGACTGGTAAAAACCGACACGGTCGATTTAACCAAATATGTCGATTTAAAGGTTGGTGTGGTGCCAGTAGTTAACCTCGAATGGATACAAAAAATCCACCGCGATAATGCAGACCGTGGTTATAGCGAGGAGGTCATCGTCAACAACATCCTGCGGCGCATGCCCGACTATGTGAAATATATTACGCCACAGTTTTCCCAGACCGATATCAACTTTCAACGCGTGGCAACGGTCGATACTTCGAACCCCTTTATAGCGCGTGATATCCCCACGCTGGACGAAAGCTTTGTAGTTATCCGCTTTAAGAATCCGGACATAAGGCAAATTGACTTCACCAATCTGTTATCGATGATCGACCGTTCATTCATGTCACGGCGCAATACCATCGTCGTGCCCGGGGGGAAAATGGGGATGGCGATGGAGATAATATTTTCGCCAATTATGCGCGAGCTGATGGCGAGGCGGGACCAGCCCTGATGGCTTCACGACTGGCTGGCCTGTGTCTGGCTTTATTATTTTCCAGCGGGTTGTTCGGGGCCGATTACCGGCATCCCGAAGTCGACCGACTGCTGGCTGCCGGGCAGAAACCCGACGGCGTCGTATTCGAACTGATGGCATGGGAAGACAATACCTGGGACTGGGCCTCGCCGATGATCGAATCGTTTACCAACCAGTTGCGCCAAAAGTATCCGGCTATCGATATAGCGCTAGTTTCACACGGTGCCGAGTTATTTGATCTGGCCTTGAGTCAAAATAATGCTGAAAAGCCGTCGATTAAAATACTCCGATCGTTGAGCGATAAAAATGTCCAGGTTCATGTCTGCGGTACCTATGCCAGCTTTAAAGGCATGGGTGTTGACGATTTCCTGCCGTTTGTAGACGTGGTACCCAGCGGTCCGGCACAACTGGAGGATTATATAAAGCTCGGATTTGTACACATTGTCTTAAAGGTTCCTGAAGGTTCCTGATGGAACTGATTGACAGCCATTGCCATCTTGACGACGATCGTTTCGACCTCGACCGTGATGTGGTTGTTGCGCGGGCGAAATCGTTAAATATAAACAAAATTGTAATCCCGGCGACAACGGCTAATCGCTGGGCCAAGGTCAAACAGGTAGCCGACACATACGATGGCGTCTATCCCGCCTACGGGTTGCATCCGATGTTTATCGAACAGCATGCAGCGATCCATATACGCGAACTCGATGAATGGCTGGATGGTGAAAAGGCGGTCGCGGTGGGTGAGTGCGGTATCGATTTTTATGGTTCCAGAATCGATGAAAAATGGCAGAAACGACTGTTTAACGAGCAGTTGCAACTGGCCGTGAATCACCACTTACCGGTAATAGTCCACGTTCGCAAGGCGATGGACGAGGTGATCAGTTTGCTCAGAAAAAGTGCTCTTATGGGTGGTGTGATTCATAGTTTTTCCGGCAGCCTGCAACAGGCGCAACAATTGATTGACCTCGGATTCAAGCTCGGGATCGCGGCAACGGTGGGATTTGAACGCGCAAAAAAGCTACGCGCAGTAGTCGCTAACGTGCCGGATTACGGCCTTTTAATAGAGTCCGACGCGCCCGATCAACCTGGAGCCGACCATCGTGGCGAGCGCAACGAACCCGCGTATATTGTCGAACATTTAAAAACCATCGCCACATTACGCAATATCTCTGATTCGGAGTTAACCGAAATCCTCGAGCGCAACACCCATCAAGTATTTAAATTTTTTCGTAGGTTGGATCCAACCTACGAATCGTGATTCAGGCGGGCCAGGCTTACGCGTGGTCGCCGGTTTAAATCGAACTTGCATTCGATATTACTAAATCCATTTGCTTGCATCAGTTCTGCGACTTCTTCCTGTTGATCGAATCCATGCTCAAGCAACAGAAAGCCGCCGGGTTTCAAAAAAGCGGGTGCATTCTCAATGATTTGTTGCAACGCCTCAAGACCCGTCTCCCCGGGGCTGAGGGCGCTTAGAGGTTCGGCGCGCAAATCTCCTTCTTGAAGACAGGGGTGTGCCGCGGGAATATAAGGCGGGTTGGAAACGATCATTTCGAATTTCCTTTTGGTTTCTATTTGTGAAAACCAGTCCGACTCAATCCAGTCGATTGTCACAGCGTGGTCGGTGGCATTTTGTCTGGCCAGGTCCAGGCAACCGGGACCGATATCGGTTGCAACAATGTTGGTACCCGGTCGATGCACCTTAAGTGCGATAGCAATGGCGCCGGTGCCAGTGCCGAGCTCTAACAGGCTTGTAAGAGATTCGCTTTCGCATATGCTTATTGCAGTTTCGACCAGGGTCTCGGTTTCGGGTCTGGGTATCAGGGTAGCGGGGTTTGTTTTCAGAGTCAGGGAATAAAACTCGCGTTCGCCCAGCAGGTAGGCGACTGGCGTTGGCAGGGTGCGCTGATCAACCAGCGCCCGAAAGCGACGCGATTCCTCAGATTCCAGAAGTTGCTCGGGCCAGCTATACAGATAGCTGCGTGGTTTACCTAGGCAATATGCAAGCAGTATTTCTGCATCGAGTTTCGGGGTATCACTGACCCTGGAGCAACATGCCGCGGCCCATTCGATGGCGGTGTTGATTTGTTCACTCATTGGCTACGAACTGTTTCACTATTGAAATTGACGATCTATGACTATATTTAAATTGTACGTCATCAGATTCCTCCCCCTGAATGTTGATGATATTACCGGGCCAGGGACGGCCTTTTTTATTCACCAGCTCCTTCCATTTATTCTCGAAACAGACAGCTATTACGCTAGGCTCTGATTCTCTTCAGCCAGGTTGGCTAATTGTTCGGCCTGATATTCGTGCATCAATGGTTCGACCACGTAATCTAGTGCACCCGAGAGAATTTCGTCGAGTTTATATAGGGTCAGGTTAATTCTATGATCGGTGAGACGGCCTTGTGGGAAATTATATGTGCGAATTCGCTCGGAGCGATCACCGCCACCGACCAGTGACTTGCGTTCTGCCGCCTGCTCCTTTTCCTGTTTTTGTTTTTCGGCATCATAGATTCGAGCCTGCAGCAGGGACATAGCACGCGCCTTGTTCTTGTGCTGTGAACGTTCGTCCTGGCATTCGACCACGGTACCGGTTGGCAGATGGGTCAGGCGAATCGCCGAGTCGGTTTTATTCACATGCTGCCCGCCCGCACCCGACGCTCGAAATGTATCGATACGTAAATCGGCAGAATTGATTTCGATCATCTGCACTTCTTCGCCTTCAGGGATAATGGCCACGGTCGCCGCCGAGGTATGCACGCGCCCCTGCGACTCCGTCTCCGGTACGCGTTGTACACGGTGAGCGCCGGACTCGAATTTCAGGTGAGAATACGCGCCCTGCCCGATTATGCGCGCTATAATTTCCTTATAGCCGCCGTGTTCGCCTTCACTGCTATTCAAAATTTCCAGCTGCCATCGTTGCGATTCAGCGTAACGGCTGTACATACGATATAAATCTCCGGCGAACAACGCGGCTTCATCGCCACCGGTACCGGCACGAATTTCAAGAAACACGTTTGCATTATCGTTGGGATCTTTTGGTAACAACAACTTTTGTAATTCTTGTTCGAGCGCCTCAATTTGCCCACTGCTTTCGGCGATTTCCTCTTCCGCCAGTTCACGCATTTCGGCATCGTCCTCGGATAACATTTCCTCGGCGGAAGCGAGGGCCTGTTGGGCCTGCCGATAGGCGCTAAAACTTTTTACTACGTCCTCGAGTTGGGCGTATTCCATCGACAGGTTGCGAAACTTGTCCTGGTCGTTTATGGTTTCAATATCGGCCAGCAGGGCGGCAATTTCTTCGTGTCTTGCGCTCAAAACTTCAAGTTTATTTAATAGCGATTGTTTCATGTAATACGGGGATTATTCGTGAGAAATCAGCGATTGTATAAATCGTATGGTTGTCTGGTCGCCGGATTTTAGCGCTTTGCGCATCTCAATAGTCGGTCCGTGAAGCATTTTATTGGTGAGTGTATTGGCTAATCTTTGCAAAGCTTTTTCGGCGTCGTGATCTTGTTGATACTGCGCTAACACGCGGTCGATGCATTGTTGTTTTATCGCCTCGGCATTGTCTCGCAACTGCCTGATCTCATCGGCTGACTGGTGAGTTCTTAACCATTGTTCGAAGTTGGTGACTTCCAGGTTGATAATTTCCTGCGCGGCTTCGGCGGCCAGCTCGCGTCTTTGCTGGTTTTTATCGATGACGTGCATTAAATCGTCGACCGTGTAAAGATAAATATCCTCCAGCGTGCCGACCTCGCTTTCGATATCTCTCGGTACCGCCAGATCAACCATAAATATGGGGCGGCGTTTACGTAGTTTGAGCGCCGATTCTGTGGCGCCCTTGCCGAGTATCGGTAACTGGCTGGCCGTCGACGAGATGACGATATCCGCATTGACAAGCTGTTCCGGTACCTCGCCGATATGTACCGCTCCGGCGCCGACCTCTTTTGCCAGCCGCGCTGCATTTTCGAGGCTGCGGTTGGCTATCACCATCGAGCCAATTTTCTGGCTACGAAGGTGACGCGCTACCAGTTCAATGGTTTCCCCGGCGCCGATTAATAGTGCCTGTAATTCGTCCAGATTGCCGAAAATCTGCTTTGACAAATTGACCGCGGTGAAAGCGACAGACACCGGATGGGAACCGATTTCGGTATCGGTGCGGACGCGTTTGGCGACATTAAATGAGTGCTGAAATAGTCGGCCAAGAATGGCGTCGATACTATTACCGATGCGCGCCTGATCGAAGGATTGTTTTAATTGCCCGAGAATTTGCGGTTCGCCCAACACCATCGAGTCGAGGCCCGAGGCCACGCGAAATAAATGGCGTACTGCTTCCTGGTCGGTATGTAGATATAAATAAGGTGACAGTGCTTCTGAACTCATACCGTGATAGTTAGAGAGCCAGTTCGAAATAGCCTCACCGGAATCGCTGGAGGTATCGCAATAAATCTCGGTACGGTTACAGGTCGAGACGATAACAGTTTCATTAACCGCGGCTAAATCCTGGAGTTCAACCAGGGCCTTGCCCATCGCATCCGGCGCGAACGCGACTTTTTCGCGAATATCGACAGGTGCGGTCTGATGGTTGATGCCAAGCGACAATAAGGACATGGTTAAAAATAGTTACGTGTTAGCAGGCAATTTTCCGGTATTGATCCGCCAAATACAAGTTGATGCTAAAGAAAACCGCGTTTAAACGCGGCCTGCTATGCTACATTGTAAATGACTTATGTGTAGCTATATTTATATGTATTTAGCAGGTCTGGCTGGTTTTGGAACAAATCTCGCCTAAGTTGATCAAATTAGCAGGAAATTTTAATCAAATTGGGTATTGGGCCATCGGTTCGGGTTTTTTCCTGACTTTTCGCTTTTTAAACGGAGTGCTACACTCAATAGGTTAGGGAATGAAACTGGTCAATCAGAAAAATTGAATATGACATTGAAAATTGTGCGCAGATTAAAAATAGGGTTGGTGGTCCCCAGTGTATTCTTGCTGGCTGCTTGCGTGGGCTTGCAAGGTCCGTCATTGCAAAATGATTCTCTGCTGCAGTCGGATGCGGCTCAAATTAACCCGGGAATCTCACAGGAAAACGCTTTCAGTGAAGATGCTTATAATTTACTGGTAGCGGAGATCGCGATTTATCGTGGGCAGACCGATCTGGCAGTGCAGAGTTATCTGAATGTTGCCAAATCTCAGGATAATCCCGAGATCGCCGAACGAGCGGTACGTGTAGCGGTATATGGCCAGGACCTGGAGGCGGCCACGGAGGCTGCCCAGCGCTGGATCGAACTGGCGCCCGACCGGGCTGAGGCGCGGCAAATTATCGCGGCAATTTATATCCGTCAGGAAAAGGCCGAGGAAGCCTTTAAATATCTGGATGGCATTATTCAAACCAGTGAGATATCCGATGCGGAATTATTCGGCTCATTGCTTGGTGTGTTGGCGCGTGAAAAGAACATCTCCACGGTACTTGTAGTAACTCGCAAAATTGCCCGGAAATATCCGCATCGAGCCCACGCTCAATTCTTGCACGGCATGCTGGCCGCCCACGGCGATCAGTCTGAGGAGGCGCTGGAGTATCTTGATAAGGCATTGGCAAATCAGGATATTGAGGGTGCGCACAATGCAAGAGCCAAGCTGTTGATAAAACTGGGGCGACGTGAAGAGGCGGTTATCAGCTTACAAAAAGCGGTGCTTGCAAGGCCGGATGACCAGAAGCTGGGATTGACTTATGCGCGATTGCTGGTCGATGTAAAACAGTATGAAAAAGCGCGTGTCGAATTCGAAAAACTGCATCGAGCATCTCCTGATGATGTCGATTTATTGTATACCCTGGGGTTGTTATCTTTAGAGTCGCAGCGTCTCGATGACGCTGAGAAATATATGTTGAAGCTGGTGAAGATGAATCAACGCGCGGGCGAGGCGCAGTATTATCTGGGCCGGGTTAAAGAGGGACAGGGGCGTTACCAAAAAGCAATCGACTGGTACAGGCAAGTGCATGTCGGCGAATATCTTTTTGATGCGAAATTACGCATCGCCGATTTACTCAGTGAATCCGGTCGCTATGGCGAAGCCCATGATCACCTGGACGCCATGCTTAAAGGCAGTCAGTCAAATGGATCGCTGGTTCGCATCTATCTTTCCAAAGGCGAATTATTGCGCTCAGAAACACGCTATGAAGAAGCGGTGCAGGTCTACACGACTGCCCTGGCTATCGTCCCCGGTAATTCCGACCTGCTGTACGCTCGAGCGATGGTTTCGGAAAGAATTGGCCGTCTCGATATACTTGAAGCTGATATCCGCGAAATATTGAATACCGAACCGAATAATGCACACGCACTAAATGCGCTTGGATTTACCCTGGCGGATCAGACTGATCGATATGCTGAGGCTTATGATTACCTGAAGCGCGCCATCGAAATCAGGCCCGATGATCCCGCGATCATCGATAGCTTTGGTTGGGTCAACTATCGACTGGGCAAATATGATGAAGCAATTCGTTTACTACGTAAGGCCCTGTCACGACTTGACGATAGTGAAATCGCCGCGCATTTGGGCGAAGTACTGTGGGTTAGTGGCGCACAGGAAGAAGCAAAGAACGTATGGAAAAAGGCGCTGAAAAAATCGCCTGAAGATCCGTTACTACGAAAAATGATGCAGCGCTTTATTCAATAGGGTGCCTGGAGTCCAAAATCCCCAACCTACGGGTCGGTGCGCTGTAATTTCGCAGACATAATGCACTGGTAATCGGTGTTACGCCCTACTAATATGCGCCGATGCGTGATCTGGTGAATTTTATCCCGTTTTTAAATCCTCTCCGAGCTGGCAGTAATCAGTTACTGCGATTGGCGGCCTGGCTGTGGATAGCAATATCGTTAGTAGCCTGTAGCAGTATAAGCGATCTTCCGGTTACCGATCAAAGTTATCAGGACTGGGCCAGGTATCGGGTGCAATTAAGTAAAATTAATAGCTGGGAAATCCATGCGCGTGCGGCGATATTTGTCGAGCAGGAGGTTTACCAGGTAGGAATAAGCTGGAAGCGTGAAATCGATGTTTTTGTCATTGTCATCGAAGCGCCGTTCGGGCAAGGGGTATTCCGCGTCGAAACTAATCTACAGGACTATGGCCAGCCACCGATAAAGCTTTCGATGCCCGATGGCCAGGTTTATTTTGATGATTCAGCCGAGACCCTGTTGGTTAGGGCGCTAGGCTGGTCTATTCCGGTTAGTGGCCTGAAGTCGTGGATAAAAGGGTTGCCGCTAGCCAATACCGGCTATAGCTTTGATTTACAGGCAGATGGTCGATTGAAATCTCTGCGCCAGAGTGACTGGTTGATCAACTATCTGGAATATTTTCCGCGAGATACCGAGGAGCAGGGCTTGCCCCGGAAGATGTATCTCAAACATCCGAACCTGGCGTTAAAGATTGTCATCGAACGTTGGCATCCATTTAAAGCAGAAGTTAATTCACCGGTATTATTTCCCTCTTTCGATTAAGCCTGGGTCTCATGAAACACCTGTCACTGCAATCACCCGCCAAACTAAACCTGATGCTGCATATCACCGGTAGGCGGGATGATGGCTATCATTTGCTGCAGACGGTATTTCAGTTCATCGATTTGAGCGATCAAATGGGATTCCGTTTGACCACAGATGGTTCAGTAAAGCGAAATAATAGCCACACGCCTGTACCCGAAGCGCAAGATCTTGCGGTACTGGCTGCGCAGTTACTGCAAAAGCAGTACCGGGTAGAAAAGGGCATTCAGATTTCGATTGATAAACATATTCCGATAGGCGCTGGGCTGGGTGGCGGTAGCTCGAACGCGGCCACAACATTGCTTGCGTTGAATCAGCTATGGAGCCTGGATCTGGGACTAAGCGAACTTGCTGCAATTGGCCTCAGTCTGGGGGCAGATGTGCCGGTATTCGTGATGGGTGCGGCTGCCTGGGCAAGCGGAATTGGCGAACAGCTAACTCCGATTGAATTACCAGAGCCCTGGTACGTTGTAATCCATCCCGGCGTACAGGTTTCTACGGCAAAAATATTTGCAGCGCGGGAATTGACACGGGATTGTGATGCAATCACAATACGCGCCTTTCTGAGCGGATCGGGCAGTAATGTCTGTGAAAAAGTTGCCTGCAAGCTGTATCCGCAAATACAGCAGGCAATAGACTGGCTGAACCAGTTTGGCAGGGCGCGGATGACCGGGACCGGGGCTTGCGTATTCGCGGCTTTCGATAGCCTCGAACAGGCAGAAGGTGTAAAATCCCGCGCACCAGCGCACTGGCAGACCTTCGTCGTTAAAGCGACGAATAAAAACCCGGTTTTAGCACAGTGCGAAACACGGCTTTAAAGTAGCTGAAAATGAATTAATGGGCCGTCGCCAAGCGGTAAGGCACCAGGTTTTGATCCTGGCATTCGTTGGTTCGATCCCAGCCGGCCCAGCCATATTTTTGATTGAATGAGAGACCCAGATGGTTGCCAGTGTGGCCACGAACGATTTAATGGTCTTCACAGGAAACGCCAATCCCGAGTTAGCGCGGGCCGTAGCGCGTAACCTGGATATCCCTATTGGAGATGCTTCGGTAGGTATATTTAGCGATGGCGAAACATCGGTCGAGATCGGTGAGAATGTTCGCGGTAAGGATGTATTTATCATCCAGCCGACCTGCATGCCGACCAATGACAACCTGATGGAGTTGTTGGTCATGATCGATGCGATAAAACGTGCATCGTCGGACCGGGTCACCGCGGTCATCCCGTATTTCGGTTATGCGCGACAGGATCGTCGAGTGCGATCGCAGCGGGTTCCGATTACCGCCAAGGTCGTAGCTACCATGCTCGGCAGTGTCGGCGTCGACAGGGTTTTGACCGTTGATTTACACGCGGATCAAATCGAGGGGTTTTTCGAATGCCTGGTGGACAATGTTTATGCATCGCCCATCTTAATGGGTGATATCTGGAAGCAGAAATATCCGGATATGATAGTCGTGTCGCCCGATGTTGGCGGTGTAGTGCGGGCCAGGGCAGTGGCAAAACAGCTCGACGATGCAGAACTTGCGATCATCGACAAACGCCGGCCACAGCCGAATATGGCAAAGGTGATGAATATCATCGGCGAAGTGAAGGATAAAACCTGCATCATCGTCGATGACATGGTCGATACTGCAGGAACCTTGTGCCAGGCAGCCGAGGCCTTGAAAGAGCGCGGTGCGACAGGTGTCTATGCCTATTGTACGCACCCGGTATTATCCGGTAAGGCGATAGAAAATGTTGAAAACTCAGTGCTCGACGCACTGGTTGTAACCGATACGATTCCACTGTCGGCTGAAGCTGCAAAGTGTGAAAGTATTCGTCAGGTGTCGGTTGCCGGAATGTTGGCAGAAACGATTCGCCGCATTCATTTTGAAGAATCGGTCAGTTCATTATATATGGACTGACGATAGCTACTAAAGTTAAAGTAGCTCCTAGGTCGCCTCTTACAATGTAATTTTTTTGTGAGAGCAAGAAAGCGCCGCGCGCAGAACCGCAGTGTATATGAAATACATGAGGATTCGAGCACGGAGCTGACGCAGCAATCGCGAAAAAAGTGCATTGTAAGAGGTGACCGCTAGTTCCTCTCTGGTCGCAAGAGGGGTTTCCGTCAGTAGACGGTTTTTTTGTTTTTGGAGTACAGCAATGTCAGATAATATTCAACTGAATGCTGAACCACGTGCAGATTCGGGGAAAGGTGCGAGCCGCCGCCTGAGACGCATGGATTTGGTTCCAGCAATCGTATACGGGGGTGACGGTGATCCCCAGTCAATCAGCCTCTCGCACAATGAGTTTAGTCACGAACTTGAAAATGAGGCTATTTACACCCAGCTCATCGATCTCAATATAGGCAAGGACACAGACGAAGTAATATTGCGTGATCTGCAACGTCACCCGTACAAAAAAAGAATTTTGCACGCGGACTTTTTCCGTATCGATAAGAAAAAGCCGATACACGTGGTTGTGCCGATTCATGCACTCAACACCGAAGATTGTGTTGGCGTGAGACTGGATGGCGGTATGGTGACGCAGGTGGCCACTGAAATAGAAGTGGTCTGTCTGCCGAAAAATCTGCCGGAATACCTCGAAATTGATGTTCTCGATCTGCATCTGGGTGAAACCCTGCATCTGTCCGAAATCAAGATGCCTGAGGGCGTTGAGATCGTCGCGCTGACTTATGGTGAAGATCACGACACCGGCGTCATATCGGTAGTGAAAACCCGTGCTGAAGAAATCATCCCCGATGAAGCTCCTGAAGCTGTCGAAGGCGAAGAAGGTGAAGAAGGTGAAGGCGAGGAAGGTGATTCTGAAGGTGGTGGCGACACTGAAGGCGGCGAGACCACCAAGGAATAATATTCCTTGTGGTTGCGCTTACCGCGGACATACGTTTGATAGTCGGCCTCGGAAATCCCGGGGCTGATTACGTCGATAACCGGCACAATGCCGGATTCTGGTTTCTCGACCTGCTCGCAGATCATCTGTCCCTGACCTTTCGATTTGAAAAACGATTTAACGCCGATGAAGCTAAATATCGCGCGGGTGACAAGGACATATATCTGCTCAAACCCCAGACTTTCATGAATCGAAGCGGTCAATCGATTGGTGCCCTGGCACGGTTTTACAAGTTGAATCCGAAACAAATGCTGGTAGTTCATGATGATCTCGATCTGGCGCCCGGCGACAACCGTTTAAAGCAAGGTGGAGGACACGGAGGACACAATGGCCTGCGCGACACGATCAGTCACCTCGGTGATAAGGATTTTTTCCGTTTGCGTGTCGGCATTGGTCATCCCGGTGATCGCGACCAGGTCGTTAACTACGTGCTTCATCGGCCTTCCGTGCAGGACCGGGATCTGATTGAGGCGGCTAACCAACGCACGCTCGAGATAATGCCGCAGGTATTCGAAGGCCGGCTCGACAAGGCGATGCAGGCATTACATACCCCGGCTCAGCAGGTCAATCATGGGATTTAAATGTGGCATCGTTGGGCTCCCCAACGTCGGCAAATCAACGCTATTCAATTCGCTCACCAGGGCAGGGATAGCGGCTGAGAATTACCCGTTTTGTACCATCGATCCGAACATCGGAATTGTCGAGGTACCCGACGACCGGCTTCAGCAGTTGGCGCAAATCGTCAAGCCTAAAAAAATCATCCCCACGACCATGGAATTCGTCGATATCGCGGGCCTGGTCGCGGGCGCATCGAAAGGTGAAGGCCTGGGTAATCAATTCCTCGGGCACATCCGCGAAACCGATGCAATCGCACAGGTAGTGCGCTGTTTCGAAGACCCGGACATCGTCCATGTCAGCAATACCATCGATCCGCTGAGTGATATCGAAACCATCAATACCGAATTGTTACTGGCGGATATGGAGTCGATTGCGCGCCAGACCGAACGCGCCGCCAAAATGGCAAAATCGAACGATAAGGAAGCAAAGGCCAAACTTGTTTTTATGCAGGCGATACAGGCGCATGTGGAAGCTGGACATAGCGCGCGCAGTTTTGAGCTTGAGGATCAACATCACCACTGGATGAAGGATTTACATCTGATTACCGCGAAGCCAACCCTTTATATAGCCAATGTCTCTGAAGACGGTTTCGAGGATAACCCGCATCTGGACGCTTTAACCGACTTTGTCAAAGCCGAGGGTGCCGAGATGGTCGCTGTTTGCGCCGCAATTGAAGCCGATATCGCCGAACTCGATGCTGAAGAAGCGGCTGAATTTTTGCAGGAACTGGGCCTGGACGAACCCGGTCTGGACCGTGTAATTCATGCTGGATATCGCCTGTTAAGGCTACAAACCTACTTTACCGCCGGTGTACAGGAAGTCCGTGCCTGGACAATTCGCGCTGGTGACACCGCGCCAAAAGCAGCCGGCGTAATCCATACCGACTTCGAAAAAGGATTTATTCGCGCCGAAGTCGTCAGCTTCGATGATTTTATCGCCGGTAAAGGCGAACAGGGCGCCAAAGACGCAGGGCGCTGGCGCCTTGAAGGCAAGGACTATGTGATGCAAGAAGGCGACGTGGTGCATTTCCGTTTTAATGTCTAGGACAACTTCGCCATGATACGGGTGTAGCTTGACAGAGAGCATTCTTCAAGCGAAAATCGCGCTCCCCTCGACTGGGCAATCCAGTCGTTTATATTTTAATGTAATGGCTATGTAGCTCAGCTGGTTAGAGCACATCACTCATAATGATGGGGTCCCCTGTTCGAATCAGGGCATAGCCACCAACCTTTTCAATGACTTAGCGAATTCTTATGCAAGGTGCAATTACTGGGGTTACGCTGGGGTTACGGCTGAGGAGTAGTCCTGCGTTATTGACTACCTGAAAGCAGCTAAGGTTGATCCACATTTAATATCAGCAATACTGGGTTATGCTGACAATTCCATTACTACTGGCAGGTATGAATCTGGTGAGTGGGATTTAGAGCAACTTTGGGAAGCACCTGATAGAATTCCTGCACACGAATAATT
>Ga0255049_10000705_pt1 | contig 20028 bp, 18 predicted proteins | sample JV7_2_3_MG_FD_183615 | JGI IMG/M metagenome (GOLD analysis project Ga0255049, IMG submission 183615) | Seawater microbial communities from Jervis Inlet, British Columbia, Canada - JV7_2_3 | ecosystem: Environmental > Aquatic > Marine > Inlet | place: Canada: British Columbia | collected 2016-10-06
CCGCAATTACTGATCGTGTTGGTCATTGTGCTCGCGATATTCGGCACCAAACGAATCCGCACCCTGGGCTCGGATCTTGGCTCCGTCGTCAAGGGTTTTCGCTCGTCGATGAATGAAGCAGAAGAAGCCAAAGAGCAACTCAATGATGACTCACCCGGCGAGTCGACAGACGACGCCAATTTTGACAACACGCCGGTCGAAGAGAACCGCGAAGACTCTTAAGCTACTCGAACGCCATGTCCGGAGTCAGCTCTGCCGAATTAATTCTCCTCGTTGTAATCGGGCTTGTTGTGCTCGGCCCAAAGCGGCTGCCAGAGATTGCGAACAAGATCGGCAGCTGGATCGGCCAGGCACGACGCATGACGCGCATCATGAAACGGCAACTCGAAGAAGAGCTCAATCTCGACGACATCAACAGCATTAAGCCACCAAAGATTACACAGCAGACTGAATCCGCGGACGAAGAGCCGGAGCAAGACAAGCCAGCATGAGCGAGCCCGGCGAGAACGAGGAAGACCTGGCTGAAGGCACGCTGTTATCTCACCTCGTTGAATTGCGTAGTCGATTGGTCAAGATGGCCGCATCGGTAATCGTATTGTTTGCGGTACTCGTTCCTTTTAATCAGCAAATCTATGAGATGGTCTCCGCGCCACTCTTCGCCGCGTCGCCCGGCGTGCAAATGATTATCACCGGAACGGCCGCACCGTTGCTGGTGCCCTTCAAATTGACCTTTATTGTGGCGCTTTTTCTTGCGATGCCGGTCGTCCTTTACCAGGTCTGGGCTTTTGTCGCACCGGGGTTGTATCGCAACGAAAAGCATTTCGCATTTCCGTTGCTGGCGTCCAGCATTCTGCTTTTTTACACTGGCATAGCTTTTGCCTACTACGTTGTATTTCCGCTCGTCTTTGGCTTCTTCGGCTCAATCGAGATCGACGGCGCGCCATGGACGCCGGATATTGCTTCTTACCTAGATTTCATTACGTCCATTGTTCTGGCTTTCGGCATAGCCTTCGAGGTGCCGATCGCCACGTTATTGCTGGTATGGACTGGCCTGACAACGCCCGAGAAGCTCAGCAAAGCCCGGCCATATGTCTTCTTGATGGCGTTCGTCATCGGCATGTTTCTAACGCCGCCGGACGTGATTAGCCAGACGCTGCTCGCGATCCCGGTTTACCTGCTGTACGAGGCCGGTATCGTGATGTCACGCCTGTTTGCCAGGAAACCCGAAAAAGAGGCCGAACCGGGCGAAAATTAGCGGGTCAAGTAGAAAGATACACATGAAATAGTGTAACGTCGCTCACCGGCGCGAACCTACCAAAGAGTAAGGAACCTATGACTGAGATCACGGCGGACTCCGATCAGGCGCAAGTATTTGGCCACCCACGCGGGTTGATGACCCTGTTTTTCACCGAGATGTGGGAACGTCTCAGCTATTACGGCATGCGCGCTTTGCTGGTGTTGTTCATGACCGACCAGGTCATCAACGGCGGCATGGGCCTCAATGACCGTTCTGCAACCGCAATCTACGGTATCTACACCGCGCTCGTGTATGTGGTCGCACTGCCAGGCGGCTGGATCGCCGACCGGCTGCTCGGCGCACAACGTGCTGTATTTGTCGGTGGCCTCATTATCATGTCCGGCCATTTCGTGTTGGCCATTCCGTCAACGTCGGCCTTTTTTATCGGCCTGCTGCTGGTCATCGCTGGAACGGGGCTGCTGAAACCGAATGTCAGCGCTATCGTCGGTGAGCTGTATCCGCAAGGCGATCCGCGACGTGACGCCGGTTTTAGCATTTTCTACATGGGAATCAATACGGGCGCATTTCTCGGGCCCCTCATCTCCGGTGGACTTGGCCAGGCCGAAAACTTCGGTTGGCATTGGGGCTTCGCATCGGCGGGTGTTGGCATGTTGTTCGGGGTAATTCAATTCTGGATGACCAAACATCATCTCGGTACCGCTGGTATGCACCCTTCGAGCTCAGGCAATCCTGCTATCGACAAGCAAACGCGAAAAAACGGCTGGATTATGGTCGGCATTGGAGCGGCGGCTATCGTGCTCTTTGCCGCAACGGCACTTTCCGGCCGCTTTCAGCTGGACCCCGCCAAAATCTCACAGCAATCGACCGCGGTTATCGTTGGCATGTCCGTACTTTTCTTCGCCTACGTGCTGACGCTTGGCAAGCTGACGCGCGACGAGAAACAGCGCACCCTGGCGCTCATCATTTTGCTTATCGGATGCGCCATGTTCTGGTCTGGTTTCGAACAGGCTGGCAGCTCGCTCACTTTTTTCGCGGATCGTTACACGCAACTCGAGTTCAGCTGGTTCTCGATCCCTTCGACCTGGTTTCAATCAGTTAACGCCCTGTTCATCATCATGTTCGCGCCCGTGTTCGCCTGGTTGTGGGTTGCCCTGGCAAAACGAAACCTGAATCCGTCGTCACCCGCGAAATTCGGCGTCGGGCTGATCCTGTTGGCGGCCGGTTTCCTGGTCATGGTCGGCGCGGCAGCAATAGTCGCCAAGGGTGGCAAAGCCATGCCCACCTGGTTGATCATGACCTATTTACTGCATACCTTCGGTGAGCTGGCGCTTTCGCCAGTCGGCCTGTCGGTAACCACCAAACTCGCGCCGCATCGTTATGTCGGCCAGATGATGGGCATGTGGTTCATGGCGTCCGCACTCGGTAATCTGATCGCAGGTCAGATCGCCGGTGAGTTCGATGCCAATAACGTTGCAGCCTTCCCCGGCCAATACATGGATATCGTCCTGACCGCGGGTGGCGCCGGCCTGATCATGTTGCTGTTCTCCAAGCCGATCAAGAAACTCATGCACGGCGTCGATTAGGCGCCACTTAATTTCATTTTGCGGCGGCTGAGGCCGCCGCTTTTGGTGCTACAGGAACTGCTCTGAATGTCCGCTTTCGGCCATAAGCGGCCGTTGGATATTTGTTCAACGTAAGCAAAAATCTCGCGCGGTCTACTTCACCGGTAATTCGTGAGCCATCTCCGTAAGCAGCTTCCGCTGCTCGGCGGCGTTTTTGTCGTACTCGTCTAGCAACGCTATGAACTCTGGTTCGTCGCGGATCGGATTGTACAGGCTGCTGTAGCGAAACATAAGTTGCGATACGAAGTGGGCGTTAGCCCACTGGTCGGTTGCATCGAACTGCCTGAATGTCTCCAGCGCCGCGTCCGCTTCGTCCAGCGCCAAGAGACCCTCGATGGGCCGCAAATCAGCAGCACCCCGCGCCAGTAGGATGACACGGGGGTATTCGAATTTTTCGAGAAACAACCTCATCAATGGCTCGCCTCTCTGCACGTCGCCGTGTCTCAGCAACGCGAGTCCAACGTAAAAAGTTTGACGGAGTCTTTCGCTAATTCCGCTATCGAGGTCAGAGGGCGGGTTCACGAACAGGAGCGGATAGCGTTCTTCAAGTGTTTCCAGCACCTCGTCGAGCTTCCCCAGTCTCGACCCGTACTCGATGAAAGAAACATGGACGGGCTCGTAGCCGGTGACGCCCGGCGCATTCGACAACAACCACTTCAGCGCCGCGAAAACTTTCTGGTCATTGCGTTGATAGTACATGTCCAGCAACGTTGGGTTTAGACGATGAATGAAACCACCCTCCGGCTCGTGGGCAGCCGCACTCTCGATCCAGCGCTCGGCTTCGTCCGGCATTCCCGCGACAAGATAAAAGTGTGCGATATCGAATCGATTCCACCACTCGCGTGGGTCAACCTCGAGCGTTTCATACTTCGCAACGATCGCCGAACGATAGTCACCGAGGCTGAAGTAGAAAATGGACTCAATGTCTCGAAGGACGACTGAATCCGGGATCTTCTCCTTGCCGCGCCTGATTGTCTCCAGGGCCGCATGCGTTTGCTTCTGAGAACTTTGCACCCAAGCTAGCTCCACGTAATTCGCCTCGTCGAACGGATTTAGCCTGATCGCTTTCTGAACCAAAACCGAGGCCTCGGCAGATCGGTACTTACTGTGATGCCTCCTGAGATAGCGTGCATACGCCGTGAGCGCCAGCGTGTCATTGGGCCCGTTCTCCGCGGCTTCCCGAAACAGTTCGCCTTTGGCGTCGAGGTCGTCCGTCAGTTCTCCGAGAAGTGCCAGTGCTGTCGACATCCCCGGGGCGATCCGCAGCGCCGTGTTGGCTGCGTCACGCGCACGCGCCCTGATCTCTTCACCGTCCAGCTCCAACCTAAGGATCGCTCTAGGGGACATCAAATAGGTATACCCTAGCCTCGCATGCGCGCGCGCAAAGTTCGGGTCGAGTTTGATCGTTCTTTCCAATTGTTGCGCGGCTCTCTCAACGGACTCGGTGGTCGTTGACCGCAGGTTCTCGATGGCCTTCGAGTATTCCTCGAACGCGTGCAGGTTATCGGTTCCCTCGCGATCGATGCGCCGCTTCGTTTCGCCCTGCAGTGATAATTCTAGCGCTGACGTTACAGCCTCCGCGATCTCGTCCTGGATGGCGAAAACGTCGCCATAATCCCGGTCGAAGTTTCCGGACCAGAGGTGAGACTCGTCCTCTGCGTTAATCAGCTGTGCCGTGATGCGCAGCCTGTCGCCCTGGCGCTGGACACTGCCCTCGAGGATCACCGCGACCCCGATGAGCGCTCCAATCTCGCGAATGCTCAGTTCTTTCAGGCGATCCAGTTCTGTCGTTGTACGCGCCGTTACCAGCAGTCCCGGAATCTGCGCCAGTCCATGCAGGATGGTGTCCGTGATACCGGCTGCGAGGTAACTGTTTTCCTCGTCCGCGCTCATGTTCGCGAACGGCAACACCGCGACCGATCGCTCGGGTGGTGGTCCCGTCCACCACTTGTCGTAAGCAAATACGAGAACCGCCGCGGCGAGCACAGAGATGATGACGAAGTCTACGCGTCGCCCCGCAAAGCCTGCGGCTGGCTCGGCCGATCGCTCATCAGTGTCGAGACTAACGCCCTCGGGCGTTAGCTCGTAGAACCACGAGACGATCAACGCGATCGGGAAGCCGATAGCCAGTACTGTCAAGGTAATCGGGCCGATTGATTCAGGGAGCGGGCCCCGGTCGATCAGCAAGTCCACAACCTGCATGATCAGCCACGCCGCGCCCAGATAAAGAAGCGCCATGCGGAAGACGTTGCGCCGCCTGAGTTCTGAAACCAGCCCCATGTTTAAGGGTCTACGCCGCTACAGGCGCCCCGACAATCCGTATCTACCGCAGAATCGGGAATGTTCCGCTTTCGGGCGTAAAGCGGCCACTCATGGTGTACCTCAAAGAGCGGAGCGAGGGCGGCAGCTGCGGTTGGTAGGAGGCCCGTAGGAGCAGCTCCAGGCGCGAATCGCGGCTAAAGCCGCTCCTACGTTTTCTTTTTGTAGTACCGAAGTACCGCCGACAACACGAGAATTTCGAAAATGGCGGTGGGCAATGCCGCTTCGAAGCCGTAGTCACCCCCAGTCAGCCAGTCCGAGCCGCTCAGCGTGCTTGCAAAGAGTGACGAGTCCTCGCTCATGCCGGACACTTCGAGGCCGAACAGGCCTGACGCGGTCGCATTCCAACTGAAGTGATAGCCGATCAGCAACCACAACGAGCCGGTTCGGACCACCAACAAACCCATCAGGATTCCGCCAATTGCCGTGTACAACAGGCCCTGCCAATTCGCGCCGGGATTACCACTGTGTATTAGTCCGAACACGATTCCCGTAATTATCGCTGCGGCCGTCGGATTGAAAGCGATTGAGAACTGGCGCAACAGGTATCCTCGTAATACCAGTTCCTCCCACGCGGCCAATAAGTAACTTGCAGCGAGCATGGGTAACAGGTATATCGCCAGTGCGACCACATCCACTGCACCGGGCTTGATCTCTCCGAATCCGGCGAGTACCGCAAAACCGACGACTAACGTAACCGGCACAGCGCCGAGCAACGTTCCAACCAGGGTGTCGGTTATCGCTCGCCGCTTGAACCATAGGCCAATGGCCGCAAGACCCAGCGACTCAAAATACCGCAGGAGCACCGCCGCTATCAGAAGGGAGCCTCCTGCGATAAGCGACGCGAACGCCAACAGTGGCAATGGCTGCGTTACACCATCGACCCGCATACGAGGCAAACCCAGTGCTCGCCAGCCGATGTTGACGGCCGCGCCCAGCGCGACAATCAGAATGACGAACGCCACCATTCGCCATCCAGTCCGCCATTCGTTTTTGTCGCTGAAAAATACTGCCCGTATCCGATTCATCGCTCGACTGCCTGTCTGTTTAATTCCCAGATGCACGATACAGCAGAATGGATGCGTCAAAGCGCGACTCGGAAAGCACGATTGCGTAAACTCTGCCGAAAGAATAAGAGAGGAAAACCTCATGTCGGAAACCAGCACCTCGGAAAGTCGCACCGCCCGCATGCTCGCCACCGTCGAGCGCGTAGGCAATAAATTGCCCGATCCCGCGATGTTGTTTGTCTTCTTGCTGGTCGTTGTCTGGCTGCTCTCCTGGCTGCTGTCCTATGTCAGCTTCGAGATGATCGATCCGCGAAGCGGTGAAGTGCTGGTCATCAACAACCTCTTGTCCGGACCGGCAATGACCGCGTGGCTGTCGGTCATGGTGACCAACTTCTCGCATTTCCACCCAGTTGGCGTTGTACTCGTGGCAATGCTCGGTATTGGTGTTGCGGAACATACCGGGTTCATCAATACCGGCTTGCGCGCATTGCTGGGCGTCACCGCAAAGTGGCTGGTTACACCGATGGTCATCCTCGTCGGCATTGTTAGCCACTCCGCAGTGGATGCCGGCTATGTCCTCGTTATTCCGTTGGGCGGCGTTATTTTTTACGCGGCTGGCCGACACCCGCTAGCGGGCATCGCTGCCGCATTTGCCGGTGTGTCCGGCGGTTTTTCGGCGAATTTCGTACCGTCTTCGCTCGACCCATTGCTGCAGGGGCTGTCGCAGGCCGGTGCGCGCATACTCGATCCCGAGATTGTGCTCAATCCGCTCAACAACTACTTTTTTACGACGGTGTCGTCGGTACTTATCGTTGGCCTCGGCTGGTACCTGACCGACAAGGTTATTGAGCCCCGCCTTAAAGGCGTCGAGCTCGACGGCGACCTTGAAGACCTGCCGAGAATGCACGATCTTGACCCAAACGAGCGCAAGGGCCTGCGAACAGCATTGCTGGCATTGCTGGCCGGTGTCGTGTTCATGGTCGTCACGGCCTGGCCTGCGGACTCGGCATGGCGCGACGCGAATGGTTCGCTGGCAACTGGCGCCGCACCGATCATGGCTTCGATCGTGTCACTGATCTTTTTGATGTTCGTTATTCCCGGCATCACCTACGGCATCGCCGCCAAAACAATAAAGAGCTCCAAGGATGTCATTGACGGCATGACCAAGGCCATGCACCTGATGGCCTATTACCTCGTCATCATGTTTTTTATTGCACAGTTTGTGTACGCCTTTGGCCAGTCGAATCTTGGCGTGCTGCTGGCGCTGCAAGGTGCCGCAGGATTGAAAGCACTCGCTATGCCGGCCGCCGTTACGTTGGTGGGAATCGTGTTGCTTACTGCCTTTATCAACCTGTTCGTCGGCTCGGCAACGGGTAAATGGGGGCTGCTCGCCCCGATCTTTATCCCGATGCTGATGACGCTGGGCATTTCACCCGATCTGACGCAGGCCGCTTACCGCGTCGGTGACTCAAGTACGAACATCATCACGCCACTGATGCCGTACTTCCCTCTGGTCGTTGTGTATTGTCAACGCTACGTCACAACAACCGGCATTGGCACGTTGACCGCGATGATGTTGCCGTACTCAGTTACCTTTATTATTTGCTGGACAGCGTTTCTTGTAATTTACTACCTGCTCGGCTTTCCGCTCGGCATTGGGGCGAGTTACACCTACCCGTAACTCAATCGCCTATACATGCGCCGGCGTAAGCTTTGTCTACGCCGGAGTTGCCAAGCTGGCATTCATTGTCGTAAGTCACGCCGTCGAGACCGCAGACGGGTAGATAGTCGCGCGGGCAGTTACGTCCCTGTTCCTCACACATCCCCGCATAGTCGATTCGAATACCACGCCGCTCAGCATGGCAAGCATTGCCATAGGTCAGCTGATCGGAGCCGCATACGGGCACGAACATGCCAGGGCAGGGGCGTACATCGCAGAGACCTTCCGTGAAAGTCGTAACCTCCGCGCTTTCCGCGTCACAGGCATTGTCATAGCTCTGGCCGTCGTCACCGCAAACCGGCGCAAATACCGATGGGCAATTATTCAGGGCGCAGGCACCCTTTTGCTGCACGGGCACGCGGCCTGCATCCGCTTCGCAACGATTCAGATAGGTGCGGCCATTCATGCCGCAGACCGGTTCCTCGACGCTCGGACAACCGCTCTCTGTACACGCCCCCAGCCCGGCAAGCGTCACGCCGGCTTGTGCCGCGAGACATTCATTGACGTAGGTCTCGCCGTTAACACCACAGACCGGATCGAATTGCATTGTGCATGCATCTTCGTCCGACTGAGCAACAAGAATGTCGCCGTCATTGCTTGCCATTAGCTCTAAAGGAATGGCCAGCACAATCAAGGTGAGTAATGTTCGCATCATGCTTCTTTAGAGCTCCTTGCCAATATCGGGTTCAACCAATTTTCGCGGCACCCCAGTAGTTGTACGTGAAAACCCTCGGCCCGGGAATATACATGCGGTTGTCATCGACAATCGAGAACCCAGCGGTTTCGATGACGCCGGGTATATCACGATCAATGTTGCAGCCTCCCGCGATTCGGCGCCAGCCAGGATTGAGGCGCTCTTGCCAGCGCCGAACGCCCGCATCTGGCGCCTTGCCATGTTCGCAAAATAACAGCCGGCCACCCGGCTTGAGTACCCGGCGCATACCCCGCAGGGCCGATGCCGGGTCCGGAATCGTACATAGTGTATAGGTGATCAGGACCGTATCGACGCTCGCCGCCTCGAGCGGGATTTCCTCTCCGGGTAATTCGATGAGCTCTACGTCCATACCTGACGTGGCGATCGGCTCTGCCGCCAGTTTTCGCATTCCTTCGGCGGGCTCCAGGCCCCATATCCTCCCGACCTTGCTACGATCGTAAAACGGCAAGTTCAAGCCGCTACCAAATCCGATCTCCAGAACATCGCCCAACGCCGCCGGCACGATTTTTTCTCGTTGTTTGCGAATCGGTTTGGTGCCGCAAGAGAGGTTAATGAGATGCGGCAGAATGTGGTTGTCGTACCAGCCCATGCATTACCTCACTGACGGGTATCAATTCCACGTCATCGTCGTCCAGTTCTCGAAGCTTACGCTCGAGAAACTCCAATGTCTCAGGGTAGGGGTGCCCGATCGCAACCGCAACACCCTGTTGCCGGGCCAGCATGATCAGCCGTTGGAATTCTCGCGCCAACGCATCTGGCGTTCGATCGTTGTCGAGAAACACATCTCGTTTCACGGCGGTCACGCCCGCCTCCGCGGCGAGTTGCAATGCCACGCTTTCATGCGTCGTATAACTGTCGACAAAAAACAGACCGTCGCGTGCACGAATCTCCTCCATGAGCCACTCCATATGTCCCGGATGCCGCGTCAAAAGGCTGCCGCGGTGGCTGCTGACCCCAATGGCGTGAGGAACCGAGGCTAACGCCGCATCGAATGTATCGTGAAATGCGCTGCGACTCATATCGAGCGTGATACTGGCGGGTTCATCCGGCCCCAAATGCTCGATTGATTCAAGCGGCAAGTGCAACAACACCTCTTTACCCTTGTCGTGTGCTGCCTCGGCGAGCGACCGGCCGCGCGGGGTTTCCGGCAGAATGGCGTAGGCAATCGGCCCTGGCAGGTTTATTGCTCGCTGACCAGTTTCGAGCTGATAGCCCAGATCGTCAATGATGATCGCGATACGCGGAATTGATTGTGCACTGGCTTGCGGCATCAGCGACAGCATGGCCGCCAAAACTGCCGCTCTGAACCACATCATTGCGCGCTGCTGTGCATCACCCGCCGGCGTTGCAGGCGCTCAATCGCTTCGAGTAGTTGCCCGTCATTTTCGCGGTCGACTGCGCCGGCGAGGCTCAGGTCCGGAAAACCATCGGTGTCGTCGATGTAAACGTCCGGTGTGATACCTGTCTCATGGATTGAGTCACCCGATGGCGTGTAATAGCGCGACGTTGTTATCTTTATTGCTCGACCCATGGAAAGCGGCATCACGGTCTGCACAAGGCCTTTGCCGAATGTCGGCGTACCAACGATGACGGCGCGCCCATGATCCTGCAGCGCGCCAGCTACGATTTCCGACGCCGACGCAGACCCTTTGTTCACCAGGACTGCAATCTCCGCGCCGTCGAGCACGTCGCCCCGATGCGCCGACCGTGTAAACCTGGAATCCGTGGTACGTCCCTCAGCCGAAACAATAACCCCGGAATCGAGAAACAAGTCTGACACAGCGACAGCCGCATCGAGAACTCCGCCAGGGTTATTGCGGAGATCCAGTATCAGGCCGTCCAGCATTCCACCCTGGTTATCCTGCAGTTCGTCGATCGCACGACTAAGTTCACGGGCAGTCGCTTCGCTAAATTGGCTGAGACGAACGTAAGCGTACGCCGGCTGCAATGTTTCGTAATACACGCTCGCAACACGGATAACTTCGCGGTGCATCTCGTGCTCGATTGCAATGTCGTCACGCAAAACAGTGATGGAAATTTTCGAACCTCGCCGTCCGCGCATGCGCCCAATCGTATCTTGCAACCTATTTGCCTCGACCGCGATCCCGTCGACGGCAATAATTTGATCACCACTCTGAATTCCGGAACGCGCCGCGGGTGACCCCGCGATTGGCGTAATCACTCGAATATTGCCATCGACCTCGGATACCTCCACGCCAATGCCCGTGTAGCTGCCTGTCGTGCTGATACGAATGTCGCGATATTCATCTGCGTCTAAATACTGGGAGTGTGCATCGAGATCGCTGACCATGCCGCGAATCGCACTTTCAAGCAGCTCGCTGTCGTCAATCGAATCAACGTATTCTCGTTTAACGCGATCCATAACCTCTGCGAACAGCTGCGCCTGCTCGAGCGCTACGTCATCGTTGCCCTGCTGCCGCTTGTCAGCCACCAGCCCGCCGCTATAGGACAGACCAAGGCCCATCACTGTGCCGATGACCAGAACCAGAATAATCCTGGTTTTCAATGACATGCGCCTCTCCAAGTGCCCGCGAGTCGCGCGGAGCCTTACGCGACTATCGACGATAGCATAGCGCTGTGGGAGCACCTAACCGCGTTTGTCACGTTTTCAGACTAGCTTCCCGGGCGCCTCGTGACCCACATTCGAGGGTTCAGCGGCCGGGTACCGTGGCGAATTTCGAAGTACAGCGCCGTCCTTGTCTGGCCGCCACTGTCACCAACCGTGGCAATTACGTCGCCTGGCGCGACCCAGTCGCCCGTGCTCTTGAGTGTCGTCTCGTTGTAGCCATACAGTGACATGTAACCCTCGCCGTGATCGACGATGACAAGCAGTCCCAGGCCCGCGAGCCAGTCCGAAAACACGACGCGACCGTGATAAACCGATCTGACTTCGTGCCCTCGTGGTGCCGCGAGGACAACGCCGTTCCACTTCAGCCGGTCAGTAACGCGTGGCTGCCCAAAATCATGCAGCAGTGTTCCTGCGACGGGCCAGGTTAGTCTGCCTTTGTGGTTACTGAACGGGCTTTCCGAGCTGATTGGATAATCCGATAGTATGCTGGACAGTTCGGCAATTAATTGAGACAGGTCCCTTTCCTGTGCCGCCAGCTGTTCTATCTTGCGGCCTTCGTTGGCCATGCGGCCCTGAACCGACACCAGTAACTTGTGCCGTTTTTCCTGCGCTGTGTTCAATTTGGTCAGTTCGCTGTAACGCTGCCCCGCGATTTTGACGAGTCGTGCTTCCTCCGCCGCAACTTTGCTTCGCAAATCCGCGAGCTGACGAAGGTAAGCAGTGACAACGTCTATGTTGCCTGCCCGATAGTCGTTCAGGTAGCGGTAATACATTATGAGTCGGCCCAGCGTGGCCGGGTCTCTTTGATTGAGAAGCAGCTTGGCCCGCTCCTGGCTTCCGCTCATGTAGGCGGCGCGCACCTGCGATGCGAGCTCGCGCGATTCAGTCTCGAGCTCGGCTTCGTGTTGTTCAATCTGCCCATCGAGTTTCAATTTCTGGCTGATACTGTAATCCCGCTCTCTTTCAAGCTCCTTCAGCCGTATTCGTTTTTCCGATATCTCCAATTCTGCGGATCTCAGCTCCCCTGTTAATCGATCGCGGGTGAGCGCACTTCGATCCATGCTCCTTTTGAGTTCGCTTATCCGTTCGCGAACCTCTTCAAGTTCCTGCTCCTTAATCTTGGCGAGGCCCCCTTCCGTATTTTGGGCTTCTGCTGCCAGCGCCGTCAGAAGCAACACTATTAGGACTATCCGCAGTTTCATGGTTCGGCAGTTTGGTATAATGTGTCCTCTGCCACAACCTGGGGCGCCACATCTGGCGCCCGCGATAAAAACTCATGGACCAATTTTTAGAATTCACCAGTAATAATACGATACTGGTGCTCATGCTAATGATCAGCTTTTTCGTGCTGATCTTCAGCGAGTTGCGCCGCAAGGCCAGCGGCATGATTGCCGTTGATCCGGTCGACGCTGTGCAGCTAATTAATAATGATGGGATCGTTCTCGACCTTCGAAGCAATGAAGCGTACTTGCGCGGCCATATCGTCAATGCGAAAAGCATTCCTTTCGATGAACTCGATGCGCACAAAGACAGGCTCAACGGCTTAAAGAACAAACCGATCGTTGCGGTTTGCGAAGCGGGAACAACATCGAACCGAGCTGTCGCGTCGCTCAGGGGTTCGGGTTTTGAGTCCATCTATGGTTTGAAGGGCGGAATGAACGCCTGGACCCAGGCCGGCCTCCCAGTTGTCACCGGGAAGAAGACCAAGAGTAAGCGGTAAGGCAACGGCTAAATTTCTATATATGCCTGTCGGCCGAAGGCCTGACGGGCGTCTTTTTCAAGAACAGGAAACCAAAATGGCAGACGAGAAAAAACCTGAGAACGGCAAGCGCCTTTCCATAGTAAAAATTTACCTGAAAGACATGTCGTTCGAGTCGCCCATGTCACCCGATGTATTTAAGCCGGAGTCGTGGGCGCCGCAGACAAATCTAAACCTGCGCAGCAACCATAATCACATTGACGGCGACGTTCACGAAGTCACGTTGACTATTACAGTAGACGCCAAAGATGACGATAAGACTCTTTTTCTTGTCGAAATTCAGCAGGCCGGGCTGTTTGAAATGACCGGCTACGCTGAAGAGGAGCACGGCGCGATTGTTGGCAGCTTTTGCCCGAGCGTTTTGTTCGCCTATGCGCGCGAATCTATCGCCAGCGTGATTCAGAAAGGCGGCTTTCCGGAATTCATACTGCAGCCCATAAATTTCGACGCGCTGTATGCGGAATCACAACGACAGGCATCCGAGGCGGCCGGCGAGGAGAAACACTAATAGGTACGTCGCGCGTACAAGCTGTCGTCGGTGCCGGCTCGTGGGGAACGGCGCTGGCGCTGCAGTTTGCGCGTAGCGGGTGTGCCGTACGACTGTGGGGCCGTGATCGTGAACAACTGGAGGCCATGTCCCGCGATCGAAATAATGCGCGTTATCTGCCCGGAATCGCCTTTCCTGACAATTTGCAAGCGCTTGCCGACCTGGAAGAATGCCTTACTGGCGTCACCGACATCCTCGTCGCGGTCCCCAGCCACGGGTTTCGTGAAACGCTGCAGGCCATACGCCCGTATCTCGGCGACGACTCGCGTGTCTGCTGGGCAACAAAAGGCTTTGAGCTGCACACCGGCAAATTACCGCACCAGGTAGCCGGCGACGAACTAGGCGCCAAGAGGCCGGTCGCCGTTTTGTCGGGCCCCACGTTTGCAAAAGAAGTCGGTGAGCGATTGCCGACCGCGATGACAATTGCCGCAAACGACAGCGACTTTGCAATTGAACTCGCTGAATCGTTGTCGGGCGATAGTTTTCGCGCCTACACGTCCGATGACATGATTGGCGTGGAAGTCGGCGGCGCCGTGAAAAACGTGCTTGCGATAGGTGCCGGCATGTCGGATGGGCTGGGCTTCGGCGCGAACTCCCGCATCGCGCTGATTACGCGGGGGCTTGTCGAGATGACGCGTCTCGGTGTTGCGCTGGGTGCAAAACAGGAAACGTTCATGGGGCTGGCTGGCATGGGCGACCTCGTTCTGACTTGTACGGACAACCTTTCGCGCAATCGCCGCATGGGGCTCGCGCTCGCACGCGGGCAGTCTGTTGACGAGGCGCAACAAGATATTCAGCAAGTCGTCGAAGGCGTTATGGCCGCTGAAGCGGTTAACGAAGTTGCTGACAAACTCACGATCGAGATGCCTATCTGCCATCAGATTTATCGCATTCTTTACGAAGGCGCTCCTCCGCTCGACGCCGTCGGCGCGTTGATGGGCAGGGAGCTCACGTCGGAGCATTAAAATGGGTGACCACTCTTTCCGCAATTATTTGTTGGCCGTAGCGGCGCTTCTGCTGGCTTTGGGTCAGGTCAGTGCACAACGTGTGTTCGACGTTGATATTCTTGCGGAGACTTTCGGCTTCGATGAGTCGACCAGGAAATCAGTCGATCTCGCAGATTTGAAACAAGGCTGCGCCGCACGCGACTGCATTCCGTCTATCGATGCACCAAAATTTGTCACCGCGAACAATGCCGATCACGTTAACGACAAAGACATTGTTGTAGCAATCTCGATTGACGGCGATTTTCGGGCCTACCCCACTCGCATTCTCGACCACCACGAAATCGTCAATGATTCGATCGCAGGCGAACCGATCGCTATTACCTGGTGTCCATTATGTGGGTCGGCCGTCGGCATCCGCCGGGAGGTCGGTGGCAACATTACCAAATTCGGCGTCTCCGGCGTTCTCTATAACAGCGACCTCGTGCTTTACGATCATGCAACCGAATCGCTTTGGGATCAGATCGAAGCCAGGGGAATCGTCGGACCAATGACGGACGAGCAGCTTCAGTTTGTTCCGGTGTCAATGACGCACTGGGGCCGCTGGCGCAAAGCACACCCCGATTCGCTGGTTCTATCTGAAGACACCGGTTTCGAGAAGGACTATTCGAAGGATCACTACGCCGAGTACCGGAGCTCGACCGGGCTGTTTATGCCAGTTAGCAACAGTGACGACCGCATACATCCCAAAACGGTCGTTTACGGATTCAATCTCGGCGACGGACCGGTTGCGTTCGCGGCATCATTACTCGATGACGGCTCGATTTACCATTACGAGCGAAACGGGGAAGCTTGGGTATTGCGAGCAGAGAAAGATGGCGCCGTAACGTTGCAAAAGGCCGGTGCGGCGTCGGCCCACACTCCAATAAGATTATTCTGGTTCGCTTGGTACACGTTTCATCCGCAGACGGAGCTAGTGTACTCGGGCTCAGGTATCGAAAAATAGAGTATGCTCTTGTGGCCTGATCAGGCGACTAGAATAAAAAGGGGGATCGATGATGGACAGACGCCAATTTTGCCGCACGACACTTGCAGCGAGCGTTGCAGCAGCGATTCCGTTTCTGCCGGGCTGTGAAAGCAAAGCCCCGGTCGCGACGGAAGCCAATACCAGTATTCGCGGAATATCCCTCAGTGGAGCGGAGCTTGAGCTGGAGAAAGCAGCGATCAAAGAACTCGGTGAGAGCATGACCGGCCCGGTCCTGTTGTCCGGCCATCCCGATTACGACAGCGCTCGGACAATCTGGAACGGCATGCACGACAAGAGTCCTGCGCTTATCGCCCGCTGTTTGAATGCCGAAGACGTCAGCCAGGCCGTAACGTTTGCCCGTGAGCGCGAGTTGCTCGTTGCCGTTCGCGGTGGCGGCCACAGCTGGCCCGGCAAATCGATCTGCGATGACGGCCTGATGATCGACCTCTCACAGATGAACACCGTCACTGCAGATCCCGACACACAGCGCGCTCACTCACAAGGTGGTGCGCTCTTGAATGCGCTCGACACAGCATCTCTTGAACATGGCCTGGTTACTACCGCGGGTGTTGTTTCGCACACCGGCGTTGGCGGCTTCTCTCTCGGTGGCGGCTTTGGTCGACTTAATCGCAAGTACGGGCTAGCGGTCGACAATCTCCGTTCGGCGGAAATCGTAACGGCCGACGGCAAGATTCGCAGAGTCAGCGAAGAGGAGGGCTCCGACCTGTTCTGGGCCATTCGCGGCGGTGGTGGCAACTTCGGCGTCGTCACCGATTTCGAATTTCAACTGTATCCATTCGAGCGCAACATCTTCTCCGGCGGTATCGTCTGGCCGATCGAGCAGGCCAGGGACGTGCTTGAGTTCTACGCTGAGCACGCTGCAAGCTACTCCGACGAGATGTATATCGGACCGACTCTAATGACTATGCCCGACGGTACCGGCGTGATCGCGATGAGTGTTGTCTATAACGGGGATCCTGCTGCCGGGGAAAAAGAGCTCGAGCCGTTACGCAAAGTCGGCACACCTATGCAGGATGGAGTCACGATGCAGGACTACATGGTCATGCAAACCGATAGCGACGTCGCTTTCGGTCACGGCGTTCGCTCCTATGCCAAGAACGGCATGGTCAAAGAATGGTCGCAGGGACTGGTTGACGCATTGCTTGACGCTTACAACCGGGACCCACGTATCTTTATTACTAATCACGTCGCTGGCGGTGCGGTCAAACGTGTCGGCGAACTGGATACGGCGTTTCCGCATCGCAACGCAGAGATCATGCTCGTTATTGTCAGCGGCTGGATGGATCCGGCACAAGACAAGCAAGCTATCGCCGCCACGCGCGAGGTCTATAAGAAGCTTGACCCGTTCACGGGCGGCTATTACAGCAACATTGATACTGATCGCGCCAAGGTTGCCGGCAATTATGGCCCGGCGTACGACCGTTTACATGCGGCCAAAAGCCAGTATGACCCGGGTAACCTGTTCCGGCTGAACAGCAATATTAAGCCCAGCTAACTGCCGTCTTCGAAGCCGAGCTGCCGCCAGGCCTCGTAAACGATGACGGCCGCGGCATTGGACAGGTTCAGGCTGCGGCTGCCCTGACGCATCGGCAGCCTTAGCCGCTGTTCGGCCGGCAGCGCCTCAAGCACTTCGGTCGGCAGGCCGCGCGTTTCCGGCCCAAGCAAGAAAGCGTCGTTCTTCCTGTAGTTCGGCACATCAGGGCGAGTCTGCCCGTGCGTGCTGAGCGCGAACACCCGCGGCTGGCCGAGCACTTCCAAACACTCGACCAGTGATTTGTGCGTCTTGATACTTGCGAACTCGCGGTAATCGAGCCCGGCGCGCCGCAGCTTCTTTTCTTCGAGATCGAAACCAAGTGGCTCAATCAGGTGCAGCGCAACACCGGTATTCGCACAAAGGCGAATTACGTTGCCCGTGTTTGGCGGGATTTCGGGTTCGTAGAGAATCAGGCTAAACATTTCGCGGGCATGGCCCCCTCCTACAAGTACGCGTAGAATGCCGCATCCGATGGCCGGCTCACAAACAAATCCTCTGCAGGTCGACTTTTGCGGCCTGTTACTCCGCTCGCCAATCGTGCTTTTGTCCGGCTGTGTGGGCTTCGGCGAGGAGTACACGCGCGTTGAGGGTTATTCCAATACGGACGCTGGCGCTATCGTTCTCAAAGGCACCACGCTGGAACCGAGACTCGGAAATCCGGCGCACCGCGTCTGCGAGACGCCAATGGGTATGCTCAACGCAATCGGCCTGCAAAACCCGGGTGTCGACAAGGTCGTCGATGAAATTTTACCCGGGCTAGATTTCGAAGAGACGCGATTCATGGCCAATGTTTGTGGCTCGACGATCGAGGATTACGCCGCCGTGACCGAACGCTTCGACGACTCACCGATCGACGCGATCGAAATCAACATTTCGTGCCCAAACATCAAACAGGGTGGCGTGGAATTTGGCAACAACCCGGAAATGTCGGCACGTGTAGTCGAAGCCTGTCGCGCCCGGACCAACAAACCTATCATTACCAAGTTGTCGCCAAATCAGACCGATATTCGCGAGAATGCGCGACGCTGTATCGAGGCTGGCACCGATGCCTTCGCGGTGATCAACACCGTCATGGGCATGGCAATCGATGTTGAATCACGACAACCGATCATCGGTAATGTTCGCGGCGGACTTTCCGGCCCTGCGATAAAGCCAATCGCTTTACTAAAAACAAAGGAAGTTTACGAAGTGGCCCAGGGTCACAACGTGCCCATCATCGGGCAAGGCGGAATCGCGACGGCCAGTGACGCGATTGAGTTCCTGATAGCCGGTGCAGCGACCGTCGGCGTCGGCACCGCGTTATTTTACGATCCGCTTGTGTGCAAGAAGATCAATGACGGCATTGCTGAACACCTTGCGCGGCATGAAATGAGCTCCGTCACAGAGATCACAGGTACACTGCAGATCTGACGGTTCTGGTAAGGGGGCGGCCATCTCCATACTTGCAGAATTGAAACGGCGCAACGTACTTCGCGTCGCCGCTGTGTATCTCGCTGTGGCGTGGCTGTTGCTGCAGGTCGTCGATACGATCGCGCCGATAATTGAGCTGCCCATTTCGATCCAGAAGATTGTCTTGTTGGTGCTAACCGTCGGGTTTCCCATTGCCATAATCCTGGCCTGGGTTCTTGAATTGACCCCCCAGGGCTTACAGCGTGACAGCGGCAGCGACACGCCGAACCCATCGTTGTCTCGGCGGCTGGACAAAACCATTATCGTTGTGCTCGCGCTTGCCGTTGTCTACTTCGTCGCTGAGAAGACACTCTTCAGCGTAACAGCGACAGACATGCAGCTCGGCCGTTCCATCGCCGTCCTGCCGCTCGCCAACCTCAGCCAGGACGAATCCACCACACCTTTCGCGCTTGGAATTCATGATGATTTGCTGACTAACCTGTCCAGAATCAAATCGGTCCGAACAGTGTCGCGAACGTCTGTCATGCAGTATCAAAACACGACCAAGACCATTCCGGAAATTGCAGCAGAACTTGGTGTTGCGACCGTGCTCGAGGGCGGCGTGCAGCGGTCCGGTGATCGTGTGCGCATTAATGTACAGCTCATTGATGCAACAGACGAACACTTATGGGCGGAAACCTATGATCGGGAGTTGACCGCAGCCAACATCTTCGACATTCAAAGTGACATTTCGAAAATGATCGCCAATCAACTGCGCGCAACTTTGACGGCGGATGAAAAGCAGCGACTCAACACGGTGCCAACACAAAGCATTGCAGCGCTCGATTCCTATTTTGTCGGCAAACAATTGCTGGAGTTGCGCACACTCGAGTCGCTGACGGCTGCGGTCGAGCACTTTGAAAGCGTTGTGGAAATTGATCCCGATTTCGCGCTCGCGTGGTCAGGGCTTGCCGATGCCTACATGCTGCTCCCGGAATACTCGGCATCAATCGATCGCGAAATGGTTGTTGAACGATCAACTTTTGCAGTGGCGCGCGCGCTTGAACTCGACCCGGATCTGCCGTACGTCAGTAGTTCGGCCGCGTGGTCCAAACTGATCCATGACTATGACTGGCGTGGCGCCGAAGAGGCGTTTCGAGGCGCGCTGGAAGTCGAGGCGGACAATACCAGCGTATTGCATTGGTTATCGCACACGCTGTCCTGGCAGGGACGCCAGGACGAAGCGCTCGAGGTCGCCAGGCTCGCCGTCGCCATTGAGCCTTTTTCCAGGTTAATGAACATGAATTTCGCCTACATACTGATCGATGCGGGACAATACGATGAGGCGTTAGACATTGCCAAAGAGCTGCGCTTGCGCGAGCCCGGGTATGCTGCCTTACGGCGCAATCTTTATCTGCACGAACTGCGCTCGGGCCGCATCGGGGACGGCGCAGAATCGTTTGAATACTATACGACGGCGACTGGCGGTGACCCTGATGCGGCGCGTGCAATTGCGAGGATGTTCATTGACTACGCCGGCTCGGGCGAAGTCGGCCAGATCACGGATGAGCTAATC
>Ga0255049_10000707_pt1 | contig 19976 bp, 20 predicted proteins | sample JV7_2_3_MG_FD_183615 | JGI IMG/M metagenome (GOLD analysis project Ga0255049, IMG submission 183615) | Seawater microbial communities from Jervis Inlet, British Columbia, Canada - JV7_2_3 | ecosystem: Environmental > Aquatic > Marine > Inlet | place: Canada: British Columbia | collected 2016-10-06
GGCACTGGCGTAGTAAGGATTGCCCTGGGATTCGTACTGTTCTCGAATTTCACTTTCGAATTCAGACTGCGCTTCCTCTGACCACTCTTCCCCACGGGCCTCGAAACCCTCGCGCTTGACGGTCGAAAAAACCAACGCCGCCTGCTCCCCACCCATGACTGAAATTCGTGCGTTTGGCCACATCCACATCATGCGTGGATTGTAGGCGCGTCCGCACATCGCGTAGTTGCCCGCGCCGAAAGAGCCGCCGATGATGACTGTAAATTTGGGCACGGTTGCCGTCGCAACTGCGTTGACCATCTTCGCGCCTTCTTTTGCAATACCGGCGTGCTCGACGCGCTTGCCCACCATGAATCCGGTAATGTTTTGCAGGAAAACCAGTGGGATGCCGCGGCGATTACAGAGCTGGACAAAATGTGCGCCTTTCTGAGCCGACTCCATGAACAATATGCCGTTATTCGCAACGATGCCGATCGGACAACCGTCGATATGCGCATAGCCGCATACCAGCGTCGACCCATACAATTTCTTGAATTCCTGAAACTCGGAGCCGTCGACAATTCGTGCGATTACCTCACGTACGTCATAAGGAAACCGGTACTCGTGCGAAACGATTCCGTAAACATCGTCTGCAGGATAAGCAGGCTCAATGGATTTTCGCAGCTTCACGCTGGGCTGTTTTTGGATATTGAAATTGGCAACGATTTCCCTGGCTATTTCCAAAGCATGGGTGTCGTTGTCCGCCAGGTGGTCGGTTACCCCCGAGATACGCGAGTGCACGCTGCCACCGCCAAGCGTCTCGGCATCAACCACCTCCCCCGTTGCCGCTTTGACGAGAGGTGGTCCACCTAGAAATATCGTGCCCTGGTTGCGAACGATAATCGCCTCGTCGCACATTGCCGGCACGTAGGCGCCACCGGCTGTGCACGAGCCAAGCACGGCCGCAATTTGTGGAATACCCTTCGCGGACATGCGTGCCTGGTTGAAAAAAATACGGCCAAAGTGATCGCGGTCTGGAAATACTTCGTCCTGATGCGGCAGGTACGCTCCACCTGAGTCGACGAGATAGACACACGGCAAGTGGTTTTGCTCGGCTATTTCCTGTGCGCGCAGGTGCTTCTTGACGGTCAACGGGTAATAGGTACCGCCCTTGACCGTCGCATCATTGGCGATAATCACGCATTCGGTATCATGGATGCGCCCGATGCCCGCAATAATCCCGGCCGCCGGCACTTCATCTTGATAAACCTCGTGTGCCGCAAGTTGTGCAATCTCAAGAAACGGCGAGTCGTCGTCGATCAGGCCATCTATACGGTCGCGTGGCAACAATTTGCCCCTCGACAGGTGGCGTTCGCGTGACCGCGCGGAGCCGCCGGTTTGCACGTGCTCGCTGAGCTCGCACAAATGCTCAGCCAGCGCCTCGTTGGCAACCTTGTTGCTCGCGAATTCGTCAGACTCTCGGTCGACCTTGGTCTCAATGAGTGGCATTAAATAGCTCGCGCCCTATCAGCATGCGTCGAATTTCACTAGTGCCCGCACCGATTTCATACAATTTGGCGTCACGCATCAGGCGGCCAGCGGGGAATTCGTTGATATACCCGTTACCACCGAGTACCTGGATTGCTTCACTTGCCATCCAGGTCGCTTTCTCGGCCGCAACCAGAATACAGCCTGCAGCGTCGAATCGGGTAGTCTGCTCCCGGTCGCAAGCCTCGGCCACGGCGTAGACATAAGCCCGGCAGCTGTTCATGGCTGTATACATATCGGCGATCTTGCCCTGCATCAACTGAAATTCCCCAATAGGCTGACCGAACTGTTTACGATCATGGATGTACGGCAAAACGAGATCCATGCATGCCCGCATGATACCGAGTGAGCCTCCGGCCAGCACGACCCGTTCGTAGTCGAGGCCACTCATCAGAATCGCGCCGCCCTTGCCTTCTTCGGCAATCAGGTTCGCGGCCGGAACGCGGCAATCCTGCAGCAACACTTCACTTGTATCCGATCCGCGCATTCCGAGCTTGTCCAATTTTTGCGGTGTCGATAGTCCGGACAAATCGCGCTCCACGATGAAAGCACTGAGCCGGCGATTTTCGACATCGGTTACCGCGTAAACAATAATTATGTCTGCTTGCGGCGCATTTGTGATCCACATTTTTGAGCCATTCAATACGTAGTCGTCGCCATCGCGGACCGCGGTGGTGCTCATACTCATGACATCGGAACCGGCACCGGTCTCGCTCATCGCAAGCGCTCCCAGAAATTCTCCGGACACCAATCCTGGCAGGAATCGACGTTTTTGATCGTCATTTCCCCACCGTCTGATCTGATTGACGCAAAGGTTTGAGTGGGCACCGTAGGACAGGCCGACCGAAGCAGACGCACGACTGATCTCCTCCATCGCGACGACATGTGCCAGATATCCGAGGCCCGAACCACCGTACTCTTCCTCGACTGTTATGCCGAGCATCCCCTGTTCACCGAGTTGGGGCCAAAGCTCTCGTGGAAATTCATTACTGACATCAATGTCGCTTGCAAGCGGCGCAATTCGATCGGAAGCAAACGCGCTAACCGACGCGCGAAGCAGGTCGATATCTTCGCCAAGTCCAAAGTCGAAATCGAACATATTTAATCCCAATAAATGACAGTGACTTTAATTGTCCGTGTTTGGGAAGCCGCGCAGAATACCGATATGCTGGTAGACAATGCGGCGACTTCAGCTGTTCGATAATTCGTTGATAAACAAGGAGAAAAGCTCGTATTGGGACGTGATTCCAAGCTTGGCAAACAGGTTTCGCTTGTGGACCATTACCGTACCCGGTGCGATGCGCAATTCCCGGGCGACGGACTTCGCCGAATGGCCTCGTAATAGCAACTGGGTGATCTGCCGTTCGCGCCTGGTCAGTGTTGTATCGCCAAAATTCTCGAAACATTTTGTCAGCCGGCGATGCAGGCTTTCGTTTCGTCCCGTGGCGTGCGCATTGACGTCCCAACGCCGCCAGATATTGCTCATCGCCGCATACACAATCTCATCGATAAGCGTAAGTCGGTCGACTTCTGCTTTCGAAAACATCTTCCGGCGTCGTCCAATGACAAGTACTAGTGTTGCAGCGTCGGACACACTCAGCAAAAAATCCATTTCATCGCGCAGGTGGGTGCGCTCAACATACTGACGATAGTACTCACTGGACCGAAATCGATCGGGCGTCTGGTCGCGAAACCGGCACACAGAGGGTTTACGATTTTGCAACGCGAGCTGGTATAGCGGGTCAAGCAGATAAGGTCCCGCGAGATAGCGGTCAACGTAATGCGCTGCCGCAGCCGGCTGCATGCTGTGATGTAACACGTCAGGCGGCGCGTCTTCGTAAAACGCCATGAGACAGGTGCCATCGTTGGTAACCGCGAGATCCATTGCGTCGCTCAACGCGTCGCACATTGCCTGTGCATCTCCGCTACGCAGCAGCTTCGCGATCGCAGCCTGCCAGTCGGGGGAATCGAATCGAGTCCTCACTCCGGAATCCCGGCTAGAACGATGTCAGGAACGATGCCGCATTGCCGCCGAGTGGCCCTGTTCCGGCCTGCGCGCTCATCAGGTAGTCAGCTCCGGTCGGGTAGTCGTCCGGTTGTGGATTGCAAACCCGCAGTACCCGGTTACGATGGTAAAGCTTAAGCTGGCCGCTGAACGGTATAACCCGTGCGGGATCGTTCCCGGTCAATTCACGATGCAGCGCTGGCAATCGGTACCAAGGCACGTTCATATTGGAATGGTGCGCATTGTGATAACCGAAATTCAAGGTTAGCCAATTCAGTTTCGGGAAACGCAGTGATATCGGCACGCTAAACGTATGTTCCTGTTCCCATTCGCTGTCGCCTTTATGCGGCGGAGGTACGTATTCGAACAACGTCACGTCGTACGAGTAGTCGTGTTGAAAGGCGTCCATAAAACGCAGGACATGCATCATCAACAGATAGGCAATCGCGTACAGAACTGCGACTTTGGGGAAAAACGCCAACAACGCCAGGTATGCGGTGCCTCGCACCGCAATGACCATCAAGTTTCTCGAACGTTGGTCACGCCGTTGTGGAATGATGAACGACGTAAACACCATGATGAAATGCATGATCAGGTCGTGCGCAGGAATATAAAACCACTCTAATGCCCGCGTGATCTTCAGAATCGTTGGGTATTTCCCGAAGAACTTCTCGTATTCAAACCAGACCACATCGCCATTGTCGACGTGATGCCGAAAGTGCTTGTACCGCATGTCCTCGTAGGTGCCATACGCGGCGCCGCATAACCAACTCATCGCCCGTCCGAGCCGGGCGTTGTATCCACTGCGTTTGAATACGAGCTGATGGCCACACTCGTGAATCAGGTAGGCGGAAATTATCATTGTGTGGGCGAGCAGCAGGATCGCACCGAAATTGATTGCCCAGGTGGGGTGAAAAAGCCCTGTAAATCCAATTACATAGCCGCCGATCGCGTATAGTACAGCGACGCCGTTATAGCGTAGCCCCGCCGCTTCCTTGAGAATTGCCGTCGCCATGATCATCGATCGTTACTGCCGCTTTTCTTTGTACACTTAGCGTGAGGGTATTGCTAGCATAGAACATTCCTCGCAACCGACCGCAGAGTTAATACATGAAGCTTGTCACTGCCATCGTTAAGCCATTTCGCCTCGACGACGTTCGCAACGCGTTAAGCGAGGTCGGAATTCAGGGTATGACGGTCAGCGAAGTCAAAGGGTTCGGCCGTCAGCGTGGCCATACGGAATTGTATCGGGGCGCCGAATACGTCGTCGATTTCCTGCCAAAGGCAAAGATCGAAGTCGCCGTGTCCGACGACCTCGTCGAGCGTACTGTCGAAACCATTATTGAGAGCGCGAAAACCGGCAAGGTCGGTGACGGCAAAATATTTGTGACCGACCTGGACCAGGTCTGGCGCATTCGCACCGGCGAGTCTGGCGACAGCGCACTGTAGGAGCGCTTCTTGAAGCGCGACCCAGACTATATATAGAACGCATTCACTCCGTCTTTAAGCTATTGACGAGTTCCATTAATACGTGAACTCTTTGTCCAGAACCACAACCTTTACGGTTTCCCGCTTTACGCCATCATAGGCCATCGCCTCTTCTGTAGCCGGCGAGTCCATAACCTCAAAGAATTTGTCTACGTCATTTGGCTCGGCATATAAAGTCAATTCGTTTTCTTCCGATATCGTGAAGTAAGTTACCGTTGACGTCATGCTTTTGAGAAGTTCACCGTGAGTCCGGAAACCCTCTTCCCATTTAGTTGAGTCTTCGACCTGTGCTGTGAGTATTATTTTAGCCATCGTTTTCTCCCTAACTTATTTGAGGATGGTAAAAGATTCGGCGTGCATTTAGGTGATAACCCGCCACTCACGGTTCCCGCCTTGCGGTAGGTTTATCATTGCCTTGTACTAAGCGTAGCTCAGAATCCCGAGATTACTAGACCGGTATTGCATCAAAGACATCTGCATCCAATCGTTTATCTTGCCTGAATTCAGTTTGACACCCGGGGGACAGGTCTAGTGTTTGTCTCCGCGGGTCGAAAGAGGCGACTCGTGATGATGTGCTTCCTTCCATTCGCTACCATCCTTCACCCAGACCGCACTCACCCGGTTGGTGACCTTTCTGGTCTTCCCAGCATACGTATTGGTGCCAACGAGGTAGAAGGTGGCGACGGCGACATTCCCATAGATCTGGGCGGCGAAATTACTCATACGGACATTCGTTGTACCTAGGTCAACGGTCGCCCCCATACGTTCGCTTACCTCTGCCCAATCACTTTCAAAAAGTACGGTGCCGTCAGAGAAATACATCGTAAAGTCTCTAAGGTGGTGGCCAATCACTGACTCTAAATCGCTCGCGTTAATCGCAACATAGTGGCGCTCAATCGTCGCGCGCACATCGTCTGCATCGTCCGCCACTACCTGCGGGGACCCAAATAATAAAAATGTGACTATCATGACCAGTTTACGAACCATGTCTATTCTCCTGTCTTTTGGCGGGTATTGCTTTATCAGTGTTGCTTCTGATTCAAGTATAGTAGCTGGATGGCAAAGCGGTAGCCGACCACCTGAGTCCGCTATGTACCGATTTCTTCCAGCCGTGCCCTAATCATGGCGAGCATTTCATCCGCTTCCGTAAGGGCATTCTCCTGATCCTGGGCCGTGGCCCACATCATGATCCGGCGCATGCTCAAAATAGCCCGGAACTCCGGGTCCTCAGCCATCTGATAATAGACGGGCGGCACAGCTCCTGTCGCCGGGCAAACCCATTCTCCCTCTGGACAAACCGACAGGGGAATTCCGTGTCTTGTCATGAACGGGATAATCTGGTGCATTCCGTAGTCGCGAAACGATAGGTCGTTGGTATGGATGTCTTCTAGCCAATCCGGCCATTTCGCCAAACGAGCCCGTAGATCTCTGTCGCTAATTCGCTCAAGGCGACCAGATGCGAGAAGTGCGTCAAGGGCACCACCCTGATCGAGAACGTTGATCAAGTAAGCGTACGCGAATACCCATTCGATGGATTCCGGGTCCATATCTGTCACGGAATCGGACAGGTATTCTTCGATCACTGCCATTCCGGCTCTGTTGAATTTCGACCACTGATCCAACCGGGCTCTTAAATCTACAAATTCGGCCTCGAGCCCCACCAGTATCTCGCGCTCTTCCGCAAGTTCATTCCGCGCGTCCCACCACGCATCGATCCAGAACGCCAGGAGAATACTGACGACGATTGCGGCACCCTCTGCCGTTAGTCGTTTCCATGGAATAGCTTGGGGTTCGGGCATCGAAAGATTATACGGTCTTCGCAGCCATGCCGTTCCTAGATAGGCGATTCAAGCGTTATCCTGGCAAAGCAGGCGCGGAGAGACTTGCCAGAAACGTCCGAAGTCCTTCAACATAGGAGCGCTCATCTTGGAGGAACGCGTCATTGTGAGTACCGCGAATCGTCAGCAGGGTTCGGGGTTCATTCGCAGATGCAAAAATTGCTTCGCCGTGGCGGAATGGAATGATCTCATCATCGCGACTGTGAATGATTAGAATTGGACAACCAACATCACGAACATAATCACGTGTGGCGTGACTAAGACGACTCAACCAGCGCACCGGGAGCCATGGATAGAGGTCCCGGGCGATGTCCGGGACTGACGTGAAAGACGATTCCACGATAAGTGCCAACGGCTGATGCTCGCTGGCTAGCCGTGACGCGACAGAGGCGCCCAGTGAACGCCCGAAAATTACGATATCGCTGGCAACGATGCCGCGATCGTCGATGAGATAACGCCACGCTGCATCAGCATCGCGATTTATCCCCTTCTCCGTGGTCCGGCCAGTGCTTTGACCGTAACCTCGATAGTCGATAATTAATACCGATAAACCCAGGTTTTGAAACTGCGCAATCGAGTCCAGACGATGTGAGATGTTTCCTGCATTGCCGTGAAAGAATAACAGCACTTGTGAGGACCGTCCGGCGATGAACCAGCCATGCAGCATTACTCCGTCAGTCGTTTCGATGGAGACATCTTGATAGTCCATGCCAACATCAATCGGTGTAATGGTCAGCGTTCGCCCTGGTACGTCTGCAAGATAAAGCATGCGACCCTGCATGAAATACACGAGGACGACGAGCAAACCGTAACTACAAGCAATGACTAAAATGAATTTCAGCATGAATGCACCGTCAACGTTATTTTCTTGCGCACTTATTCAGGCAGCGTCACTACGAATTCAATAGCCGCCAATTGCTTGGGCGAAACGCCGAGTCGCTCAAGAAACGAAAGCCAGCGCGCATCATCGTGGATATTGGCAAACAGAATCTCTTCGTGGACTTGCGACAGCCCCGAGTCGTGATATTCATGCGCTTTGTCGAGCCATTCAAAAGCGCCGTCAACATCACCGCGGAATGCCAGCACGTAAGCAATATTGTAGGCCGAGGCCAGTGCGAACTCTTCTTGAGACATCATTTTCTTCAGCAAGTCATCGGCTTCGGCCGTCCGACCCATGGCGTGCAGCATCAATGCCTCGCCGATCGTGCGCCAGCCCTCGTCGGGCTCTTTCTGGATCTCCGCGAGCGCGGCATCCAGCTCGCCTTTCAAGAGCAGCGCCTCACCAATCCTGTAGTGAGAGACTATTCGTCCTGGGTTCAGCCGCAATGCAGCGCGAAACGCATCGATCGAGTCGTCAAGCTGCCCACTAAATCTATACCCGTAGCCCAGGTTGGCATAAGCACCCGAATTTATCGGATCGCGAGCGACCTGGTACTTCGTGATAGCGATCGCTTCTTCGGTCCGACCGAGGGACCGCAACATCCCACCGGTGCCGCCGAGTACGTCGGGGTTGGTTGGCTCCAGCGTAACCGATCGTTGAAAATGCCACGCGGCGGCCTTGAAGTCGATATCGTAATTCCTCGCAACGAAACCGAGGACGATATGGGCTGGAGCGAAGTCCGGATCGAATTCGAGTGCCTTGTTTGCCGCGTCTCTAGCCGACTGAAAGCCCTCTTCAAACGGCCGCAGCCCATTGTTTGTCTGCGCCATGTAGCTCGTAGCCAGATCAACCCAGCATGCTGCGCAGTCCACCTGGATCTCCAGCGCCTGCTGGTACAGTGCCACTGACTGTTTAAGACTCTCAGGTGTGTGTTGGCGCCGCAGCTGCCGCGCCTGAAGAAATAATGTATAGGCAACCGGATCTATTTCCGCGGTCTTAGGTGCCGGCGCCAGCAATCTCAATTTCAGCTCGGATACTACTGCTGCCGCGATCTCATCCTGGATGGCGAACACGCTTTTCAATTCGCGATCGTAGGTTTCCGACCAAAGATGCGTGTCGGTGCCGACTTCTATCAGTTGCGCCGTAATACGCAGCTGGTTTTCGGACTTGCGCACACTGCCTTCCAGTACGTACAGAACATTCAGCGCGGCCGCTATCGTGGGGATACTCGCATTCTGTCCTTTGAATGAAAATGCGGAAGAACGGGAGGTCACCCTCATTTCCGGAATCTTGGCTAGCAGGTTAAGTATTTCCTCAGAGATACCGTCGGAGAAATATTCGTTTCCAGGGTCATCGCTCATATTGACGAACGGCAGTACAGCAATGGATTTGTCTGATGCCATTGCCACAACTGGCTGTACCGCGGCATCGTCGGTGACGGCCTCATCGTTGACAAACTTGTCGTACGCAAATACTCCCAGAGCCGCTATGAGCACACCGATGATCAGGAAATCCAGTTTCCTGCCGGTGAGATGAGTGACCGACTCAGAGCGATCAACGTCCTTTTCCTTTTTTATGCCCTCCGGGGTCAGTTCAAATGCCCAAGCGAAAAACAGGGCCAGGGGGAAACCAAGAATCAGGAAAAAGGCCAGCACGGTGTTGACCCAGCCTGACAGGCCAAGTGCAGGCGCCAACGTGTCGCCCACCTGCAGGATCAACCAAGCTACAATCACGTAGGCGAATGCTACCCGGACAACATTACGCCGTTTCAATTCTTCCCAGACTGACGCCATACTCCTCCCCATAAATAAGAGAGTCAGTGTCATGAGCGATTGTACCTAGATCAGGGCACGCGATCAGCGGATTCAGTCGATTATGCTACGCCATTCGGCCAGCTTGTCGACATAGCTCATCGACGCATAGGCCGGACTGGTTGATGGCAGCGACGCGAATAATAGTCTTTTGTTGTCGAGACCAGGTTGCACCATGCGCGTAAACATCTGCGCCGCTTTTTGTCCATTGAAACAGATCAATTCGACCGCCTCGTGATCCGACAGGAAGCTGGAAAAATCATTAGCGACGGCGGTCTTGTTCTGAATGTCGGCGTCCATGCTTCCCGGTCTTACTGATGACGCCAACACATCCCAGAGTGCTATTCCCCGATCCATGAGTACCTCGCATCGCTCGTCGTAATTCCCGCGAGCATTTGCGATCTCGCACATGATCTTCCAGAAAACGTTCTGCGGATGTGCATAGTACTGATTTGCACATAGGGAACGCTCCCCCGGAAGGCTGCCGAGTATGAGTATTCGTGCATCGGCACGAGCGATTGCCGGAAATCCGACAGCGACATTAGATTCTCCCGCCATTGCCCTTTTTTTCAACTGTGATTGTCACCCTTTAAGCAGTATAGCTGCTGATCGATTCGGGAGAACGTCATGAAATCAACAGCATGGATGCTGATGCTGATCGTACTCATACTGGTGCGAGTGCACGCCGGCGACACAGGCGACAAAGATGCGTGCGAGCAGGTTAAGAAAAAGATTCGCGTGATCGAATCCAGGATGCGGGAAGGGTACTCGGCTGCTCAGGGCATTCGCTACGAAGCTCGGCTCAGGGAGCTCAAGGAAAAACGCTACAAACTTTGCCGATGATCTCGCCTTGGTGACCGATATGGCATAGCTAGCGGCCGGGGCGTTTGTAATTGGAAGTAAAGCGCAGCGCAGCGAGCCATGACAATGACAAATGCCCCGGCTGCTGGCTATGTGGAATTTGTTACGCCGGGAAGAAGTCGATCGGCTTGGTGGTCGTAATCGGCTCGACATCTCTCGACTCGAATCGGAACAACTTGATCCGCTGAACGAGCTTGCGCTCAAGTTCCAGGTCGCCAAGTTCGCTCGAAACAATTTCGCAGAACGTCACCTCGCCCGACGGAGCAATGGTCAGACGAAGCACCAATTTGCCCTCAAGCGACGGGTCCGATCGCAATGCGCGATTGTATAGCGCGAAGATGACACCTTTGTTCTTATCGAAAACCAGCTCAATTTCCTCGCGTGAACGAGAGGCTCTGCCACTCGATCCGCTGCGGCGAGTGCCGCCGGCAGACTGGCCTATTCCGGCAACCGGGCTTGTCACCTGCGTGGTATCGCGCCCTGCTATTCCAGATCCCCCGGTATTTCGACTAAGCCTGGCCGTGTTAATGCCGCCGGATGCAGTACCGACTTTGGACGTAATCATCGAGCGCGTGTTGCGCTCAGTGCTGGCAACAGAAGCCGTCAGTACGCGACTATTGGCGACGGAATTGACCAAATCCTTGTCGACGAGATCAGCCAAATCGTTGGCGAACGGCATCAGTGCGGCCTGCGCTTGCTCGCGTGCGATCTCGGTCCGATCAGGCACCGGTTCCGGCTCGGCTTCGGGCTCGTTCTCAACCACCTTTTCCGGTTCCGGATCGTCAGTATCTGGCTCCGGCTCTTCGACTTTGGGCGGTGGCGGTGGAGCCGGTTTCTCCTCAAGCAGCAACTGCGCTATGCGTGGAGGGATTTCGACGATCTCGTACGGATCCGGCGCAGGAACCGGAACAAAAGGCCAGACCAGGCCCAGCAGCATGACGAAAAACAGCATCCTGCCAAGCAGGCGCTGGAACTTGCGCTCCTGTTCAGCGTCCGCGGTCCACGGCAGGTCATACTCTCTGTAAAACGGTAAATCCAAGTGTAACTCCCAGGCTTTGTATAGTTTCGCTTAGCGGGCGGCTTGCAAATTCGCGAGCTTGTCCGAGCTCTTTTGCAGTACGGCCAGCGAAATCTGCCCATAATCCGATTCGGTACACGTCGCCATCACTTTCTTCAGCAGGCGATATGGAATATCCCTGTCACCCATGATTGTAATTTCGCGCCCCGCGACGTCGTCTTGCGCTTCACGCCGTAGCACGCGGTCATTTTGCGATTTCAGTGCCTGGCGCAATGCCGGTATGTCATTGCCTTTTGTCTTCATGACATCGGCAACTTTCGCGACGGCCGTACCCTGCACAAGTATGTCCACCTCACCGATGAGAATGACTACGGTCTCCTTGGCCTTTTTTTCAGCGATGGATTCAGGCAACTGCAAATCTTTGGCATTCGGCAGGGTCTCGACATCTGACGAATTGACCAGCAGGAAGAACACCAGAATCGTAAAGATATCCATCAGCGACACCAGATTCAGCGCCACCACGCCCTTGTTGCGAGCATGGTGCTTCTCCATTCGTTTTGCACGGGCCGACTTGACCATCGCCTAGGCACCTCCATCACGGATCGGCGCATCGCCAATCGAAATATCCGGAAACAAATCTGAGCGCACGATCGAATCATCCACGATTACCTCAGCGATACGGACGCGGTCCATCACCTGTATTAATGTGTCGTAGGGGATGTCAGATTCGAGAAGAATGGCCGCATCCGTCTTGCTGGGATAAGCCTTCTTGAGCGCCGACAACTTTCCGCTCAGTGCGTCGTAGTCATAACCAGCAACGCCGTTCGGGTAGGTCCCGAGCAGCCCTTGGTTTCGGTCACCAACTTCAATCTTGTTCGTTCGAACGATCACTTCCAGTTGAAACGTCTGATTCTGCTGATTCGCGGGCTCGGTAGAGGAGCCTGGCAAATTCAATTCAAGAATTGCCAAACGCGAGAACACCGCTGTAATCAGCAGGAACGGAACCAGAATAACCATCAGGTTCATAAATGCCGTGATGTTGAGTTCGGACGTATCGTCGTCGCGACGACGACCAACTCTGCGGCGACGGATCATGGCTAGGCCCCAGCCGACTTAAGCGTGCGTTCGGTAACTGCGTTCAGAAACTTTACGCTGGCCATCTCAAGACTGTCCACAAGCTGGTTGGTCTTCGTCTGCAATAGTGTGTGAACGAGCAACAACGGAATCGCAACCATCAAACCGAATGCTGTTGTGTTCATCGCAACCGAAATAGATGCAGACAGCAGATCAGCTTTGTCAGCCGGGTTTGCATTTGATACGGCCGTGAACGCCCGGATCAGGCCGATAATCGTTCCCAGCAATCCCAGTAGCGTTGCAATATTGGCCAGCGTCGCGAGGTAGTGCGTACGCTTTTCAAGCCGGGGCAACACCTCCATCATGCTTTCCTCCATCGCTTTTTCAATATCGTCGCGACGGCGGGCGGATTTCACGCGATACAGGCCGTACGTCAAAATCGAGCCGATGGCGGCTTTTGATTTGCCAGTTACCTGAGCCGCCTCCTGGAAGTTACCGGCCTTCAGAAACGGCACAATCTTCTTCCACAAAGCGCGATTACTCGCACCTGACATTGTTAAATACACCCAGCGTTCGATTGCGATCGCAACGCCGAACGCGAACACGAACAGGATCGGGTACATGAACGTACCGCCTTCCTGAAAAAATCGCACTACTGTACTCATTGTCTTGCTCCTCTAATAAACAATTCGCGGTCCGAGGACCGCTCCAACAATCGCGGCCATGGGCCGCTCCTACTCTTCTACTCCGTACAGGTCATCGTAATAATCGACCTGTCGTATGAATTCTTCCCGGTCTATTGGTGCCAACACTTCGTCCAGCAACGAATTGAGTGGTCTATCCAGCAAGTCACCCGGATCCGATTTCTGCCAGGGCACGATATACAGCACCCTGGGCAGTTCCTGGTTACCCGTAATTTCGGTGCGCCCCAGTTGCATATTGTCCATCACCTCACTGTCGCGCCGCTGCCGCTCGACTTCTGCTGCCAGCGTAAGCATGGGTCGCGAGACAAATGGCTCTGGCTCATCGCGTTCAACCGCTGCCGACGTGTCTATGGCTGGATCCAGATCGTCCACGTCGATTTCTTCTTGAGCAAAGGTGGCAAACGCCGCCAACAACATGGCTAGCATGAATCGGGGGCCGAATACCTTGACTCGTCGAGGTCTCATGTCCGTCATTCCGCCACGCTTGCCGTGCGCTGATTCGCCGCAACGCGGCGCCTCAGATCTACAATCCACTTCTCGACTTGCTTATCGTCGCCGACAAGTGATTGATATTTCTCAAAATGTCGTAAAGCATTATCCAGACGTTGCAGGTACAGCTCGTTTAGAACGCCAAGGTTGTAGTGTGCCAAGGCGTATTCGGGCGACACTGTGACCGCCTTCAAATAAGCCGCTTCTGCCTCAAAAAACTTGCCATTTCTGCGAAATAGCATGCCTTGCTGGTTCAATGCTGCGGGGTTCGTGGAATCCAGTGCTAACGCTGCATCGATGTCGGCCTGAGCAGCGACTTCGTCGCCATTATTGATATGAATGATGGCTAAATTGACGTGGGCGCCCGGGTAATCAGGATAGCGCCGCAGGAATTCCTTAAACCGCAGTTCAGCATCCTCATAATCGCCTCTGGCCATAACCCCAACCGCTAGCTCGAACAACCTCAGCGTTTGAGCGGGCACATCGCCTGTGGCCGTTGTGCGAGCTTTGCTGCTTCCAGTGGAATTCGGACCGGTTGACGCGCATCCGGACAGCACCAGCACCGCTGCAAGCAACGATAAACGCAGAATCACGAGTCCGTCAGTAAAGCGCTGTAACAACATTTTCGCTGCGCTCCAATTTCGCGTATCGACCAGGCATCAGGCTAGCCAGTTGTTCAAAACTTTTCCGGACCCACTCGTCATATACGCCATCCGGTGCTCGATCGGCATTTGCCTTGTACAGGTCGATGGCTTTCTCTTCGAATGGGTAAACCTGCTCTTCCAGCAAAATGTCGTATTGCTCGAGCGCCGCGGCGTCGAGATTTTTCGGGCGCTCGGAATTCATCAGGTCCGCGCTGAAGATTTGGTAGATCTCTCCGAGCCGGTATGTCGCTGCCGTCGTAACGTCTGCAATGCCGTAGTCGGCCAACCGGGAATAGATCTCAATGACCTCTTCCATCAACGACCGCTTGAGTTTCAAGCTGCTTGCCAATGGTTGAGTGAGTTTGGCAACGACAAAACGGCGCCTTGCGGGTTCGGCGAGCTCAAGCGACGCCATGGCAGCCAGGTACCTCGTTCGATCCGATCGTTGAGAGCCTGCGGTCGCGTCAACCTTCACCAAGTTCCGCAGCTGCACCTGGTATGCCTGCTTATCGCCAGTCTTTTCAGCAATTTTCAGCAGTCGGTAACTCGCCTCGATCGATTCGGCAAGTGGGCTCGGATAGCGTTCAAGAATATTCTCAAGCACGCGTTGTTCACTTTCGGTCGTACCGCTTTCTTCATAAAGCTCGGCTGCTTTCCACAGCGCTTCACGTCGTACATCATCCGTGCTCGCCGGAGCGAGCGCGATGCGCTCAAATTCACCTGCGGCTTCTGCTCCGCGGCCCGTGCTGAGGTATGAGACAGCAAGCTTTTGTGTGATGTCGTCCGAGAATTCGCTGTCCGGGTGGTCGTAACGGAATTTCTCGAGCACGCTCGATGCCCGGTCCCAGGCGGCAAGATTAATGAGCGCCGCCGCCGCATCGTACTCGGCTGTTGCGCGAATATTCGAGTTCGGCACGACTTCACCAAGGCGCGTGAAATGGGTGACGGCTTCTTCGAGGAAGCCCATGTCCCTTGCGAATTCGCCCTGCTTGTAGATCGACGACGCAATCCGTTCCTCGATTTCCTGGGCTGCGGCGGTATCGTCCGACGGTGTGTAGGTTTGAAGCGTGTAATACGCCTGCTCTGCCTCTTCGTAATTGCTCAAATCGAATTGAGAGTGGGCGATGACCGTCCACGCTGTTCGTGCCAATTGCGGCTCGACTGGCGGCTGCTTGGCAACTACGGTCTGACTGATTGCTATAGCCAGATCAAACTCACCCTGCGAGAACAAGTCTTCAGCAACGGTCGTGAGAACCGCGCCGGATTCCGGATGTTCCGAATAGGTGTTGGCAAACTTGAGTCCACTATCGAGATAACGACTGTGCCATGCCCTTCGTTCCTCTTCCTGCAGCGAGTTCTCGTGCTCACGATAAGAAACGATCGCCGCGTAACCTGCTTCAGCCGAACGCTTATGCAAAGGGTAGTCGTACGCAGTACGTTCATATTCGTCGGTAGCTTCTTCGAACGCGTGGCTCTCGAACAAGACTTCGGCCAACAGAAAATTAGTATTTGCACTGTCCGGCTCGCCCGGGAAATACGCGAGGTACTTTCGGTACCAGCGAGCAGCTTCCTGATAGTCACTAATCTTGCCGTTTTTCTGTGCCGCCGCGTGGGAATACTGCGCCAGGTCGTTCAGGTTGGCCTTTAGGTGCGCCGCAACGGCCGTATTTTCCGCTCGCGGATTGCGAATCCAGAACTCACCGTCCATGCCATAGCGTTCGACAAATCCCTTCTTACCTTCAAGCACCAGGCTTGGAAAACCGCCACGCTTATAGGCCTCAATAACCTCAATCTGCAAGAGCGGCGCTTTCGCATGGTGTGGATCCTGATCGACAAATGCCTCGTAGGCCTTGGCCGCGTCGACATATCGTTCCTTCTCCAGATACAGATCACCAAGATTTCGGTAGATCACATAGCTGTACTCAGGTTGACCCCGCCGCTCGAGGTAGCTGTCGACGCTTTGTGCACCTTCCATGTAGGAGAAGCTGATGCTCAGCACGCGAAACGTGTCCTCGACCAGTTCCTGGTTAGCACGACTTAACTGCTCGAGGCGTTTTTTGCCGTCCTGCAACTCGATGTCGCTGATCTTGCGTTCCAGAAGTTCGAAAAACGGATCCAGACTGTTTTCGTGCGATGCCAGCTTGAAGCGCGACCAGCCGAGCTTGTAAAGCGACTGCTCGTAAAATCGCGACGTCTCGCCATACTCAACCACGACCTGGTACGCCAATTCGGCGTCGTCATAGTTCTTCCGCAGGAAAAGCATTTCGCCCCGTCGAAATTCAACCTCGTCGATCAAAGGTGTATCCGGATATTTTTGGACAAGTTCGTTCAGTACAAGCAGCGCGTCGTCATTGCGGCCGCCCAATTCGTAGGCGCGCCCCAACTGGTAAAGGACGGTGTCGTTGCGGCGGTATTCTGGATACGCTTCCAGCAACTGCTGATAAAGATCGACAGCACTCTTGTAAGCGGTACTGCCGACCATATCGATGTTTTGTGCGAGTTGTGCAGCTTCCAACGCATCGAGTTCCAGGTCGCCCAGTCGACGCATAGCCTCGGCACGCAAGCGCGGGTCATCGGATACGAGATCGAGGAATGCGCGATAATTATCGCGCGCCAGTTCGGTGCTATTGATGATCACTTTACCCGTGCGAATCTCGACGTCCTTTTTTTCCAGGCTCCTAATCGTGTCGCGTTTCTTGACGTCGGCAAGTGCCGCCGGCGAAAGCATCACGCACAGGCTGACTACAGCGAACAACATTGTGTGGCGACTGTTCACGGCGATACCTGCCCGACCGTTTCGGCGATATCGTAAATGGCCGCCAGCGCAAAGCGAGCCTGTACCGTGTAGATATCCAGCCGTTGCTTCTGTGCCTGCAACTCACCGATCGCAATGGATTGCAGGAACTCCCGTTGTTCAGTCATCGCGTTACTTACGCGCAGTTTCACACCGTCGATACGTGGACCAAGGCCATCTACGCGCTGGGTAAATCCATCGAAACGCAACGGTTCCTTTCGCATTGAACCGTCGATTTGACGACGCGAACGCTGTGTGTCGACAAGCATTTCACCCGTTTGACTCAGGTCGCGTCGAATGCGCCACAAGCGGTCTTTGAAATCGCGCTCGAGTTGCCATTGCAAGACGCCCTTCAAAAGACGAACTTTGTCGCGCGCCTCTTGTGCCTCAGGTGTGTTCGCAGAGAGTGCCGGAGTACCTTCCAGACCGGCAATTTCTCCCCACATTTCGAATTCCCGTCTGGTCGCCAGCGCGAGCCAGTCGTCGCTCTGCTCGATATTGTTGAGCACCGAATCGAATTCGAGTTTTCGGTCAACCAGGCTCTCTACGTCCGCCCGCGACAGCGCGCGCTCAACCCGCGGCAGGCGCAGCCGGTAAGCCTGGCGTCGGGTGGCAAGCATGTTTTCGTAGACGTCGATATTTTGTTGCCAAGTATCGAGATTACGATGCAGGTACTTAAGGTCACGGTAGTTCTTGAGGCCTTCCTGGAACGAATGTGTCGCCAGCAAGTGGTGCAGATAGCGTACTTCGGGCCCTTCCGGCAGCTGTTCAAGTCGCCAATACCAGCCCATGCCATCCAATTGGCCTTCTGCCAGGAATTGGTCAAAAATGTCGCCCGTCTCAATAAAGCCGATCGTTCGGTTGATCCGACTAATCTCTTCGTAAAATGCTTCGATGGCGTTAACGTAGTGATCTGCGGCCTGACTGATTGAATCCAGTTTTCCAAGCGCATAGGGAATCGCAAGCATCGATTCCTGCACGGCAGAATCAAGCAGATCACGTCCCCTGAGTTCCATCCACGGCACAAGCGCACGTCGATAATTTTCCGTTTCGGCGTCTGCCCATCCGACTCCGAGCAGCGCTTTATTGGAGAACGGACCATTGAGCCTGACACGCTGGAGTGGTTGTTTCGCCGACGCAGCCTTACCGTCCTGGAGTAGCGAGAAACCCAGTGCCAGGTTGGCTTTATCCCGGAGCGATGTTAGCTCTTCGTTGCTCGGATCGATGTTGCCGAGTTCGTCGAGAATACCGGCTGCTGTGTCCACATCGCCACTGCGGACCAGGGCGACCCCGAGGTTGAACTGTGCGTAGTTGGCCCATTCTGTCTTGCCCTGCCAACCCGCCAGTTGTGCGATCGCCTCGCCGTATCGACCGGTGTCAATCAGGATTTGCGCGAGCAGAACTTGTGCTTCGCGACGCAAATTTTCAGAGAGCTTGTCACTCAGTTGCTTGAGCGCTTCCTCAGCTCTGTCCAAATATCCACGTTGCATCCAGATCTTGGCCAGGAAAAACCAGGTCCGATCTCGAATCTCCGGATCAACATTATTGATAAGCAGTCGATCGAAAATTTCAGCCGCTTCGAGATGATGACCGTAGGAAAGATACATTCCGCCGAGGAGCAACTCGGACTGATCCAGATGATCATTCAGTAGCTGCTGTTGTCGCGAAGACAGCAACCGGACAATGGCCGGAAAATAGTCGTCCTGGTAGAAGTAAAAAAGAACCTCGCCGTAGTGCGGATCCTGTACAACGATTCCTTCAGGATTGACCGTCGCCGTCTCGGCCCGCGACTGAGGCAGCATCAGAAACAGGCATACTGCGACAACGATGCATCGACAATTCAACAACGATCACTCCCATTCCTTGATCGCGAATTCTGGCTGCTGCTTGGTCACTCTGTCGGTGATTTCGAGCTCCAGATATTTCGCGCCAATTCCCTTGCTGAATGTGATCGCCGCGCCACGTCGGTAATTACGTCTGTTGGGCCCTTGGCCTGTAAATACTGCAACCAGTTCATGGTCGCCGGTTTTGAGATTGGCCATGTGCGCACGATGTACACCGCCGCGAATTAACGCCCCGACTTCGCGCTCGGTATACAGGTAATTTGCAACTTCTTTACCGTCGATTTTCAGATTAATGGAATCAAGTTCAAAGTATTCGCCAACGTCCATCGAAATAAAGAACGCGACCTGTGAATTCGCGGGGAACAGCAGTTCTTCTTCGAGCAGGAACAAGTCCCGGTTCAGATCCATAACTTCTTTCTTGAGGTCCTGAACATTCTGATCGAGACTGCGAAACTGCTCGCGCGATTCATTATCCTGCGCGCTCGCCGCGGCGCACGCCAAAATCGAGATCGCACCCAGACTAATCAGTATTCGTCTTATCACTTTTACTTCTCCTGCAATCCTGTTCGCTACTCGCGTAGCAGCGAGCGAATTTCATCCAAATATTTTTGCTCGTAGCCCGGCTGATAACCCTGGTGTACGTGCCGAACGTTTCCTTCGCGATCGACAAGAATAGTTACCGGCATGGCATCGACTTCGTATAGCTTGCTGACTACTTTGCGGTCATCGAACAACACGGGAAAACTCACGCCAAGTTCGGAAATCATGTTCATCGCCTTGCGTGAATCATCGTCGATATTCACGCCGAGCAAGCTGAATCCAACTCGGTGGTATCGTGAATACAATTCATCCAGCAGCGGCATTTCCTGGCGGCACGGGCCACACCAGGTCGCCCAAAAATTGATCATGACAACCTCGCCGCGAAATTCGGACAATCGAAGGTTCTCGCCGCTGGCACTCTTCAGAGCGAAATCCGGCGCAGGCTGACCGGTCAGGCCC
>Ga0255049_10000708_pt1 | contig 19963 bp, 27 predicted proteins | sample JV7_2_3_MG_FD_183615 | JGI IMG/M metagenome (GOLD analysis project Ga0255049, IMG submission 183615) | Seawater microbial communities from Jervis Inlet, British Columbia, Canada - JV7_2_3 | ecosystem: Environmental > Aquatic > Marine > Inlet | place: Canada: British Columbia | collected 2016-10-06
GCCACCTCGTCCAGCGAGCCCGGTTTGCCTTTCGATGTGATCGGGTCGAGTTCGTCCGCTCGCTTGCGGTGCCAGGCGGCCAGCTTCCGGGACTCCCGCACGTCTCCGGACGTGTTCTCAGCCGCAACGAGAAGCCGGCGAATATCCGTCAGCGTGAGGTGAGGCTCCGGCGTTTCGGGAGGTTTCGTTACCTTTCGTGACGTTTCGTCAGGTTTCGCTGGCGGCTCCGTCGGAGGGGAGCGGGTACCAGACTCAGCAGACTCAGCAGACTCAGCAGGACTCACCACGGCAGACTGCGGTTTGCCGCACGGCTCGACGGCTGGCTCCGCGTCCGGCTCGACGGTCAGGTCCTCGCCGTGCTGCATCCGCCGCCAGGCGGCCATTTCCTTCCATGATGCCTCATTCTCAACAGCCCATGCTAGGCAATCTGGGGCATCTGGCCATGATATCGCGGCTCGAAAATGGCTGAAAGTCATACCCGGGTATGACTTTCGCGCGTCCCCGAAGAGGTCATAGACCCGGCGACGCTGAGCCACCGACTCTGGATTCGCCCCGATTGCCTCAGCAAACGCCGCATCAGTCCGCCCTCTGGCGTATCTCTGCGTCCAGAGGCTGGCACACTCGCCCACAATCCACGCCGCGTCACTCTCCGCCGTGCGGGCTCGCTCGACGAGCTCGATCTCCGATTCTTCGGCCTGCTGAACTTCCGCCGATGTCTCAAACATGCTTCTGTCCATACAGCTGCGGCGGAACGACCGCCGCCAGTGAATCAATTACATGCCAATTCTGCGGCGGATGTTTGATTGACTCGGTCACTCCTGGCCTGCGTGCCTCAGCGGCATCCAGATCGTCCGGAGTGACTAGACCGACCGCGGACCCTGGAATTACTCCCATTGGGCGCCTGATGGCGTCTGCGAGAGCGCGGCGGTATTGGTCGATACGGTTACTTTCCGGCTGCATTCGATACCTCCATGCGAGTGGTTTTCACCCTCAGCTCATCGTCGATAATCACCATGATCTCGACCTGCGTGTCCGGTCCGTCAAGCGTGTAGACTTTTATCGGCTGCCGACGAAATATCGACACGATTGACTGAAAACGAACGCCCGTCTGGTTGTCGATGACGTCGACGTGCGGGTCAGCAGACAAAACAAACGCCGCCCCATTCGTGCCAATTTGCTGGCAAAGAAACTCCGCTCCATCCACAGAAAAACGCTGGCCTTCTTTGATGACGTGAAGCATTGGATACCCTTCAAGAGTGGTTGACGACTCCCCCTGCTCGGCACATTATCTGACTTCTGCACGCTTTTCAATATCAACAATACTTGCCGCATTCCGCGACATTGTTTTGGTCGCGGAATTAATGTCGCGGAACCGTTTTGCCTGCAAATCGCAGGGTTTCGCTCGCTGCAGACTGGCGGAGCATCTTTCGCGGCACGTAGTACGGCGAAGAGGCGAACCCGACTTCGTCTACGATCTGCCGGAATCCGAGAAAAAACTCTGGATTCAGAAATAGTACGCGACACGTACAAATCGTACGCCTGCCGTACCCCAGTCCTCTGTGAGTGACGGAGTTTGCCAGCCGTGGTCAGCGACCACGGGGCAAGCCGGCTCTGACTCGCAGAGGAATTACGATGAAAATGGAAGTCGCTTCGTATCTCGACGCTCCCAAGTGTGGAGAACGCTTTCAAATCTCCGCTCGCCATTGGGTCCGCCTGGTCGACTCAGGCCGTGCGCCTCAGCCGATTCGATTCGGCCGGTTGACCCGTTGGTCGATTCGAACTCTTGAGGAATGGGAAACTGCCGGCTGCCCTCGCTGCGATCGGAGGCCGATCCGATGAGCAAGCGACTCTTAATCGTCCTGGCGGATTTCCTCGACCTGGTGGCGGACTCAACATTTGGAAAACGCGACATTAGCGACATTCTACGTCGCGAATCAGGAATTAGCGGACGGTAATTCCTGACCCGCTCAGTAAGCCGCGTAAGTCGCGTAAGAATGACGTGGGTATGGCGTAAGTCCGTGCCGTTTCTGAGAATGTCGCGAATCAGGAATTAGCGGACGGTAATTCCTGACCCGCTCATTCCGTGCCGTTTCTGCGCTTCCAGTGGCAGCCGATCATCGACCCGACCGACCACGCAGCGGCGGATGCGATCAGGTTCGGCGTCGATCGGTCGGCGACTACGACCCAGGCAACGAGGCCTTGTGTGATCGTCTGGACGAACGACAGCAGGCCCGTGGCTCGGACGTCGCCGGCGTGGTAGGCGTTCTCATTCATCGCCCCGAGGAGGGCATTGACCAGCCCGGCCAGAAAGACACAGATCACCATCACCGGTCACCGATCAGTCGCTGGTTCCAGTAGGCGACGCTCGCCCGCACGGTCACGTTGGTCCGTTGCCAGTTGCCGACGTGGCCGATCAGTAGATGACAGTTGATTCCGAACCGGCCTGCCTGGCAAAGTGCGATCAGGTTGCCGGGGTCGAGCTCCAGATCCGGAGCCAGGTGGAACGGGATCTCATGGTGAGCGGTCAGCGACTTGCGGCCGCCGCATACCTCACAGCGTTTGCCTCGCAGGAAGTCGTCACGGACGCCTCGCCACTTGCCGGAGCGTCTCGCACCGGTCGGAGCCTTGCCTTCCAGCCGATCCGCCAGGTCTCGCCATGATGTCATGAGTCGCTCCGATCCTCACAAGCGTAGGCGTTCTCGCCCATCGCGCCGAGGAGGGCGTTGACCAGGCCGGCCAGAAAGACGGCGAGCACCGTCACCGGCCGCGGTCCCCAGACTCCACAGCATCGACGACAACGACCGACTCCGCAGAACTCGTGTCATCGGATGGGCTCCGGTAAAACCGATCGACAATCCAGTCCGTTTGTGCTTCATATGCGGCGGTCACGTCGCCATCGACCTCGCTCCACGCGCTCAGCGGGATCGTGACGTTTTGCGGATCGACAGAATCCATCCGCTCCAGCTCGCCCAGCGTATGACCGAGGTCAAACAGCACGGATGCCAGTTCGTCGCGGAGCACTTCCTGACGAATGAAATGAGTCTTCTGGCCATCCGCCCGATCAGAAAAGCCCCGCCAGTAATCGCCCGCCAAATCGTCCTCGACGACGATCTTCACGAACGCCTCAAACGAACACGGCATCGGCGAGCCGAACGGCTTCTGAGCATAACACCGGCCCGGCTGCCAGACTTCCGCCGGGCGACTCGCAAAGAAATCGTAATACGAAATCAGCCACGTCATAGGATGCCGAACCGGGACGATGACATGATCGAAGTCGCCCGCGTAATTGTGCGGGAACGAATGCCGCAAGCAGCAATCGCCGATCGTCTCCGGCTGCTGCGTTTCAATTCCGGCCGCTCGGAGTGCGTGAGCCATCCACGTGGTACCGCAGCGGATCGGCTCAACCAGTAACGCATTCGCTTTGATTAAATGACATGCCATTTCAGTCCTCTTTTCTGATCGCACAGGTATTGACATTCAACCACGCCTCAGCAACGTAGTTCCAGCCAGCCAGGCCGGGCGGCGGAACAATCGTGCATGGATTGTCGTACTCGCATGCCAGCACGTCTAATCCGGCATCAAAACACAATGTCCGCATTGCACTCGTGGAAAATCGGAAATAATCGGATGGGTAGCCATGGACTGGGAACGTCTGGTGAGTGTGGACATATACCACGCCACCGGGCCGAACCACTTGAGTCATCGACCACATTGCTACCCACGGACGCTCAATGTGCTCCAGTGTCGCCGGGCTGAATGCCGCGTCAAACTGCTCGCCCGTCTCATGAATCGTTTGCAGGTCAGAAACAATTGACACGCCCTCGCCGCCTTCGATGTCGGTTCCGATCCACTCACCATTCGGAGCGTGCTGCGAGTGATCAGGATTGATTGATCCCGGCCAGACTTTGGCACCCGTCAGGAGAATACGCGGGCGGTCCATCTGAGCGGTGAGCTCGCGGAAATACTGAAGTGGATGTTTCATGAAACGAATTCCGCCTGTGTTCTCTCCGCGACTGGAGTGCTGCCTTCCGACCAGAAAAACGCGGCGATTGATTTACGCCCGTTCGGCGCGGTAACCATATCCGGGACGCCGTGATAGCTGTCGTCGCCGCATTCAAAAATGACCAGACGATTTGCCTTCGGAGCGATCTGAACGGCTCTCGTTTTTCCATCCGATTCAAACAGGTCAAGGCTTCCGCCGTCATGTTGATCATCCAAATACAAGCACACCGACAGTCGCCTCTGCCAGCCCATTGTCGGGTGTCTTGCAGCGTCTCTGTGTACGCTCAGATGCCCGCCCTGCGGAATCCAGTGCAGACCAGCCCCGTAGCCAGAGAAGTCAGGGAACACGCTCGACACGCCAAGTAGTGACCCCACATCAAGACAGCAAAGCCGGTTGTAAATGATCCGACACGCTTCTGGCAGACGATGCGGATCGCGAGTTGCCAGTTTGCGTGACTCCGCCGAGTCGTACCGGTGCCAGTGTGGCCAAGCTGGATCAGGCCACTCCACCAGTGCCGCTGCAATCAGAGACTCCGGAAAAGCATTTTCAATGAGCCAGTGCCGAAATGGCTTCTCAAACGTGGTCGCAAACACGTTTCGCCCTCCACTGATCCATCTCTTCGCGTGGCTGATGGTTCGCCTGATACATATCGCCGATGTTGTCACCGACAATACAGTGCGAATGGTCGACGGAAAAATGATCGCCCGGCCAGGCTTCCGTTCCCCACCAGACATTCCGCAGCGGGTACGATTGCAGAGGAAAGACTCTCGCCGATCGAAACGCGTAGAAAGTGCCAGAAAAATGCCAGGCATGACGTACGCCCATCATTCGGCCCATTCTCCGAAATGATCCAACGAACGTAGCTCCGTTTGCCATCGCCTCGACAACGCCATCGACATTACACAGGACCGAGTCATACATGGCATCAGTCCACCAGCGAATTGGGTCTTGCCCCTGATTGTGATCCTGAACTCCTTTGGCATGATGACAGAACACAATCTGATTCGGATCGTCACTATTGATCTGGTCGAACATTGAACGATAAGTGACGACTTCTCGGAGCTTTGGTGTGTTTTCGACTTCGACGAATTCCCAGTCATCACCTAATTGCTTTCTCACTTCTGCAGTGCCGACTGTTGAGGAGTCGGTAGCTATCCCCATGATCTTCCGGTCGAACTGGTGAGCAATCTGATTCAGTCGTTCAACGTGATATTCCCAGGCACTTCCACGTGGCCAGCAATGACTGATCAAAACCAGCTTTGGCTTTTCTGTAAATGGGAACGGAACAGGCGGCGGATTATTTATTCTCGTTGCGACATTCCACTGAGGAGAGTGCTTTCGTTCGGCGATATTCTTTCGAGCATCTTTGATCGACTCATCCAGCAACCAGTTGGCTCCTAACTTCAACAATGGAGTTGCCGCCGGAGTGCCGATCAGCCGAGCCAATAATCCGCATCCTGGGATACTCGTTGACACAATCGCATCGGCAATCATGTCTGACTGTGTCATCAAATGATCGACAATTTCTTTGCGTCGTTTTTCGCATCCGTCTGGCCCCCACGTATCCATCCGCGTCGCGTAGGCTTTGCACTTACAGCCAGCGGTGTCCCGGATTTTCAGGAATCCTTTGATTCGCTTTGTCATGCACGATCCGACGTTATCAATCCTTGTCTGTCTCGTCAGTGATCGCTGCTGAGTGCGTTTGGATAATCGGTTTGAGTGGCGGGCTGATACTCGCCGTCGCTCCTGTGTTTGTTCACAGGCGTGCGACAGGTAGAGTCGAGCCAGACTGGTAACTTCATCAAAGAACTCTTGTGATTCCAATGATCCATCACTCAGCGTCATCTCAACCAGCGGTGCTGTTTTGTGCTGATCAATAATCGCCTGCGGGTTCGCCATCATGGCGGCTACGATTGTGTCACATTTCATTTCGCAAATTGATGGCCCCCATTGATTCATCTGCTTAATGAGTGGCGTGTGTTCCAGTTTCATATTAAGCAGATGTGGGAATGACCTTGTGAGCACGTCACCGACCAGGTCAACAGGCGGCGGAGCCACGTCCAGTTCCCGGAACAACCACTCTCCACACATCGTCCCTTCGGGTGTCATTGTGCATGGCCGCACGTCGTCTTCAGTCGAAACAAACCATCCACCTCGCCGCACCAGAGAACAGTCCGGCCCGGTCCACTCAGCAAGTTTAGGATGGAATACAAAATCTGCCGCCTCAGTTCCGCGGCTCCCGTTGTATTGCAGCTCCAGCTTCATTAGGTGCTCCTTAGCTCCTTAGCAGAACGGATAGCAAAACGGCTCCAGGACAATCTGTATGCCGCTGAAGTCTGCGAACGGCTCACAGCAATCTGCTGAGTCTACCTGCAAAGACGGATCGTCATCCGGGCAGGCCGGTGGATATTCCCCATTGCAAGCCCTCATCCCCAATGAAGACAGATCGATTACACCTGTGATTCCACCTGACCCGCAGGAACAAGACACCGGGAGTTCCGCATAAGGCTCGACCCATGCGGCTGATGTCGGGCAGTTCACGTCCACATCAAGCACTTCGGGATTTGTGAGATCATGTAGCGGTGGACTCACCCGCCGTTCGCCGCCTGCTGACACCAGAAGCCTCATTCGCGAACAGCAGGCATTGACTGTTTCGTTTCCTTCGTAATCCGGATCGTCCGCCGTGTCGCCCTGAAAATCACTCTCACACGTCAAGGCAAAAAAGAACGTCCTGGCACACGGAGTGACTTGAGGAATGCTCGTAACGCACTCCTGACCCAATACAGTCAATGAGGCATCGGCAAACCCGCAATCACAAGCTCCACAAGCTCCACCCACGTCTGCATCACCGAGGAAGTCAAAATGGTACGCTTCGGGATTTGTGCTACCGAGTGCTCCGACGTGCGTCCAAAACGCTGCGGCACCAGCAGGGACTACGAAACGAAACGGTATAGAATCGATGTGACCGCCGAGGCATTCAATGTCAGTAAAGCAGCAACCTTTTTTACAGTTGCCGTCCGCACTGAAACATGGATCACCGCATGATTTGCATTCTGTCGTTATCGTGATGACGCAAGAATCGTCATCAACATAGGAGACATCAAATTCGACCTGTTCGCATTCCGCCCCATTTGCGGCGATCGGTAATTCTTGCCGGATTTCACCGTCAGCCCGTAACTGCAAACTACATGCTCCTGATGTGCCTTCCACCAGTTCAATAGAAATTGATCGTGTACCATCGGCAGGCTGGCAATCCGGTTCGAAGACAACTGGCCCCCACATGATACCTCCCTCAGTGCAGTCTTCATCTAACCCAAGCTCAACTAATTCCGGAGCACATGTCCCCTCGCAATACTCTTGACATTTGAGTTCTGTTCCAGTTCCAGTATCCTTCCGCCAAATCACGCAGATGTTTTCGCAGAGGCACCGGCAATCAACGCATGGAACTTCCAAGCACTTGTCGATTCCAGTTGTCGCCTGACGTCGTGGCTTGATGTAGGTGTCCCATTCCAACAATCCATTCAAATAGGCGACCGATCCCATTGGGGACCGGCAGGATGCTTCTGTGCATTTCTCGTATCTTGCTATTTCGTAGTTGTCAACTTTTACAACGAATGCACATTCCCCTTCGGCATCCTGTTCCCATATAAGATTGACCAGATAACTTCTTATTTTTGCGTTGTATTGCTGCCCAACCAGAGCCGCTTCAGATGTGTACTTATTACCGTTTTCATCCGTGTACTTCAGGCACAAAGAGCACGGCATTGTCGAACAGCAGGGCGTAGTATCGCAGTCGGTTGGTTCCAATGCGAAATTGCACTGATCCCGATCCCGCGATCCGCCGATTGTCTTAGTTCCCCGCCCCATTTATTGCCCTCAGCACGTTCCGGTGTCGCACAGTCCGTCAAGTGTCCAGCTTGACACGCAAGTCCCGCCAACATCACTTGCATAAGTGGCTTTGCCGGCTACTCCCAAAAGCTCCTCATCCGTGTATTCGTTCAGGATGCACCCGAACCCGTCGTCGTAGACGTTGATCAGTCCGTACTCATCCTCGCCCGGCACGGTCTCGCATGGTGGTGCAATGCGAGTCGGAGTCACCGTGACATATCGTTCGCCAGTAACTGCGTCACAGACCACTGAGCTGATCAGAAACCAGATTGACGTCGAGCCATCGCCACCACCGCTCCCTGTTTGCGTGTACCACTCGCCGCGATGTTCTTCGACGACGATCAGCGTGTCGGTCGCGATGTGCGTCAGACTGAGGTTGTAACAAACAAACGCCGCGTCGGCCCGTTCTGCGATGACTGGCGAGAGGTCCTGGTCGATGTCGACAAACTCGAACGGGAACGCCGTACTGATTGTGATCGCGTCACCGCTGGCCGGATATGAAGCTCCGCCGGTCCGGCCGATCATGGTACGGCGGTAGCGAGTGTCCTGAAGAATTGTGCCTTCGTGCGATTGCTCCGCACGGAATCCCGGCCCGGGCTGAATAGACGCACTGTCCAGTCCCTGCGAGAGCTTGTTGAGCTTCCCCGCAGATAACTCTTCGCCCGCTTTGAATTCTGGGAAGCTCATAAGAACGCAGGTTCGACCGTGAATAGTGCCGCGAAATCACCCGACTGGTACATCTTGTCGCCGGTCGTGGCTGACACCGGAATATCCCACGATCCATCCTTGCGGAGAATGTGATTCCAGCCGTAGACCGTATCCGATCCGCCCGTCGTGTGTTTGATCCCGCCCCTTGCGGAAACAGTCGTCGCCAGGTGCTTCGGCGTCTTTTGCTGAAATGAATACGTCAGTGACCAGGTGTCTCGACCGTTTTTAATGTCGTACGTTTTCGAGCTGCTGGCCGACGCAAACAGCAGCGTCTCAGCGGTAACGAGCATTCCGGTCGCGGGAATTTTCCATTCGTTGGCGTTCACCAGCCCCGTCAAGTTGGCAATCTGTTCCCACGGCGGAGCATAGACGCGATGCCACCGAACCGTGTGGCCGACGGTCGGGACTCGCACAACCGGATGCACATCCGCCGGAAGCCGCTCATTGTCGCTCTGAAATTTCAGGAACTGGCCCGGCACCTCAACGAACTCACCCGCGATGCCGATTTCGTATTCCGCCCACGTCCCATCGTCATCAGTGTTTTGGGTCGTATTGTTCTCCCCCGGGCCGTAGGAGACTGTGACCAATGCGTGATCGTGCGTCGAATTCTGAGTCTGATGATCCGTCAGCGTGCCGCCCTGGGGAATCTCGATAAACGGCACGATATCGATGCCGGAAACTCGCAACGCGGGGAACAGCGGGAACTGAGCGGGCAGGCCAAATATCCCACCGAACAGCAACTCCGACAGGAATTCCTCGACCTGATTCCAGACGATCTTGAATTTGCGTGTCGCCCCCATCTCCCCACGCGGACCGGCGTTGAAGTGCGGGCTGTCGTCAACTTCTTCGAACAGTACGGCCATTACGGCACCTGTACGCCAGAGGCATCAAGAGTGAGCGTGATCAGCGCGGCTGTCGTCGCCACGCCGATGATCGTGACGTAGTCCGCCGTCAGCAGGTCATCGACTGGAGCAATCAGGCCGGCCGTGCTCAAGACGTACGGCTTCGCGATTGTCAGAGTCGTTCCGAGATTCAGGACTCCGCCAGCCTTCAGGTAGTCGATCGGCTGCCCGGAACTGGCCGCGTTCAAGGCGATGCCGTCGACAGCCGCTGTCGTGGCCGACGTGACGGCATGTGATATCTGCACCGCGTCTGCCGAGTCGACGTAGATGGCCATGCCCGCGGTAATCGTGGCTCCGGATGTTCCGGTGGCCACGACTCCGGACGTCTTGACCACGTTGGCCGCTGTGATTACGAGGTCAGCCATTGGTTATTTCCCGAGGATTGCGGTATTGTCCGTCTTGATGCCCTTTTTGGACAACAGGTCGTGCGTCGCTTTGAGCTGCTTGACGATCAGTTTGATTTCGGTTTCGCCCATGACCGTGCGGCCAGTCTCTTTCATTCGGCTGGCAACGATATCCCGTGTCTGCTGGCGCTGGAAATCGGCCGCCGTCTCGGCTTGTGTTTTCGGCCCGAGAATCGGGTTTCTGGCTTCCGCAGCGTCTTCTTCATCCTTGAAGAACTTCTTGATTTCCCACCTGCCGAGTATTTGACCTTGCTTCCGCATCTTGTCGCCGACGCGGCCTCTTGTATCCATCCTCTTTTCGAATGCCTTCGAAGCCTCGTGACCCATCTGGCCCATGACGACGTGACCCATCTTCCCCGCCGCCCCCTTGACCGCGACATCGACGCCGTCCAGAACTTGCCCAAACTTGCCACCGCCTGGCACATTCTTCTGACCGTCGACCTGTTTGTCCTTACCCCCGAGAACGTCCCCAATCGCCTTGAGCGTGGCGTTCTCTTCTTTCAGCAGTTCGTTGCCTTTCTCGACCGCCGCGACAACCGGGTCTTTCCCGCTGGCCGTTTGAATCTTGCGAGCCAATTCGTCGAACCTGAGGATCGCTGCCCCTTTTGCATCTTCATCCCCAGCACCCGGCTCGCCTTTTCCGTCGCCGTCTTTGCCCGGCTGAGCGAACGGCGTGAAAGGTGCTTCCGTCTGCTCGATTATAAATTTGAACGCATCCTTCAGGGCGTCTCGCTTGAGTTGCCGCACATCAAACGACTCCTTCAAGGCTTCACCGAGTCCCAGAAATTGTGCCGGCAACCGGCCCAACTCGGTGATGACTCCGTCGACCCATTCCTCAGTATCGACCAGTGCGATCCCGAGCACGGCTTTCCAATTTCGAGCGAACAGTCCGAGACTGCTAATAATTTCGGCAAAGCCAGAAAAGAAGCCCGAAAAGAATCCACCGAGCCCTTCCTCCTTCGTGATCAATCGGCCAAAGGCATCGATCAAATCAAATATCCCAGTCGACAGGGCTCCGGTAATGTCCAGGACATCCCGAACCACGACCGCCATCCGTTCGCCCCATCTCGTGAATGATTCCCGGTTGTCGTTGATCGGCCCGAGGACACCCCGGAAAAACTCCATGAACTCTTTGGCAATCGGCCGAATCGCAAACCCGACATTCTCCATCACGTCGCCAAACAGATTCCCGAATTGCACGAACGGGTCAGCCATGCCCTCAGCCGCACCGCCGAACTCGCCCTGCAATTCCTTCAGAATTATCGACTGAGCGCCCATCAGGTCGCCCGACTCCTGCAGGGCCTTAATCTGGTCCTTCTGTGATGCAGTGAACGCAACGCCCACTCGCTGCAGAGCGCCGACTCCTTTGATTGGATCGTTGAGAGCTTTGCCGACTTGAACAATCGAACTCTTCAAATCCTGATCCATCACGGCCGACAGGTCTTGAGAGGCGACCAAAGCATCGTCAAAGAGATCGCCTTTAATTTCCTTGAACGTGGCGAGCATTCCAGCCGCGGCAATCGTCGCCTCGTCGCCGAAATTGGTCAGTCCCTGACGCTCGCTCGCCAGCTTTCTGATCTCCTCGCTCGTCTTCCCGGCAGCGTGGCCTGTTGCGACCAGAACCGCTTCCAGTTTCTTCTCGGCTTTGATCTGCTCGCCCGCTGCCTTAATTGTGGCAACCGCCGAAAATCCCACGCCCAACGCCAGCAACTTAGAATGAAGGCTGCCGACAATGCTGGACACAGACCGCATCGACGACCCGATACCGGTGATGCCGCGCTGCACGCCGGTCAATCCCCGCTGCTTGAATTCGACAAACGCTTCGGCCAGCTTAAATGCCATCGGCTTCCCGCTTTCTACGCTGCCGCATCCACGATTCTGACTCTTCTGGCGTCAGTTTCAGCTTGCCGTCTTCGGGGCATTTCGCACCCGCAGCAACCAGACATCGATACTTCGTCATTTGCCCAATTTCCCGCCACGTCCAGCCATTTTCGCTGCTCAACTGCCGAAAGATTCCAGCCCACGGAATCCGCTGATATGTGCCCGGTGCCGGCTCTGAATCATCGCCACCGAGCCAAATCAGTTTGGGAGAATGTCCGCCTCTTCAGACTCTTCGACCGCCCTCACGATCGCCTGCGTCGCTTCGTTGCCTGCACGCTCCATAAAATTCAGAACCAACTGCACCCCGTTCGCTGGCGTGACTGAATAACTCCGCTCGTTCGGTGCCTGATAGATCGGATCACCTCCCTTCCCGAATTCTTCGTGATAGTCCCGCAGGCTCCGCCACAATCGCCAGGCGATCCCGTGCGGCGATGAATCGAATTCAATCTCCTCATCCTGTGTCACAAATTGCGATCTCCCAGCGACTCTGAACGCCACCTCCTGCATCGCTTGAGCAGCCCGCGGCGATAGTGTCGATGGAATCTGACTGAGCAGCTGCATCAGCGACGGCCGCAGCGAATGAATGTAGGCTTCCTTTTCGGCATGATCCGCCATCACCGCCGTCGAGAGCGTGTATTCCGTCCCGTCGACTGTGATCGTTGTGGTTTTCTCGCCGATTAAATTGTGTAGTCCGTCTGCCATTTGGTCCCGATCCTCACTTCAGGATGCTGTCAAAACAAAGCCCCGACGTATGGATAAACCGCACGCCGAGGCCCGGGGAGCTGATTACGTGAGAGCCGGAACAATGCCCGCTGCGGTCAGTTTGCCCGCCTGTCCCCATTTGTAATTGGCAGACACTGCGCCGCCGGTATCCATGTCGACGTCATATCCATCGAATGATTCGATCACGATCGAACCCGTGTATTTATTCGCGTTCGTTCCGTCGAGGTCGAACACCACGGCGACTTCTGCGCCGACCGTCAGGCCAGGTGCGACGTCGTCCTGTTGCCACACCTTGATGGTGCCAGTCGAGTCACCCACACCAACGACGCGGTCTTTGTGTTTCGAGGTCGATGAACTCGCAAACGTGCCGATCTCGTAACTGATCGTGATCGACCACGATGCCACGTCCGCCACATCGACAGGAGTTGCCCCCGTTTGCACTTTGCCCGCTTTTCCACTGATCGTCTTCGCCATGACTTAAACTCCGTTCAGGAGGTCTCGTGATCGATTTCATAGGTGCTGGCAAAGTGCCACACCTCGTCAGGTTCCTGCATATATTGCACGTCAGAAAGCCGCACGTTGCGTGCATCGATGCCCGTCGTGCTGATCGCCTGATTGTGCAATTGTGCTTTCAATTCGTCCGCAAAGTCTTTGCCGTCCTGCCAGGAATCGCCGAACCAATCGACGATCAATTCCGACCGCTCGACGAACTGACCGCCGCTGCGATGCTCTTCCGGTGCTCCTGTGATATTCAGCGTCACGTACGGCCGGGCCTGCGTTTCGTCCTGGCAATCGCCAGTGAACACGTCAGCGACCGGCACCAATGCAATCAGGCTGGCCTCAAGTGCATACCACGCGTGGAACAATCCTTCCGGGCTGGCGACGCTCATATTTTCGGCCCCCCGGAAACGAACAGTCGGGCGATAATCGCTTTGTGTTTCATCAGGGTCGTCGTGAAGAACGGACGCCGGGCGATGTGTTTTGTGCCAAGGTCCAAATAGGCCATGTAGATGCCGGCCTTCGTGATGCCGACCCGGCCGCTCAATTTCGCCTTGTTGATTTCGCGAACAATCTGCGACCGGCCGAACCCAGTTCGCAACCGCGGCGGCTCGCCAGCCTTCGACGGGTTCGAATAAACTCGCCGCGTTCGTTTATTACCGCCTGGCGTTTGTCGCTTGACCTTCATGTCGACGCCGCTATTCGGCACCGACACCGCCAGCCGTAATTGCGTGTGGTAAAATTGCACACCACGAGCCAGACCGACCGACGTGAGCCTGTCGAGTGCCTTGTTCAATTCCCGGTCATTCACTTTGAACACAATCGCCATCACCAGACCTCCGCGAGAATTTCGTAGAGGCTGTCAATCCGATCGGTATTGCGGTATCCGAGGATGCGATAAATCGTCGCGTCACTGCCGAGGATTCGATGCGACTTGCCGACCAGATTCTGAACTTCGGACGTGATCACAAATCGCGCCTTGACCTGTCGCTGATTCGTTTCGTCTGTTTCGTCCGCGGCGATTCGCTGAATCTTTGCCCGCACGTTGCTTTGCGATGTGCTCCACGTCGCCACCTGTGCCCCGCCGGCTGACTTCGCCCATGTGGCCGATTCAATCGTGATCAGCGTTGACGCCTCATCTGCAATGTCCAGGCGGCGGCAAATCAGACGCCAGCGGGTAGCGAGAGTGTCACGCTGAACGCTGAGGATCGTCCAGATGACCCCGCTGGCGTCTGTGATCGTGTCGCCCGGTTCCGGGTCAGTGCCAACTTCGCTCGTCTTGACGTGTGCCCGCACATCTTCGGTCGTGTATTTGCCATCGCTGGCCGCTGCCTCATCCGTGCTGATCGCCCGAAACAATGCGACCGTGATTGCGTCCGTCGACGAATCGACCCGATGTGTGAACGTAGCCGTCTCCAGCCCGTCAAACAGGTCGAGGTCGTCAGCGATAGCCAGCGTCAGCGTCATGTGTAGGCCTGAGTCTGAATCTCAAATGGGTCTTCGGCGTTGATCTGATCGTCAGCCCACGCAACCGTCGATTGAAGCTGCTTCAGGTATGCACCCCAGCTCACCTGCTGTCCGTCGATGTTGTACGACGGCTTCTGCTCCGCAGTGATCTCGACAATGCGAGCCAACGTCTGCGTCTTGATGAGCTGCACCTGAGTCAGGTCGGACATCGCTTCAGGCCTCAGTCACGGAGAGGGCTGCGTCTTCGTCCAGCCCGGCACACGCCTCACGAAACGCCTTGTCGGCGTCCGCCGGGCAGCCGCATTCGGTCACGAATGGCTTACCGCCCATCGCTGGGCAGGTCACGTGGTACGTCGTCACCGTGGCCGCTTTCGGCGAGGCCGGTTGCGGAGACGGTTGACCCACCGTCGAGGATACGGGTGATGATTGTGACTCGTCACCCGTATCCCGCTTTGTGTATTTCCTCGCCATGCCATCACTCTCCCCGATGATCAACAAAAAAAAGGCCGCCGCTGCCGATGAGAAAGCAACAGCGACCGATGAAGGCATTACGGCCCCAGGTGTACCGTTTAGTTTTTGTTGCGGACCACGTATCGCGGGTCTTTGGCTACTGCCACGCCGCGTTCACTGGCCTTGTAGCGAGCCACGATGTCCCGATCGAACGCGAGTGTGGCATTCGTCGGAGCCTGAACCGTCGTCAGCGGGAAGGCTTCCATGTATGCAAACGCCTTCGCGAAATCGCCGTGAATCCAGTACAGCTTCGAATTCGCTGCCGAGACACTGAGCTCACTCTCGACCCGAGCGACCATCTGCTGAGAATCCGCCGCTCGCGTGCTCCCGAGGAACCGCTGCACGATGTTTCCGCTGATCGTCTCATTCGCACCCTGAATGTTGCGAATCTGAGTCGCCGACAGAATTCGACTGAGCGTTGCCGCCTTCGAAGGACCGACGACAATATCATTGCCGTTGATCATGATCGGCTCACCCGTATTCGGGTCCACCATTTCACGCAGCAGCAGCCATGACGCTTCGATCTCTTCCCAGTCCGTCAATTCGTTGGACTGATCGTTGATCCATGGCGTGGTTGTCTGGTAGGTGTTGCTCGAAGTGCCGTTCCGCTTGTAGGTGTTGGTGGCACCAATCGCGACGTCGATCAGCCGCTTCTCTTTGTTCATCCCGAGCCACTCGCCGACTTCGGCCGCACGGCCAAGAATCAAGCCAGTCCGATCGGAGAAGATCGCTTCGCGAGTCACGGACACAATCAGACCGCGTTTGTCGGTCCGCGGCGTTTCGGTGTACTCGTCGCTGAATCCCGCTTCCGGGTACTGCTTGCCTTCGCCAACGATTTCCGCTTCATCGCCGATCCGCGTCATTCCGGGAATCTTCTCGCCGTCGAGAAACGGAGTCGGCACGTTCGGAATCAGCCCGCTGAAAACAAAGGCTTCGTTCTCGTACGCTTGATGGATCTGGCTGTAGATGATCTGACCAGTGATCTTCGAAAAGAATGACGAGTCAACCGCTTCAGTGGCCTCGACTTCGTTCCTTGGGTCGAGCATCTGTAAGGCTTCATAGCCGTCCTGGACGGTTTGCTGAAACAGCTTCCGGAGTGAGAATTCATTCGGCTTGATTCCACCAACTTCCCCGCGTCGCCCCTTCTCGAGAGCGTCTGTGACCTCCTCGAACACCTGTGCCTGAGTGAATTGGTTGCCATTCTTCCGCTGAATCTCGCGATTCAGAGCGATGCCTGAAAGTAGGGGCATTGTCTTTGCCTTCCGTTTTTCTTTGAGCCCGTGCGGGCGTTATGAATCCGTTACCTGACTCAGTATTTCTGGACGATCGAAATAGCCTTGAGCGTCAGCACTTCGCTGGTCGCTCCACCCGCTTTGACGCCGACCACTGCCGCCATCTGCGTGGCTGAGGCAATTGTGACCGTGTGGCGAATCAGATCGCCGCTGGTCGAGTCGATGAGCTGCTGACCGTTCACCTTCGGAACGACTTCCGCGGTCGTGCTGCTCACCGGAAGGATGTCGATCTCCAGCAACTGATCCGATCCGCCAGCCGTCGCGGTACTGGTTGACGTCACCTGGTCGCCGGCAATCGACGTTTCGAACTTCCACGTCGTCTCGCCGTCGACCTTGTAAATCACCGCACCGGTGTAGCTGGATTTCGGCCCGGCCCCGTCATCGACGAGCGAATTGGCGCCCGGTGCATCCATGAGGCCGACCAGGACATTCGCGTCGTCCGTGGCCGCTTCCGTGTAATTGACCAACGCCTGAAGATTCAACGGGCGATTGTCCAGGTAGTTGAACAGTTCGTTTGTCGTCTCCATGTAGACTTCGTTGTTGTCCGTCGCCCCAGTCGTGAAGAGCATCAGGCCGCCGGTGCCATCGGCATCGATTGCCAGACTCGCCCCGGCATCGGCGTCCGTCTTCGTCCAGGTCTGCGTGTCGGTGTAGCTGGCAAAATGATCGACCAGTTCAAACTGCAGCCGAGCATTGCTGACCGCCTGCGACGCGTTTAGAGATTTCATGTTTACTGTCCCTGTGTGGGGTTATCGTGTGTTTCCTGAACTTATTGAGCGGGCAGAATCAGCGGAGTCGGAGTGACCGGACGAATGATTTGACATCGACCGATTCCGTCGCATCAGTGGCCTGAGTCGTAACCGGTTTTTTCGATTTCGGCTTCGGCTTCTGGCTTTCGTCAGCCGACTCCAGTACCAGGCTGGCCCGATCGGCAATCAGCTCCGCCCGGTCTTCGATGGATTCGCAGGCGTTGAGAGCCCTGATAAACACGTCCGAACAATGGAATTTGTCTTTTGGGTCGAGCTCCGCCGCAGTCAGCTCCGCCTCGATAGCGTCCTGCTTGTCGCGGGTTTCGTTTTCGGCTTTGGCCGCGGCGAGTTCCGCTTTGACGGATTCCAGTTCGTTCGACTCCTGCGACTGACTTTCCAGTGCAGTCACGAGGTCGGGCCGGGTTTTCTTCAGGTCTTCGAGAGTGACGTTTTCGAGCGTCATTTCGTCTGTCTCCGGTTTGGGATCGCCATCGCTGGCGTCATGTTCAAAAAGACTGGCCGTTGTGGCCGGATCGGCAACGAGGTCGACAGAGCGGACGCCCATGACTTCCTCGACTACCGTTCGGTTGTTTTTCTTTGGACCGATCCGGAGCGTGGCGTTGTGGCTGAACCCCACCGCGGACGGGTTATTTTCAGCATCCCATAGCACCTGCTCGGTCAGAGCGTGCTTCGGATTGAATTTGAAATCGCCAAAAATGCCGTGGCCTTCGACGTATCGGGCGTTTGAAACAACGCCCATGCGGTCGGCGACGCGGCGCGGCTTGCCCGGCGCCCCGTCGGGGTGATCGACATTGACGCGAGCCCCTTCGTAATGACTGATGGCGGCTCGCAGCGTGGCCGGCGGATACGATCGACCGTTTTTCGAATCGTGGCCGATCAATTTGACGCCACGCATGATCCCGGCCTCACGATCAACCTTCGCTGCCCCGGTCCCTTCAAGGAACTGGAGCGATTCGTCGTGATGGCTCTCAACTGTCGTGAGTGTCGCGGGCATCGAAGACTCCGGAATTCAATGTAGTCGATCCGATTAGAAACAGAATCGCCTCTGCTGTCAATTCGATTTAATTAAGTTTCCTGTTTGTCGTCAATCTGACTTCGAAATGGACAATAAAAAGCCCCGCCGGAACGGGGATGCTGAATGCTAAGACTGGGCGTTATTTCAGTGGCGTCGCCACATACGACCGGACCGGATAAGCCCGCGGCGGCACGTCCTCGACACCCGTTGTCCCTTTATGGCCACCGAACGACTGAGATTGCCCTTCCTCTCGTTTGCGTTTTCGCTCCTGATGAATGCGAATCCGCTCAATGATAATGTGAGTTCGCATCTGATCGTCAGGGATGTCGAACACCGGCTTTCGGCTGTCGCTCATTGTCGCTCCGCCCTACATTAAAACGTAAACCGTGTTGCTGGACGTGATTCATATTCCAGGCGTCGCACCTCTTTGATCACGTGACCCGCATCGAGCCACGTGAACACAGATTCCGGATCGTCCGCCTGCTCAGCGACCAGATTCACGACCGATGCCTCGTCTCCGGAGTCGTAGTTCCAGATGAAATGATGGCCATCCCTGGCTGACCATACGAGGTTTCGCATCATCCGATCCCCTGTAGTAACCCAGACCGCTCCCGAATCGAAGCGAATACGCCCTGCCGCCTCAATTCCCGCTCCGCCGCTGATTCGCTATCTATCTCACGCATCAACAGCCGCTTACCCTTCGGGTCGATGAAGTCTTCCCATTCCGGCTCCCGAGTCCCGCCCAGTTTCCGCGCCATCGCGTTAAAACGGCCTGATCCGACCGATATTTTCTTCCGGCCGACGTCCGCCCCGGCCCACCACTGAGAATAGGTTGCCGGATCCGGAATCACGTGCCCGCCCGCATTCTGGAACAGCGATGCCATCACCGGATCGTCGCGGAATTCTTCCGGTGGAGCCATCACCGGAATGTCGAAGCCACGACAATTCGGCTCGTCAGGCAGGACTGGGGCCTGGCTGATATCCGGCTGCCGTCCGTCGTTGTAAAATATCTGACCGCTCCGCAAAGCATGGTGCGGCCGCGTGTGCTGGTCGAGCGTTTCCAGAATCTGGATTCCGACCGACAAGTCTCCGAGGTCCGCGTACGAATCCCGCTGCATCGTATTCGCCACCCGCAGCCCTTCCGTCCTGGCGATCCGGCGGGCACTGGCTTTGATGCCGCCCTCGACGTGCTGCAGAACGTCCCGTGACAGCTCCGCGATGTTCTTTCCGTCCGCGATTCCGGCAGTCATCGCGGATGCGATCTTTTCCGGCTCGACCAGCTTCGACAGACCGCGAATCCGCTCAGCCCAATCAACGCCCGCGTTCGGTCTGTGGATGATTTCCAGCACGGAGTCGCGAGCCGGTGGCGGGAATACGTTTTCGGCCACCCATGCCGCCCATTCCGCATCTGACAGCCTCGCTGCCGCGATCGGCTCAATCCGATTGTCGACATTGACGCCCGGTGCGAAAAACACATCCGCATCATCGTGATCATCCTCGCCAACCAGTACGGATGCCGGATTCATTTTCCGAAACCATCGCCGCGGAATCGTCCGAGCCATCACGCCCGCGAATTCCGATCGCGACCAGTAGGCCAGCCGGATGAATTGCCGCTCAATCACCGCCTCAAGCGTGACCGGAATGCTCCTCAGGATTTGCTCGATTACGATTTGCCGGGACGTGATGGCCAGTTTCGAAACGGCGGTCGCCATGATGCGATCGATGGCCGCGTTGACGGCCGCGCCCGATGAATTGGCAATCGATTCGACACGGATCAGCCGCTCAATCTGGAGCTGTTCGAGCCGTGCGGCCAGGCGGGTGTTGATTATGTTTGGTGTCATCATCTGACCGCTATCGTTGACGCTTGGTTGCTCGCTTCGCTCGTTTTAATTCATCAATACG
>Ga0255049_10000709_pt1 | contig 19956 bp, 26 predicted proteins | sample JV7_2_3_MG_FD_183615 | JGI IMG/M metagenome (GOLD analysis project Ga0255049, IMG submission 183615) | Seawater microbial communities from Jervis Inlet, British Columbia, Canada - JV7_2_3 | ecosystem: Environmental > Aquatic > Marine > Inlet | place: Canada: British Columbia | collected 2016-10-06
TTGGCGCGTGTTTCACGTCAAAATCGGGGGCACTTAAGGGAGTTCAATCATGTCCACATTCAACCATTCACGTGCGTTGAGTGATCTGACGTTCGAGGAGTTCGAGCAGCACTGCGGTGGTTGGAGCAAGCTGCGGGAGCAGGACCACACGATGCTGCGGGCGTTCTGGGACACATTGCAGCGGTACCAGCAGGTCAGCGGACTGTTGAATGAGTTGGGCGTTGGTAACTGGACGACTACGACGTCGACCGGGAACCGGGCGCCAATCCCTGAGATTGCGATACTCAAGACTCTGCACGGTCAGTTGAAGGACTTCGGGATGATGTTCGGATTCAGTCCGCACCATCGCCAGAAGGATCCGCCAGATTTCCCGGGGAATGTGTCGACGAAGGAAGCCCCGACACGCTTCAAAGACCGCGCAGCCTTTGCCGAGGCGATGTATGGGCGAAATTGAGCAACTCGCCGATGAGGTCGAGGCATATTGCGACGGGGTGCTCTGTGGTTCCGTCATTGCGGGAAAGTCGGAAGTCCGTGCGATCCAGCGGCACCGGAAAGACCTGGAGAAACTCGACGACTACGCTTTCTGCTGGCATCACGCGTGGTATGCGGTCTCGTGGTTCGAGGAGCTGACTTTCCCTCGTGGAGTGTCAGCCGGGCAGAGATTCGCCCTGCAGCCGTCACAAAAAACGATGATTGCGTTGTTGTTCGGCTGGCGACGGGCAGACGACCCAAAAAGGCGTCGATTCGCCAAGGCGTACATCAGCATGGCTCGAGGGAATGGGAAAAGCCCGTTAGCGGCCGGGTTGGCAACAATGCTGTTCTGCGCCGACCTGCCGCCTCAGCCGGGTGCCGAGGTCGTTTCTGTGGCGACGACCCGCAAGCAGTCGACGGAATACGTGTGGATCCCGGCGGGGGAGTTCCTGCAGTCGATCCCGGACATCGGCGAGTACGTGACCATCCGGCGAGGGCTGTCGGAGATTGAGTATCGCCGAGATGGGACGGTCGCAAAGTTCTATCCGTTGGGCTCAGACAGCAATAATCTCGACGGCGGTTCGTATCACGCGGCGGTCGTCGATGAACTGCACGCAATGCGGCAGTTGCACACAGAATTGATCGAGAAGGTCGAAACGGCGATGAAGGGCAAGAACTCCCTGCTGGTCTACATCACGACCGCTGGGACGGATTCGAGCGCTTTGTGGAAGCCGGAGTATGATTACGCGAAGAAGGTACTCAAGGGAATCGTCGATCATCCGGGGTATTTCAGCTACATCTTCGAGATGGACAAGGACGACGACCCGTTCGATGAGACGGCGTGGCAGAAGTCGAACCCGTTGCTGGGTTCAGCCGTGTCGATCGACCGATTGCGGGAGATGGCGACCAGTTCCCGCCACAATCCTGTCAAGCGGAACCAGTGGGAGCGGTATTACTGCAATCGACCGGTGAGCAGCCGCGACAAGCTGATTGAGCAGGAGCTGTGGAATCGCGGGAACGAGAAACCGGACATCCCTGCCGGTGCTGCGTGCTTCGGTGGGCTGGACAAGGGCTGGCGAGACGACCTGGCGGCGATTGGGTGGGTATTTCCGCTGGATAACCCGGAAGACGAAGAAAAGCCGCTGTATGGCATCAAGATCAGGGCCTGGATCCCGTCCGAGACGAAGCGTGACCTGACGAAGCCGCCATTTCCCGAATTGATCCGAGCCGGCGAACTGATCGTCACGGACGGGGATGTGACGGACCATCGGGCGGTCATCAAATACGCTGTGGACTGGGCGAAACAGTACGACGTGCGGTCAATTGCGGCCGACCCGTCGAACGCGCGGAGCGAACTGACGGAACTGGTCGACACGCACGGGATTCAGGTATTCGAGTTCCGGCAGTCGTGCGACAAGTACAACGAGCCGACAAACGCACTGCTCGACTTACTGGCCGAGGGACGCATCCGACACGGGGGATCGAAGCTGTTGGCGTGGGCTGCGGATAACGTGGTGCCGAAATACAACGCTGCGGGCAACATCATGCCCGACAAGCAGAAGTCTAGCGAGAAGATCGATCCGATTGTCGCGGTGATCATGGCTCTGTCTGAGGCGTTGTTCGAGCCAGCGCCAGACAAGTCGGTTTACGAGGAGCGGGGGATCCGAGTGCTATGAGCGAGCGCAACGAAGGCAGCCACGTCATCCGGGACAATTGGGAGGACATTCTGTATTGCCTCGGGTGTGTGCTGATCACTGTTGGTGTCTGGCAGGTTTACTCCCCAGCGGGTTACATATCTGCAGGCGTGTCAGTGCTCGGCTATCTCAGTATCGCACTGCGAGCCGCCACGGGTTCTGCCGATGGGATTGCTACGACCGGTCAGCCAGCGAGGAGTGCTGGACAATCCAAACCTGCCGCTTAACGACCCTGAGGTCTGGGCGCAGGTGTTTGGCGAGTCGTACGGGTCATCATCGAGCGGCGTGTCAATTAACAACCGCACGGCGTTGATGATTTCCGGCATCTGGCGCGGCGTCAATCTGATCGCGAACACTGTCGGCAAGGTTCCTCTGTTCGTCTACAAGCGAAACGGTGACCAGAAGGAACGCGACACTCAACACGCGGCATTTCATCCGTTGCGGCGTCAATCGTCTCCCTGGCATGACGCATTCCAGTTCAAACGCACATTGACTGCTCAGGCGATTCTGCGTGGAAACGGCTACGCGGCGATCGTGCGGCCTCAGGCGGGGTCAATTCTCCCAGTGGCGCAGGGTGGCGGTCTGATTCCGCTGCAACCTGACCAGACCTATCCGGTAAAAGCGAACGGGAAGCTGTACTACGTGACGACCGTCGGCGGCGTGATGGAAGACTCGCAGTCTGAGATTATCCGCCTGGAGCACATGGATGTGTTGCACATCCGCGGTCTGGGGTCGGATGGGCTGGTCGGTTATCCGCTGCTGGAGATGGCGCGTGAGGATCTGGGTCTGGATCGGGCTCAGACTCAGTACACCGGTACGTTTTTCAAAAATGCGGCCACGCCTAAAGTCGTGTTAGAGGTTCCGAACGAGCTGAGCCCCACGGCGTACAAGCGTTTGCAGACATCGTGGCAGAAACTCAGCACCGGACTCGAAAACGCACACAAAACCGCATTGCTGGAGCAGGGTGTCACCGCGAAACCGCTGGGAGTGAACGCGAAGGATGCTCAACTCATCGAAGGTCGGAAGTTCAGCCTGACCTCGATTGCCAACTGGCTTCAGTTGCCGCCGCATAAGGTCGGCGCTGAGGGTAGAACGTCGTACAACAGCCTCACCGAGGAGAATCAGGCGACGCTCGACGAATCGTATGAGCCGTGGCTGACGGCGTGGGAATACGAGTGCGAATGCAAGCTTCTCACCGAAGCCGAAAAGCGAGCAGATTCCCACGTCATCGAGTTCGAACGCAAGGCTCTGCTGCGGTCTGATCCGGGCAAACGAGCGGAATTCTACCGTCAGGCGGTCGGTCGTCCGTTCATGTTGGCTGATGAGGCCCGTAAAGCCGAGAACATGCCGGCCATCGAGGGCGGTGATGAGTTGTTCGTGCCGGTGAATATGGCTCCTGTGGGTGCTGACCCGCCATCCGTGCCTGAGCCCGTTCGATCAGGACCGACAACGGATCAACTGAAGTCGATACGTAAGCTGGCCAGGTCGACAGCCCGCAGAATCGCAAAACGCATCCTGCTGAGCGTGAAACGCGGGAAACCGGCGATCGACAGCACGGTGACTGAGGCGCTCGTCCCGTTCGACGCTCTGGCCGGTCACCACGGCATCGAGGACGACATCAAGTTTGCCGGGTTCGTGTCTCAGCGGGCCAAGGCGGCGTTTGTAGACGGTATGGCAGACGACGAGATGGAAACGGTCGCAGAAACGATCGCGGCTGAGTCAATACACGGGTTCTCATGGGAGGCGGACAGATGACGCGATTGATTCCAGGTCTGTGTCAGCGTGGGCTGACGGTATTGGAGCGTGGCGAATCAGAGGAGCAGGTTCCGGAGATCAGCGGTTACGGCGCGGTGTTTTATCGCGAGGACGATGCCGGGACTGAGTACCGGCTGTGGGACGACGTGTACGAGCGGATTATGTCGAGTGCGTTCTCTGGGATCGCAGACTCGGACGTGCGGTCATTTTTCAACCACAATCCAGATGTTGTGCTGGGCAGGAGTCTTTCAGGCACCCTGACGCTGTCGGTCGATTCCGTTGGATTGCGATATTCAGTCACACCACCGGACGCTTATCAGCATGTGGTCGAGTCGGTCAAGCGGGGGGATGTGGACGGGTCGTCGTTCATGTTCGTCCCAACGGAAACGACCTGGCGAGACGAAACGCACGACGAACGCACGATCACAATCCGAGAGATCAACGCGGTTGAGTTGTACGAAGTTGGTCCTGTGACGTTCCCGGCGTACGAGGCGACGACAGCCCGATCGAGCGAAGGAATGCCGGAGCGGAGATTTCAGGAGTGGCTGGAGCATCATCTCGCGGAAGCTCGTTCCGAACTGACCACGCATCAAGAATTGGTCAGCCTGAACACTCCGGAAGCACGAAAAAAACGCTCTGAGGCCATGTCCGCTCATCTGCACGATTAAGCGCAACGAGTAATCGTACAGATAGGAAAATCTTGTGCCCAGCCACAGAAGTTCCTGACTGCCCCACAGAGGGCGGCGCGTTTTCACAACACGCCTCATGTTCAAGGGAACTTCACAATGGCAGATTGCAAGGGCAAGTCACTCAAGGAACTCCGCGAGATGGCGGGTGCCGGGAGTGCGAAGATCAACGAACTGCGAGAACTCAACGACACCGAGGGCCGCGAGTGGACCGGTGAGGATGAGACGCAGTGGCAGCAGGTCAACGCAGATTACAACCAGATCGAGCGATCGATCCGGGCTGCGGAGATTGACGCGAAGACGTTCACTCCGGCGCCAGATGACCCGCATCGGCCAGATCCGCAGACCGGCGTGACCGAAGAAGATCGCTGCAACGGTCTTCAGGCGTGGATGCGGACTCAGAGCGGCATGGAGATCACTGAGGCTCAGCGGGAGTCCTGTCAGCGGGTGGGAGTGAATCCCAACGCCCGGGAATTCAAGATCAAGACCCGGTCAATGAGTCAGGAACCGATGTGGGTCTCCCGCGACGGACTGACCAAAGAGACCCGGTATATGTCGGTGGGCACTGCCGCTGACGGTGGTCATACCGTGCCGGAAGGCTTCATGGCGGAGCTGGAACGCACACAGTTGGCGTTCGGCGGAGTTCGACGGGTTGCCCGCGTTGTGCGGACTGACTCCGGTAATGACATGCCGTGGCCGACTGAGGACGACACCGGAAACGTCGGTGCTATCCTGGCGGAAAATACGACATTTGGTGCGTCGGTCGAAGCGACGTTCGCACAGGTCGTGTTCAACGCTTACAAGTACTCCTCAACTCCTGTGATCGTCTCGCAGGAACTGCTGGAAGACTCGGCTTTCAACCTGGCTCCGATCATTGCCGGTCAGGTGGGAACGCGTATTGGTCGGATTACGAACACGCATTTCACGACCGGTGACGCTTCCTCGAAGCCGAACGGTGTTGTGACTGCGTCGTCTCTGGGTGTGACGACTGCGGGTGCCACTGCGATTACCTTTGATGAGGTGTTCGACCTGTACCACGCGGTTGACCCGGCGTACCGGTCGGCTCCGGGCTTCGGTTGGATGATGAACGACGGGATTCTCGTCTACATCCGAAAACTGAAGGACGGAAACTCGAACTACCTGTGGAGTGAGGGACTGACCTCGTCCGAACCGAATCGGCTGCTTGGCAAGCCGTACACGATCAATCAGGACATGCAGGCGACCGTTGCCACGGCGACGAAAACGATGCTTGTCGGTGATTTCTCGAAGTACATCATCCGAGACGCGGCTGGCTTGCGACTGTACCGACTGGACGAGCGTTATCGTGACCTCGATCAGACGGCCTTCGTTGCCTTCTCCCGTCATGATGGAGATTGCATCAACACCGGTGCCATCCAGCACATGCTGCAGGCTTAATCCGTTCGCGCTGCCCCGGTCGGGTCGACCCCTCTGACTCGGCCGGGGCTTGCTTTTATGGGGTGTGTCTGATGCGCGTGAAACTATCACACCGGTCGAATTTCCCAGGTTCCGAAGGCGGTCCAGGGCAAGAAGTGACCGTCAATGATGAGCTGGGACAACGGTGGATTGATACCAGAGGGGCGGAGCGGATTGATGAGCCAGAACCCGCAAAACCCGCCGAGCCATTTAGAGTCAGCGAGCCTGTCGTGGAGACAGCGGCCAAAACCCCGCAACCGAAAAAGCGACCAGTCCGCAAAAAAGCCGCTAAACGCCGGAGCGAATAATGCCAGTCAGGGTGACGACAGCACCGGCAGCGGAACCGATCAGCACGGCGGACGCGAAACTCCATTTGAGGGTTGACGCGGCTGATGACGATGCACTGATCGACGACCTGATCAAGTCGGCGCGTCGGCACATCGAACAGCGTATATGGCGGTCGCTGATTGACACGACGCTGGAGCTGACTCTGGAGTGCTTGCCCAACGGAGCCCGCGAAATCTTCCTGCCGTTCGGTCCTGTGGACTCAATCACGACGTTCGCGTATGTCGACACAGACGGGAACGGTCAGACACTCAACGTGTCGACCGACATCCAGAAGTCACTCTACAGCGAGCCACCGTATATCATTCCGGCGTACAACACGAACTGGCCGACCGTCCGCAAACAGGTGGCAGGTGCGACGATCACGTATGTCGGTGGCTACGGAACTGCAGGAACTGACGTACCGCAGGACATCATTGCGGCGATGTATCTGCTGATCGGAAACCTGTACGAGCAGCGGTCAGATCATCCGCGTGTTCCGATCGGGTCGGTTACCGAATCGACCGCCATCGACGCACTGCTGATGCCGTATACTCATCACGACCCTCTGTTTATGGCCTCTGTGTGATGCCGATTGCCGGGAACATGCGAGAGCGGATCTTGTTTGAGACGCCAGCAGCGGCGCCGACGCGGGACGTGTACGGGCATCAGGACGGATCGGCCGATAACTGGGACGCGAACATCACGGTGTGGGGTCAATGCGGGATCAAGGGCTCCGACCATGCGATTCTGATCCGCCACACGGCTGCGTCAGTGACCATCACATCAGGAGACCGAGCGACCCGTGAGGATGGTACGATTCTGCACGTTGTGAATGCGTACGACCCGGACGGTCGACGCGAAACGATCCGCGTTGATGCCGAGCCAGCATGAGTGACTGGAAGTGGCCTGGCAACGAATTGTCGTGGGCAGTGGTCATCATGGGTGTCTGCTGGATAGTGTGTCTGATCGGGGGTTGTTGATGGGCGACTTCCAGGAATTCACAGACGGCGACAGCGGCCTCGACGTGGCGATTGTGCTGTCTGAGGTGTCGAGCGTATCAGGCGTCCAGGAAGACGAGGATGGGCCTGAGACGTGCGTTGTGACGCTCAAGAATGGTGCTGAGCATCATTTGCGGGTCACATATCTGGAATTCATGCAGGCGGCGACCTGAAATGGCATCATACAAACGCTCAGGCGGACAGGCTTCGCGTGTAACGGGCATTGCGGAGATTGATGCCCGATTAAACCTGCTGGCCAGTAAGTCCGCCAGAGCGATCACCAGATCGTCCACGAACGCCGGAATGACGGCATTTGCTAAAGTGGTGCGGACGCTGGTTGACGCGGAGGCGGGACTGAGTCCTGACCTGAGGCGAGCGATCAAGCGGACGATCGGCAAACGGTTCAAACGGCGATGGGGCGAGGATGCGATGGAGGCTAAGGTTGGTCTAGGAGTCGGCAAGACGAACACGGCGAACAGGTCCGGAAAACACAAGGGCGGCGTCGGCGTGGCAAAAGACAATGTCCACTGGTTCGCATTGGGAACGAAGGTGCGGACGACGAAGTCAGGCCAGAAAACGGGACGGATACGGCAACTGAAGATCATGCAGCGGTCGATGTCGCCAGGTACGGCGGCGGCACGGACGGCGATGATCAGGATAGCGCGGGTTAAGCTGGATGCGGAAGTCAAAGCGGTGAGGAGAGCGATATGAGCCTCGATACAGCCTTACGCGCCCATCTGGTGGGAAAGACTGAGATAACGGCAATCGTGGATAATCGCGTGCTGTTTGGTTCTGTGGACCCGTCACGCGAAGCATTACCGCACGTGGTGATATCGACCGAGGACCACGACATCAGCAGTACGCTCGATGTGTCAGTCGACCTGCAGTTCCCGACAGTGGTGGTGGAGATTCGCTCTGATGACTTTGCCGACATCGACACGGTCTCAGACCTCGTGCGGAGATCACTGCTTGAACTGGAGTACGGCGCAACTATCGGCGCGGAAACAGTCGAGTGCCTGACTCTGATCGATGGCGGCACTGACGAAGAGCCCATCACAATTCGGGATGACGACGATACGGTCAGGGTGTACCGTCGGTTACTTATGGCGGAAGTCGGGTACAAGTACGATCTAACGGCAGTCACATAAGGACGAACGCATGGCATTTTCAAAGTGCAAGGGAACAGTCCTGCAGATTGATATCGCGTCGACCATGACGACGATCGCACAGCTCATCGAAGTTGATGCGCCGTCCATGCAGTCGACCAGTTTCGAAAACCTCACGCTGGATCAGGCAGGCGTCGGTGTGGCTCGTGAGTTGACTGGATACACCGATTCCGACCCGTTCACTGCAATGATCTTCTGGGATCCGGCACTGGCGCCACACATCAAGTTGAGCGACGACATCGCCACGCCAGCCAAGACGACATGGCAGATCGTGTTTCCGAATACCGGGGCGTCGGAGATTGACTGGGTCAGCGCTGGGTTGAAATTCAAAGCGGTCACCGCTGCCCGCGACGGGATGAAAGCCGAGATTGAAGGTGATATCGACGGCGTTCCGGTTGTCACGGCGTAACGAGTCCGGGGGGATTCATGAGGGCGAAGTTGATTCGGTCGCAGGAGATCACGCATCCCGATCTGATGATCATGCGGGGCGGTGTGCTCGACCAGGAAGCAACGCTACGTGCCCGTCAGGTGCAGATGAATCTGTGTGCCTCACGGCAGATCACGTGGGATGAGTACAAGCGACGCACCAGCATCCGGGCCCAAGAGGGTCACATTGTCGATCATCCGGGCGCGTACTATCTGGTGATGATGGGGGCTGCGGAGCCGTACGACGATGAGTGCCGGCAGAAATGCGGCATGACGGCTCCGAAGATCGAGGCCGCACTGATTGCGGGGGAGAAGCTGCACAAGGCTCAATTGACGGGTCAGAGGCAGCACGACGCGGCCGACGGGGACGCTGAGAAGGCACACGAAACACGCCTGGAGAGACTCGACGGATGAACGCACTACGTCAAGCGCTGAAACAGCTCGACTGGAGACGCACAGAGAAGGTAGTGGGCCTCGACGATTACGGGGTGGCGTTGTGGGTGAGGAATCTGAGCGAGGCGGAGAATTCCGAACTGATCCAGGCCTGGATGCTGGACGAGAACGGTGACCCGGACGCAACTAAGCGGCGACTGTTTCAGGCTCGCTTAATTCAGGTGTGCGTGTCGGATGAGTCAGGCTCACCGGTATTCATTGAGGGTGACTCATTCCCCGATGGTGGTTTGGATGAGATCCTGAACATGCCAGCCGAACTGTGTGAGAACCTCGGCAATCACTGCCTGAGAATGCTGGGCATGAACAAGAAGCCGGAGAACGCAGGGGGAAACTGACCCCCTGGCGGCGGCTGGCGTGGAGATTCGCCCTCCAGGCCGGATATCCGTCAGCCGCCGCATTTCTTCGATCAGTGTCGACCCAGGACTGGGTCGAGGCTGTCGAGTTCTTCGAATCGTGCCCGTTCGGTCCTGACATCGAGGCCCGTCAGCGAGCGGACATCCTGGCGGCACTGCACGCGATAGCCGCACTGCAGGGTGCCGAGGGCGTCACGCTGGACCCGGATAAGATTCTCGAAGCGTGGGGATTCCGCGATGAGTCCTGGCAGGAGCTGACGGACGAGGAGCTGTACGAGCAGACTCAGTTGGGCGTGTTCGCGGCGTTCGGTCGATAGTGCGCAACAGGTGACCAGCGGGCATGGCATCCATCGGCGACATCGTTGCTTATCTGCGTATGGATTCGAAGAATTTCACTTCGAATGCGCGTGCGGCATCTGCACAGACAAAGGGCCTGAATACGCAATTCGGCCTGATGGCGAAATCGGCGGGGCGTGGTGCTTTAGCTCTGGCTGGGGTCGGCGGCGGGATGGCGATAGCCGGCAAGGCATTGAGTAACTCGCAGGGGTTTGAGCGAGCCTTGACGCGGAGCGTTGCGATCCAGGGCGCATCAGTCGAGCAATCGGAACGGATGCGTGAGGCGGCGCTCAGTGTGTCTGAGACGACGAAGTTCTCGGCGACGGAAGCGGCTCAGGCGTTCTACTTTCTGGCGTCCGCAGGTCTGACGGTTGAGGAGCAACTCAATTCGATCGGGGAAGTGGCGAAGTTCGCTCAGGCTGGCAACTTCGACATGGCGACGGCGACGGACCTGCTGACGGACGCACAGTCAGCGATGGGACTGAGCGCCGGCACAGCCGCCGAGAAACTTGCAAACCTGAAACTGGTGGGTGACACGCTCGTCCGGGCTGAGACGCTCGCCAACGCGTCTACGCAGCAATTCAGTGAGGCAATGACTAACGGCGCTGCGGTTGCTGCAAGGACTTACGGCGTGAGTCTGGCCGAAACAATCGCGACGCTCGCTGTGTTCGCGGATCAGGGGGCGAAGGGTGCCGAGGCCGGGACGAAGTTCGGAATTGTGCTGCGTGACCTGACCACGAAATCACTCAAGCAGAAAGAAGCATTCGCAGCGGCTGGCGTGGAGATATTCGACCAGCAAGGCAAGTTTCTCGGCGTGGCGAATGCAATCAAGGAATTGACGAAGCTGATGGACGGGTTGTCAGACGCAGAAAAGAAAGCCGAGCTGATGGCGTTGGGATTCTCGGACAAATCGGTTGGTGCTATTCAGATGCTCCTGGGAACCAGTGAAAAGCTGGAAGGGTTCATTGCCACGTTGAGTGATGTCGGCGGCACGATGGAACGGATCGCTGACAACTCAGTGACAAAACTCGACCAGAGCTTGAACGAGATGAACGGTCAGTTTGACAGGTTCTCACAACATATCGTGGGGCCTGTCATGGAAAACGTCTTCGTCCCTGCGCTCACAGCTATGAACGACGCGGTAGCAGGACTGAAGAAGCTCGCAGAGGATAGTGCTCGGTTCGCGTTTAATGTGTCAAAGCAGGACATCGCAGGTGCATCTCCAGTCCAGGAAAACATCGAGGTCATCCCGACACAACAGGCGATCCGCGAACGGGCTGGAAGAGACGCTCAAAGACTCGGGCCAGTCCGCCTGAATGGGCCTGCTCCGCCGGCTGGTACTGACGGTGCGAGCCTAGGGAGCGGTCCCGGTGGAGCAGCGACAGCAGCGGCGATATCCGCACAAAACGAACTGCTGAGCCAGCAACTGGAAGAACTCAAAAAGCTGAATTCCGACACGGAAACCATCTAAAGGCAACGACATGGCGGACTCACTCCTCACTGACTTGACGGCGCTCACAGCACCGGACAAGGACGACCCGCTTTACATCTCGGACGACCCGGCAGGAACTCCGCTGGATCGAAAGATCACTCTTGAGAACCTGTTCAAAGTCATAAACACATTTACCGCAGAAGCATCGCCAGTCGCTGGTGATTACATCGCGGTGTACGACACGTCAGCGAGCGCTGCACGGCGTGTTCTGGTGTCGGACATCCTCGGGGTCAGCCACAACCACGCGGCCACAGAGATCACGTCAGGTACGCTGACACATGAACGTGGCGGACTGGAAGCCGACGTGAGCGCGTATTCCGGGCTGGTGAAGGTCACAGGTGGTGCGACGTCGGCGGTGACGGTCACTGCTGTGGCGGAAACCCTGCTGGACGATGCGACCACGGGAGCGATGCTGACGACGCTGGGGATCGGGTCGGTTGAAAATACCGCGCTTTCCACATGGGCTGGAACGGCCAATATCACAACGCTGGGGACAATCACAGCGGGCACTTGGAGCGGGACGGCGATTGAGGGCACAGCGATTGCCTCAACGGGGGAGACTGGCGGCAGTAAGTTCCTGCGTGAAGACGGTGACGACACTTGCTCATGGCAGACGCTGTCAGGTGGTGGTGATGCGTTGGTTGCGGATCCGTTGAGTCAGTTTGCGGCGACGACCTCGGCTCAGTTGCTCGGCGTGATCAGTGACGAAACCGGCACGGGAGCGTTGGTGTTCGGGACATCTCCCACGATTACGAGTGCCACGCTTGTGACGCCAGCTCTGGGGACTCCTGCGTCCGGTGTGGCCACAAATCTGACAGGGACTGCTGCAGGTCTCACTGCTGGCAACGTGACGACGAACGCGAACCTGACAGGGCATGTGACCAGCGTGGGGAATGCGGCCGTTCTGGGGTCATTCTCGTCGGCTCAACTGGCTGCTGCACTGTCAGACGAAACCGGGACAGGTCTGGCGGTGTTTGCTACGAGTCCAACGCTGACAACTCCAGCAATTGGAACACCGGCATCCGGCGTGCTGACTAACTGCACAGGACTCCCGATCGGTGGTCTCGCATCAGGCACGGACGGCGAGCTTATTACGTGGGATTCGAGCGGTAACGCTGCAGCCGTAGCAGTGGGGACAGCAACGCACGTTCTGACGAGCAACGGAGCGGGAGTGGCTCCGACGTTTCAAGCGGCGGCGGGCGGCGGCGGGTTGTCGAATGTCGTTGAGGACACGACACCGCAGGCAGGTGGCGATGTCGACCTCAATGAATACGCGCTCACGGAGGACGGCGTTGACCTGTTGCGGGGACAGTTAGACGGGGCATGGGATTCCAGCGCGATAGCGTACGCGTCTAAATCGTTGTCCGTCTCGGCGGAAGATACCGGGGTGCAAGACCTGGCATTGTCTCGCGATGGGACAAAAGCGTACATGATGGGCATTAGCACGGCAGAGAGCGTCTACCAATACACACTGTCTACAGCTTGGGACATATCGACAGGGAGTTACGCATCCAAGTCTCTGGACGTTTCCAGTGAGGACACGTCACCAACCGGCTGCGAGTTCAGCGTTGACGGTACGAAAGTTTATATTTCGGGGCAGACAAACGGTAAGGTGTTCCAGTACACGCTGACAACGGCGTGGGATGTGTCGACGGGTAGTTACGCATCCAAGTCCATGGACGTCACAACAGAAGACAGCGCTGTCGAGGCAGTACGACTGTCTGCGGACGGCACGAAGGCGTATATCATCGGAAACACCAACAACAAGGTGTTCCAGTACACGCTGACCACAGCGTGGGACATCTCGACGGGCAGTTACGCATCCAAGTCCTTCACGCTATCTGAGGAAGGTAGCTCTACTGGTTTCGACTTCAGTCCGGACGGGCGAACAATGCTGGTCACCGGCCAGTCGTGGGACAAGATTTTTCAATACTCCCTGTCGACCCCGTGGGACATCTCGACCGCTGCGTACACGACAGACAACTTCAGCATCTCAGGTCAGGATACTCAGCCGACAGGATTGGCATTCTCGACGCAGGGACACAACGTCTATTTGTCTGGAGACTCGGGCAACTCTATCTATCAGTACACGCTGACAAGCAGCACAGACGTAGACGTCGTGAGCAAGCAAAATCATTCGTTTGACGCAGGTTACGGTGGGCCAGAAGTCACAATCACAGATGGCTCAACAGGGACTGCCGACCTTCGCCTGGGGAATTACTTCGACTGGACTCTGCCCGCCAGTAACGACGACAGGACGTTCGCCATCTCGAATGCGAAGGCGGGCCTGTCGTTTTATCTTCGAATGGATGCCAGCTCCTACAATCCGGGATTCAGTGCCACCTTCAATTGGCCAGGCTCGATTCTTTGGGACACCGGGTCTGCGTCGGACCCTGCGACGGACATCGATGACGGGTTGTACCAGTTCTGGTGTCGTTCGAGTTCAACGTACATTGCGAAGAAGGTGTGTAGTGGGTTGGTGTAAGGGGAGAGGCGTGGTGTGGGCAATCCATGAAGGTTGCTGCTACGGTCACGCGAAGACGGTTCAACCTGTTGGATCCTTTCAAACTATTCGAGGAGAAGACGCATGCGTTTGATTATTGCTGCGATGTTGCGTTGTTTGTGACAGCGGAAACTGCGGACGCGGGTGTTCCGTTCGGGACGTTCCGCAGTGGGTATTACCGGTACAGATATCAGGTTCCGACGTACTCGTACTCCTACGGGACTCCCGGCACCAGTTACCGTCAGCGGAGCCAGAAATGCAGACAATGCCTGACAATCCCGTTGTAGTGCCGTCGTGGTTCGTCCGAATCTTCGGAGTCGGGCTCGCATTGGCTATCCCGTGGGCGAGTTGGATCACGATGACGCTGGCGACCATGAGCGTTAAAATGGATCAGGCTGCTGTCGGGATGCAAAAGCGCGAGGAGCTGTCGGACAGGTTCCACATGCACACTAGCGACCCGACGATTCATCGGTCTGGGTTGTTGCAGGTCGATGCGAAGATTCTGGAAATCAATCGGCGACTGACAGCGTTGGAAAATCATCAGCGGGACAAGCCATGAGCCCGACACATCACGACATCGAGCGAGCCGTGCGCCGAGCGTTTATCGACGGCATATTCCGCGGCGCTCTGTCGATGCTGGCTGCGGTTGTTTTCGTGCTGGTTGCCGTGACGCTGGCGACTCACTGAGAAAACTTCTGATTTGTGTATTGACGTGTGTAGCTACGTTGCTAATCTCCCGTCAGTTGAGGGCAAGGGCGATGAGGGCAAGGGCGATGAGGGCGAGACTGACACTCGGCAGGGGGGAGCACGATGTTGTCGTCGATTACCAGGTCAGGCAATACGGCCGGCACGTTGCTGCGTCGATATCTGGTCCGGAAGAGCAACCAGAGTTCGACGTGTGCTATCTCGCGGTGGCTGAATTCAACGGTCGGAAGCGGTCGGTGCCGTGGTCTCAGGACACGCGGTTCCAGTGGCTCGATGCGATCGTTGACAACCCGAACGTGTGCGAGTTGCTGCTGACGGAATATCTAAACGAGGGGGAGTGATGGATCCACAGACTGAAGTGCCGCAGAAGAACGTGTACGAGTTGCTGCTTGAAGCACAGGTCCACGTTAGAAATATGGCCCGTAAATCCGGGCCGGGGTATTCTCGCGTGACGGGGCATGAGGACGTGCCGGTTGGGCTGCTGCGGGTGATTGAGCACTACTTCGAACAGCGTGATACGGACGGTGCAGCGAATGTTCTCGGTGACATCCTCGGGGGGCGTGGTGACCGGTGGATGGATGAGGCGTGGGCCGTCGATGCGATCGCCCACGGTCGTCTGTTCCAGTGCATCCGCAGGTTTCGTGTAGTTCGCGGAAATCGGGTAGGGGTGGTGCGGGAACTCTATCTACCGACTGGCGGGCGTTTGCTCGGTGCGCGTAGTACCTGCGTCGATCACGAGGGCGAAGACATCTGGGTGTGCCCGTACATGCATATTGACGAGGACGCAGAGTGTCCGGACGACAGCGATCCGGAGTGTGACGGGGTGTGGTGCTGCTGGATTGAGTGAACGCAGGCGTGTCGTTTTCTAATCCTTGGCGGGACAACGGCGCGGCACGTCTGCACTTTTCGTGCTCGTGATTGAGGGGGTTGGTTTGGTTGCCGAGCCTCGGGGTCACGCAGCGTTCCGGGTGGGTCACGGTGGACCGCCCGGTTTTATTACATGGGGGGGAATCATGACGACAACAGCAGGACCGTTACCGGTGGTGTTTACCGACAAGGGCGACGCGATTGACGCGTTCGCGGCAGGCGGTCTGACCGATCCCTGCTGGACGTGGGAGAGTGACGTACCGGGGTTCGCCGGTGGGATTACGTGGTACGTGTTCGCCCCGACGGCCGGGGGTGCCCGTGAGCGGGCGCTGCGTCACTTGTCAGAGCCGCAGCGGGTTAAGCGGGACACAATGCACGGGTGGGTGTTGGAACGGCTCACAGAACGGAACGCAGAGCGTACACTGAATCTCGAAGGGGGAACGGATGCCCCTGGAGAGTCTGCGCGGGAGCACTGCAATGCCGGATGAGCCGCGAGATATCAGCGTGATCCTTGAGAAACCGGAGTGCGGGATCTTCGAGGTTTCTCGCGCGGAGTACGATGCGATCCCGGCGATGAATTGTTCCTCTATCAAAGCGGGTGTCGACATCGACGGTCGGTCGTACGTGGGAAATCCTAGATTGATCCGTCATGCGTGGCAGAATCCGGGCGGCGAAGAACGGACGGCGGCACAGCAGGATACGCTGGACTTCGGGACGGCAATGCACCTGGCAGTGCTGGAGCCGACGCGGTTCGCGGATGAGGTGGTTCATTTTTCGGGAACTCGGCGGGGCAAGAAGTGGGACGAGTTCTGCGAGGAGCATCAGGGTAAGTTGATATTGAAGACCTCGGGAAAGCACGGGTACGACAACATCGGCAAGGTGTTGAACGCAATCACTGAACTGGCGGAGTTCGAGTTGCTCGACCCGTATCTGGCAGAGTGCCAGCGTGAGATTGCCGTGGTGCATTACGAGAACGGCATGGCCAAAAAAGGGTTACTGGACATGCCGTCGAAGTCAGGGCGGGCGTACCTCGACCTGAAAACGACAGCGGTTGCGAGCTGGTCGAAGTATGACAACGTGTCGTTCTCGTTGGGGTACTGGCTGTCGATGGGCAGCTATGCGAAGTGGTGGAACGAATACTCTCCGTGGAAGATCGAACGGTGTATTCAGGTGGTGGTAGTGGTAACGCCACCGTATGACCTGCTGATTCGACCGATGGACCCGATGAGTCTGAACTTCGGTTGGGAGACTCAGCTACGGGCGTGTGATGCGTTGCGTGATGCGATCAGGACGGACACATGGTACGGGACGGGCGGTGGTCTTGAGTTGCCTCTGCTGCTGCCGACATGGGCCATCCCGGATGACACGGAGTTCACATGAGTGACACGCCAGACATTCCGGAACTGTTGGAACTGAACGACAGGTTTCTGCACGCGACCGACCTGCAGAAAGTGGTAGATGGTGGCGTGACAAAGTGGGCGGAGTTCTCGCTGACGATAGAGCGAGTGCATCCGGCGGGGTCTCTGTTTCAGGAAGACGCGAACGGCAAGAAGGGCCAGGCGATCCCTCACCAGGCGTTGCAATTCAAGCAGACTGAGAAGATGTTGATTCTAACGTCGAAGATCAATAAGCGGCGGCTGAAAGCGTTGTTCGGAAACACAGTGACGGGAAACAATGTCACGCTGTATCCAGTGTTTGGAACGTGGTTTGGCATCCCTGGAACTCTGGGGATTCGAGTACGACCTGGCCGATTGAAACTGAAGGAAGACCGGAAGGATGTGGGCGCGGATTTGACTGGGCAGGTGGTGGTAGAAAGTTGACGCAGTCGCGGCCTCTCTAAGCGCCGCGCCTGCAGAGTGAGTCAGAAGACGCCCTGTCTGGCTCACTCACCTGGGCCGATGGTGCCGAGATGGGGAGTCTCGGTGGAGGGTTCGATTCCCGCCCGGTCCATTTTGGGTGATGGTCACACTGTGTAGGTGTGACGGCATATCGTGAGAGTGTTGCCAATCCACACCCAATTCAACAGAGGGGGGGAATCATGGACGTAAGCTATCAGCAGTTCATCGATCGCAAATCACAACTCGGCGGACAGCACGGATTCGATCCGGTGTGGATGCCGGACTTCCTGTTCGACTTCCAGCGTCATCTGGTCGAGTGGGCGTTGAGGCAAGGGCGGTCAGCAATCTACGCAGATTGCGGTATGGGCAAGACGCCGATGCAGCTCGTGATTGCCCAGAACGTGGTGCGTCACACTAATAAGCGGGTCCTGATTCTCACGCCGCTGGCTGTGTCCTACCAGACTCTGAAAGAGGCGGAGAAGTTCGGCATCGAGGTCGAACGTGGTCAGGACGGAAAGTTCAGCCCGTCGGCCAAGATTGTCATTACGAACTATCAGCAGTTGCACAAGTACGACGCGTCTGACTTCGTGATGGTCGTGTGCGATGAGGCGTCAGCGATCAAATCGGCGGACGGGAAAACAACAGCGGCGGTCACCGAATTTATGAGACAGGTGCCGAACCGTTTGCTCTGCACGGCGACTCCGGCACCGAACGACTTCCACGAGCTAGGTACGTCGTCAGAAGCACTAGGTGGGCTAGGGTGTCGAGATATGCTCGGGCGTTTCTTCAAGCAGGATACGGCGAAGGATCATCGCGGGTGGGGTCGCAGCAAATACAGATTGAAGGGGCACGCTGAGGAGCCGTTTTGGAAGTGGGTGTGCTCGTGGGCTCGCTCATGCCGGAAGCCGTCCGACCTGGGTTTCGATGATGGCGACTTCGTGCTGCCGGGACTGGAAGAGTCCGAGATAGTGTTGCAGTGCAACAATCCACGGCCGGGCCAGATGTTCGTGACGCCGCCGAAGACAATGGCCGATCATCAGTACGAACGCCGCAACACAATCACCGAACGGTGTGAGTCTGCTGCGGAAGAGGTGGCGGGACATGACGGGTACTCGCTGGTCTGGTGTCACCTCAACGGTGAGGCGGACCTGGCGGAGAAACTGATACCGGGTGCGTTGCAGGTCAGCGGGTCGATGAGTGACGAACAGAAAGAGGAGCGGCTGCTGGCGTTCTCTGCCGGAGAGCTGAAGACACTGGTCTTGAAACCTAAGATCGGTTGCTGGGGGCTGAACTGGCAGCATTGCCATCATCAGGTCATGTTCCCAAGTGACAGCTTCGAGCAGTATTACCAGGCCGTGCGGAGATCGTGGCGGTTCGGCCAGGAAAACAAAGTGCTGATCAAGATCATCACGACCGAGGGCGGTCGTGGGGTTCTCGAAAACCTGAAACGGAAATCCGCACGGGCCGACAGGATGTTCAACCTGTTGACGCGATTCATGGGCGACGCGGTGAATATCGAGAGAACGAAATACGGATCACAAATACAAAGGATACCCCAATGGCTGTCATAGACCAGACGCTGACTGACGAATACGCGTTGTACCACGGGGATTCGTGCGAGGTTCTCCCGACTCTGCCGGACGAGTCGGTGCATCTGTCGGTGTACTCGCCACCGTTTGCGAGCGATGGTGGTGGATGTCTTTACCACTACTCGTCAAGCGAGCGAGACCTGTCTAACTGCCGGACGTACGATGAGTTCTTCGAGCATTACGAATTCATCGTCGCGGAGATCGCTCGGGTGACACTGCCGGGCCGGATTACTGCCGTGCATTGCATGGACACACCGAAAGACGGCGCGAACATCTGCGGGTATCAGGACTTCCCTGGCGACATTATTCGGCTGCATCAGCGGCACGGATTTGAGTACACCCCGAGAATATGCATCTGGAAAGAACCTCTCGCCGTCCGCAATCGAACAATGACTAAAGCACTGGCACACCGTCAGACGGTTGAGGATTGCTGTCAGGTCAATGTCGCCGCGTCTGACTACCTGATCCCGTTCCGCAAGAACGGCGAGAATCCGATTCCTGTCACGCATGAGACCGGGTTCCTCGAATACTTCGGATGCAAGGACGTGCCAGAAGAACTGCACCGCTATCGTGGTTGGACTGGCAAGCAGACGGAGAATCGGTACTCACATTGGATATGGAGAAACTACGCCTCTGGTGTGTGGGATGACATCCGCGGCAACCAGGGTGATCGGCGGCTTGATGAGGGTGCGGTGCTGTCGTTTGAGGATGGCCGCGAAGAGAACGACGAACGGCACATGCACCCGTTGCAACTCGACGTCATTAACCGAGCCTGCGTTATGTGGAGCAATCCCGGCGAGACGGTGCTGACTCCATTTATGGGCGTAGGCAGCGAGGTCTACGGGGCTGTCAGGAACGGTCGC
>Ga0255049_10000713_pt1 | contig 19821 bp, 18 predicted proteins | sample JV7_2_3_MG_FD_183615 | JGI IMG/M metagenome (GOLD analysis project Ga0255049, IMG submission 183615) | Seawater microbial communities from Jervis Inlet, British Columbia, Canada - JV7_2_3 | ecosystem: Environmental > Aquatic > Marine > Inlet | place: Canada: British Columbia | collected 2016-10-06
CAAACTCATGGGGGGGCGTTAGCTCAAAGGCTTGCTGGTAAAACAATTTTGATACGATCTTCTCCTATTAACGACTCACCGTTATAGGTTGCTGCCTTGAGGATAATTTTGAATTCGCCCTCTCCGACTTTGAAACCCGTGGTACGCACATCGCATACGAGATCTTCGTAGCCATCGTCGTTAATATCTATCTGGCGGCATAAACTTTTGTCAGACTTGCCAACCAGCATGACATCGACACCGTTTAGCTTGATGGTGCGGGGATTGATCGCAGTTACATTGAGGTCGCTTGACCCGAAAATCGCGACAGGGATAACGCGCCCAGAACTGGCGTGGACAATATTCTTTGAATCTCCGGGTTTGATATCAATAGTCATCGCGGTCGGTCCATGTCCGCCAAAAAGGTTGCTCGCCTGGGCGATGATCGCAAAGTGCCCACCGACCTGCTCTAAATCCGGGCTACTGACGCCGGTTGCCGCCGCATGGGAAATACCGGCCCATGTCCAGAACATGGTTGCAAGAATTCGCACCGCCATTTGCTTGTATCGCATTGTTTAATCCTGGATAGTTTCCGCTACCACGTCAATGGTATTAATAGTAATTGCTATCTGGGCGATATTTTTCAAGTCTGCATCTCGAAAACAGAGCTTAAACTACAAGGATTAGCGGAAGCAAACGGCCGAGGCCGTGTAAAAAACCCAAATATAAGCAAAAACAATCAAGGGGCTCAAGCTGCACGTACTCGGTATCGACAAGGGGCTTGAAGACTTCGTCCTGAAAGCATCGGCAAAGTGACGCTGACTGGCGTCACTTACGCGCTTTATCCCGAAAGACCTGTTATTTACCGCTACCGGCAATCTGGTCGCCGTCACGGGTCAGGTAAAAAGCGCCCAGAATTGGCAGGAAGGTAACCAGCACCACCACCATCGCGACCACGTTGGTAACCGGTCTTTGCCGCGGCCGCACCAGTTCTTCCAGCATCCAGATCGGCAGCGTCTGTTGCTGCCCGGCGGTGAAGGTGGTGACGATGACTTCGTCGAAGGACAGCGCAAAGGCGAGCATGCCGCCGGCGAGCAGCGCCGTGGCGATATTCGGTAACACCACGTAGCGCAGGGTCTGGAAGCCGTCGGCGCCCAGATCCATCGACGCCTCGATCAACGAGGCCGAGCTGCGCCGGAAGCGCGCGACCGCGTTGTTGTAAACCACCACCACGCAAAACGTGGCATGACCGAGGATAATGGTCCAGGTGGAAAACGGGATATCCGACAGGTTGAAGGCCGAGCGCAGCGCGATACCGGTGACGATGCCGGGCAAGGCGATCGGCAATATCACCATCAGCGAAATGGCTTCGCGACCGAAGAATTTCGAGCGCGACACCGCGGCGGCGCAAAGCGTGCCCAGCAGCAACGCGATCAGCGTCGATATCGAGGCCACCTTGACCGACAGGCCGAGCGCATCCCAGATATCGGGCCGGTTCCAGGTGACCGCCAGCCACTTGGCGGTGAAGCCCGGCGGAGGCCACTGGTAACTGCGTTCCTCGGTCGTAAAGGCGTAGACGAATATCAACAGGATCGGCAGGTGCAGGAACAACAGCCCCGCGCCGGCGGCGATCTTGAGACCGAAGGGTGCGCTCACATCTCGATTAGAGCGCATCGAAGGCCCCGGCGCGCTTCGCCATCCACAGGTAAAATCCCATGATCACGATCGGCACCACCGCGAACGCCGCGGCGAGCGGTATGTTGCCGGCAGTGCCCTGATGGCTGTATACCGCCTGGCCGATAAACAGCCGCGACGAGCCGATGATCTGCGGAATGATGTAATCGCCAAGCGTCAGTGAGAAGGTAAAGATCGACCCGGCGATTACGCCCGGCAGCGCCAGCGGCATGATCACGTGGCGAAAGGTCTGGCGTGGCGAACCGCCGAGATCGGCCGAGGCTTCCAGCAGGTTGCCGGGCACGCGTTCCAGCGCCGCCTGCAGTGGCAGGATCATGAACGGCAACCACACGTACAGAAACACCAGGAAAGTGCCGGTATAACTGACCGATAGTGAATTACCGCCGATTAGCGGCAGTGACAGATAGGCATCCAGCAACCAGGTCAGGTGCAGCTTGGAGAACAGCCAGTTGAGAATTCCCTCCTTGGCGAGCACCAGTTTCCAGGCGTAGATCTTGACCAGGTAGCTTGACCAGAGCGGCAGCATGATGCCGATATAAAACGCCGCTTTCCACTTGCCGTGCGCATAGCGCGCCGCGTAAAAAGCGATCGGGAACGCCACGATCACCGCGGCGAGGGTCACCGCCGCGGCCATCGAAGCGGTGCGTACAATGATATCGAGATTGGCCGGAATCAGCAGTTCGCGGTAGGTCTTGAGCGTGAACTCGTAGTTGATCAGCCCGGAGAACTCATCGATGGAGAAAAAGCTTTGCACCAGCAGCGCGAGCAACGATCCCAGGTAGATGACGCCCAGCCAGAGCACTGGCGGCGCCAGCATCAACAGCAGCAACAGGCGCGGACGGCGCCACAGGGTATCGGCGAGCCGCCGCAGCAAACCCTGTCGCCCGGGTAGAATCGCCGCGCTGGGCGAATTCATGCACCGCTCTCCATCAGGTGCATATCCTCGCGCTTCCAGTCGATGAACACGCGCTCGCCCACGGCCGGTACATCCGCGACCGAAGCAAGCATGAGGTTGACGCGTAAACCGTCGACGTCAACCGACAGGCGTGTCGAACCACCGAGAAAACTGGCCGCGACCACGCTCGCAGAGTGGCCGGCGGACGGCGTCAGGTAGATGGACTCCGGCCTGAGGCTGGCCCAGCGCTGCTCGCCGGTAACGCTGGCAACAAATTCCGGCGGCAGTACATTCGACGAGCCGACAAAGTCAGCGACAAAACGCGAATCAGGCTGGCGATAAATTTCCCGCGGGGTTCCCACCTGCACCACGCGGCCGTCGTTGAACAACGCGACCCGATCCGCCATCGACAGCGCTTCGTTCTGATCGTGGGTCACGAAGATAAAGGTGATGCCGAGTTGCCGGTGCAGGTTTTTCAATTCTTCCTGCATTTGCTCACGCAGCTTGAGGTCGAGCGCACCGAGGGGTTCATCGAGCAGTAACACGCGCGGCTTGTTCACCAGCGCCCGCGCCAGCGCAACGCGTTGTCGTTGCCCGCCGGACAGTTCACCGGCACGGCGCTGGCCCAACCCCGGCAGCGCAACCATCTCCAACGCCTGCTCGGCGCTGCGGTAGCGCTCCGCCTTGTTGACACCGCGTATCATCAGGCCATAGGCGACATTGTCGAGCACGTTCAAATGCGGAAAAAGGGCGTAGTCCTGAAACACGGTGTTCACGTTGCGGCGAAACGGCGGTACGCCCTCAGCGGTTTCGCCGAAAATTTCGATGTGCCCCGCGCTCGGTTGTTCGAACCCGGCGACCAGGCGCAGACAGGTGGTTTTGCCCGAGCCGGAGGGTCCGAGCATGGCGAAGAACTCGCCTTCGAAAACCTCGAGATCGACCTGGTCGAGGGCCTTCACTTCGCCGTAATGACGCGAAACCCCGGCAAACTGAACCGCAGTGCTCATGCTTTCATCCACTTTTCATCCACGGCTTGAGACACCCATCCTCACGGCTGGGTGTCTTTCTGCCCGCGATTGCCGCTGGCGGGTTAACGTCCCCCGATTACCCCGATGTAGTCCGACACCCAGCGATAGTAAGGCACGCAGCTGTCCTGCGACTTGCACTTCGACACCGGAGTGGTCCAGAAACGGATCTTTTCGAAGTCGTCGAGGCCGTTGGCGGTACAGCCCGCGGCGGTCTGCATACCACGACCGTCGGTACAGGCCGCGGGAACACTCGGGTTAGCGCCGAACCAGACCGACAGATCGCTTTGCAGGTTCGAGGACAGCGTGTGCTCCATCCACAGGTAGGCGCAGTTCGGATGGCTGGCCTCGCTGTGCAGCATGGTGGTATCGGCCCAGCCGGTCGCCCCTTCCTGCGGGATCGTCGACGCGACCGGGTGCTTTTCGCTCTGCAGGATATTCACCTGGAACGGCCAGGAACCGGAGGCGACCACGCCCTCATTCTTGAAGTCATCCATCTGGATGAAGGCATCGTGCCAGTAGCGTGATACCAGCTTGCGCTGCTGACGCAGCAGGTCGAGCGCGGCCTTGTACTGGTCCTTGTTCAGTTCATAGGGATTCTTGATGCCGAGTTCCTTGCGGTGATACATCAGGTAGTTGGCAGCATCGGCGACGTGGATGGGACCGTCGTAGGCCTGCACGCGACCCTTGTTGGACTTGCCGTCATCGAGGGTAGTTTCCTCGAACACCACGCTCCAGCTCTTCGGCGCCTGTTTGAACGCGCGCGTATCGTACATCAGCACGTTTGGACCCCACATGTAGGGAACACCGTAATGCACGCCGTCAACAGTATGCCAGGGGGCATTTTGCAGGCGCTTGTCGACCGTGTTCCAGCTCGGCACCAGCTTGACATTAACCGGCTGCACGCGTTTTCCCGCCACCAGGCGCAGCGATGCGTCGCCCGACGCCGTGACCAGGTCGAAGCCACCCTCGTTCATCAGCGCGACCATCTCGTCGGAGGTATTCGCGGTCTTGATGTTAACCATGCAGCCGCTGCTTTTTTCGAATTTGGTTACCCAGTCAAAATTCGCATCGGTCTCGCCGCGTTCAAGGTATCCGGGCCAGGCTACGATATCGACGCGGCCCTCGCCCTTGCCAATTTTCTGCAGCATTTCAGCCGACTGCGCCTGACCGGCGCCCACGGCCAGTAAGGCGGCGATCGTGGTTGTGAACAACTTTTGCTTTAACATCGGAGTTCTCCTGATCATGTCAATTATTGGTTGTGAGCGGACTGTGCGTCGCGCCCGCCGACTGGTCGTTTGCAAACGGTGTCGGTCTCATTGTGCCGCGCCTATGTTAGCAGGGCCTCCGAATCGAGGGAACATTAGTTATCGACTAGCTACGGAGCCGGGTTTAACATGCAACAAAGCCTGGAGGTGGGTCATGTCCGAAACGAAACTGAGCGGCCACTGCTACTGCGGCGCGGTCAAATTTGAAGTATCCGGTGAGTCCGACTGGGTCGGGCACTGTCATTGCGAGTCCTGCCGCCGCCAGAGCGGTTCGGTGATGACAACCTTCGCCGGCTTCCATCCGGACCAGGTAATCTTCACTGGCGCGATGCCGAATCGCTTCAGTAGCGACGGAGGCGTCACGCGCAGTTTCTGTGGACAGTGCGGATCTCCGGTCGCCTACCAGTCGACCGACCGCCCCGATGAAATTCACCTGCAGCTTGGATTATTCGACGATCTCGAATCCCTGGCGCCGAGCAACCACAGTTTCCTCAACGAGAAGGTCAGCTGGCTGCATGCCGACGAACACCTGCCGGAAAGCGGTTGGGAACGCGATAGCGAGAGCCAGGGAAGCTCTGATTAATTCGTCATTGCAGGCCGGTCCGCGCTCCCGGCGCGCCCGGCACTCGGGCATCCTGCCCTCGAGCGTAGCGAAGCAATCTCCTGGAGATTGCCGCGTCGCTGGCGCTCCTCGCAATGACTGAAAAATGGCGACTTAATCAGAGCTTCCCTAGTCGCTCAGCAAGCTACCGCTGCGCGATTCGAGAATCTCACTGCCGACGATCTTGCTGACATTGGCGCCGGCCCAGACATACTTGTTGATCTTGCGCGAGATGACCTGTCCCGAGGTGCCGGCTAACAACGGCATCCTGTCGACGAAGGCGCCGTCCCCATCGAGTGCGATCAGTTCGGCGATGCAATCACCCTTTTCGACCCAGCCCCCGAGTTCGACCCGATAGGCGAGTAGCCCGGGTTGTGGCGCACGCAGGTACTCGGTCGCGCGCAGATCGGTGCCGGCGCGCGCCTCGCCCTTTTGACCCAGCGGCGCGCCGCCGATCAAACCCTGTTCCTGGAAATAGCCGTACAGGTTATGTGCATCCTGCCGGTTCAAGTCATCGAAGCTGTCGCCCTGGCCACGATACTCGAGCGTGCAGGAAACCACCGGCAGGGGAACCGGTTTGCCGCCACATTCATCGGCCAGGCGCAACCAGACCGCCGGCCACACCTCATCGAAGGAACCGCCGCCGCTGTCTTCGGCGAGCATGGTTGCCGCCGCACCGGTCCAATCAGCGAGTTGCTGCATGTTGTCGGCGAGCTGCGGGATCGAAAAAATATGCAGCAGCGAATCGTCGTCGCAGTGCAGGTCGAAAACATAATCCGCATCGCAGGCTTCCGACACCACGCAATGTCGCCATTGATCCTGCGCGGTCACCCGCGGCAGGGAATCGGACCATTCGCGCAGGGCCGCGCGCACCCGTTGCACATTCTCGGCGGCATCGTTGCCAAGTTTTTCGGCCAGTCCGTCAGCGACCGCGTTGTAAAGTACCGGCCAGTCGCGGTTATGATTGACCCCGGTCGAGCGGCTGTATCGGCCCTGGTGCTGACCAAATTCGATATCGCCCATGCCGAGCGGGTTGACCATCGGAAACAGCACGAAGCGTGCATTCAGGTCGCCAGCCGAATCTGCTTCGCGCAGCAGCTTCAACAAGTAATGCAAAACCAGGATACCGGGCTGTTCGTCGGCGTGCAGCGCGGCATGCAGGTAGACTTTTTTGGTGGCGCCTTCGGGCCCGACACGAAAATAATTCAGCTCGGTGCTGCGCCCCGGTGTGTCACCGACCAGTATCCGACTGACTTTCTCGAAACTCATGTACAGATGGCCCCGCCATCGACGTCGACAATGGTTCCAGTGACAAATTCGTTCTCAAGCAGAAACATGGCCGCGGAAGCCACTTCCTCCGAGGTACCGGCCCGCGTAATCAGGTGGCCTGCGGATCCTGCGCGATAGTATTCCTCGCGCGCTTCCCCTTCGAGCGGCGACATCGGCGTGTCGATCAGGCCGGGGCTGACGCCGTTGATGCGCACCGGCGAAATTTCGTTCGCCGCGAGGCGGATGAAGGCTTCGACCGAACCGCCAACGCTGCCGATAGCGATCGTGCCTGCGCGCCATTTACGCGCGGGGTAACCGCTGTACAACACCACTGCACCGTCGGCTGACATCTGTGGAACCCCAAGGCGCACGCTGTTGACGTACCCCCAGAGCTTGGCAAAAGAATTCTGAAAACCGTCGAGATCCATTTCGAGAAACGGCCCGATCGCCCGTGCCCCCCCGGTCGCCGCGTTCACCAGGAAATCGAAACCATGGTGCTTTTCGAAAAGCGTGCTCAAGCCTTCCCGATCGAGCACGTCGATCTGAACGCACTCGACCCCGTCGATGTCAGTTTCACGCCGGCCGCCGGCGATAACTTCCGCGCCCGCGTCGCGCAGCATTTCGGTGGTTGCGAGGCCAATGCCCGAGGTGCCACCGAGCACGATTGCCTTCTTCTTTTCAAAATTTGCCATAAACCCTTACCTTAAGTGTCATCCCCGCGAAAGCGAGGCGGTCCGACGTATCGATCTTGTAACAACGGCATAGTATAAGATTCCGAGATGTCGGACCACCGCGTGCGCGGGAATGACTTAGTGAAGCTCTGAATAAATCGCCACTTATTGGTCATTGCGACAGAAAAATGCTCCTGCATTTTCTGCATACATGCCATCCATGGCATTAAGCGCAGCGAAGCAATCTCCTGAAGTTTGGCATGTCGTTTGGAGATTGCTTCGTCGCTGGCGCTCCTCGCAATGACGAATTAATCAGAGGTTCCTTAGCGAGTTCAGATGATGCCGGCTTCAAGGCTTGCCGCCATCAGCATGCCCAGTTCTTCACATTGCGTTTCAAATTCCGGCTGGTACTCGCCCTGCAGTATCATCGACTCCTGTACCGCTTTCCACTTCAGTCCGCTGGTGATCTTGCCGATCGCGATTTTGGTGCCGGTACCGTCGAGACCGGCGCGGATATAGGCGGCAAACGGCAGCGCCTCGGTATGCTCCAGGCAGGGATAGTAAATGCGATCGAAGAAATCCTTCAACGCCCCACTCATGTAACCGAAATTCTCGGTGGTGCCGAGGATGATCGCATCCGCCCACAGTACGTCGTCGGCATCGGCCTGCAGCGGCGCCACGTGCTTCACCTCGACGCCATCGATGTCTTCATGCGACGCGCCGCGCAGCGTCGCTTCCACCAGTTTTTGCGTATTCGGCGAGGGATTGTGGGCGACGATGAGCAAGTGCTTGGAGTCCGGCATGCAACAGATCATAAAGGCTAAAAACCTGATTGAAAAGTCGCATAACCATTCTGAACGTTCATCAGTTTCAACATAAAACGAAAATTACGCAAGCAAACGAACATTAATTCGAACAAACGAAATCAAATATGTTGACAGTCTGAAAATCCGAGCGTAAATTCGCTCGGGCGCCAACACAACCAAAAACTCATAAAACCAAGGAGGCAATCCTCATGATCAAGCAATTCGCATTGCTGGCAACTGCTGCCGCACTGTGCACACAATCTGTCTACGCCGGTAAATCCGAAGCCGAAAAATGGGTGAACGACGAATTCCAGCCATCCTCACTATCGAAGTCGGATCAGATGAAGGAAATGGAGTGGTTCATCAACGCCGCCAAACCCTTCCAGGGTATGGAAATCAACGTACTGTCGGAAACCATTCCGACCCACGAATATGAATCCAAAGTCCTGACGAAGGCCTTCGAAGAAATTACCGGGATAAAGGTCAATCACCAGTTGCTCGGTGAAGGTGAAGTAGTACAGGCGGTACAGACACAGATGCAGACCCAGCGTAACCTTTACGACGCCTACATCAATGATTCGGACCTCATTGGCACACATTCGCGCCTGCAACTCGCGGTAAACCTGTCTGACTGGATGGCCGGTGACGGCAAGAGCGTCACTAACCCGATGCTCGATGTCGACGATTTCGTCGGTAAATCGTTCACCACGGGACCCGATGGCAAGCTGTACCAGTTGCCGGATCAACAATTCGCAAACCTGTACTGGTTTCGCAAGGACTGGTTTGATCGCGCCGACCTGCAGGAAAAGTTCAAGAAAATGTATGGTTACGACCTCGGTGTACCGGTCAACTGGTCGGCTTACGAGGACATCGCCGAATTCTTTTCGGTACACGTCAAGGAGATAGACGGTGTCAGGGTATACGGACACATGGACTATGGTAAACGCGCACCCGACCTCGGCTGGCGTATGACCGACGCCTGGCTTTCCATGGCCGGCGCCGGTAGCAAGGGCCTGCCTAACGGGGTCCCGGTCGACGAATGGGGCATCCGCATGGAAGCCGGTAGTTGCAACCCGGTTGGTGCATCGGTATCGCGCGGTGGCGCGGCCAATGGTCCTGCCGCCGTTTATGCGATTCGCAAATGGGATGAATGGCTGCGCAAATACGCCCCCCCGGGAGCGGCAAGCTACGATTTTTACCAGTCGCTGCCAGCGCTGTCACAGGGTAACGTGGCCCAGCAAATCTTCTGGTACACCGCTTTTACCGCGTCCATGGTGGCGCCAAAAAGTGCGGGCAACAACACCGTCGATGGTGACGGCAAACCACTCTGGCGCATGGCTCCTTCTCCGCACGGCCCCTACTGGGTAGAAGGCCAGAAGCTGGGTTACCAGGATGCAGGCTCCTGGACCCTGTTCAAGTCTACCCCGGTGGATCGTCGCCAGGCAGCCTGGCTCTACGCCCAGTTCGTGGTCTCCAAGACAGTCGACGTCAAGAAAAGCCATGTCGGCCTGACCTTCATTCGCGACACCACGATCAATCACGAGTCCTTCACCGAACGTGCGCCCAATCTTGGCGGCCTGGTCGAATTTTACCGTTCGCCGGATCGCGTACTCTGGTCACCCACCGGTATCAACGTCCCCGACTATCCGAAACTGGCACAGATCTGGTGGCAGCAAATCGGCGACGTAAACTCTGGTGCTTTCACGCCACAGCAAGCGATGGATCGTCTCGCATCGGAAATGGATCTGGTCATGTCGCGGATGCAGGCAGCGGATGAAAAAGCCGGCACCTACGGTGGTTGCGGGCCGCGTCTGAACGAAGAGATGGATGCTTCACACTGGCTGAATCAGCCCGGCTCACCCAAGGCCAAGGTTGACGAAAAGCCACAGGGACAGACCGTCAACTACGAAGAGTTGATCAAACGCTGGAGTAACTAGCGGCAAGGTAAATCTGGATTGCCACCGGGGCTTTATCGACAGGGCCCCGGTGGCACCAGCCATTCAACTGTATTTAACAACGATTCATGAGTACCGAAATCAGTAGCCGGCAACACCTGATCATGGACTATATCCGCGAGCATGGCTCGGTTCAGGTGGACCAGTTATCCAGCCATCTGCAGGTCACACCCCAGACTATTCGACGCGACCTCAACCGACTGTACCAGCAAAAGCTGCTGACCAGAGTCCACGGCGGCGCAATCGTAAATGACCATGTCGAAAACCTCGGCTACGGCGCCCGCAAGATCCTGATGACCGAGGAAAAAGTCGATATTGCCCGCCGAGTCGCCGAAATACTGCCTGACAAATCATCACTGTTTATCAATATCGGAACCACCACCGAACGGGTTGCCGAGTTTCTCTTCGAGCGCAAAAGCATGCTGGTGATAACCAACAACATTAACGTTGCCTGTACCTTGTGGCCAGCACCAGGCCTCGACGTCATGATTACCGGAGGCGCCATTCGACGCAGCGATGGTGGCATCGTCGGCTCCAGCGCCGAGGAATTCATCGCCAACTTCAAGGTCGACTACGCAATCATCGGCTGCTCTTCAATCGACAGCGACGGCGAATTGTTTGACTACGATCTCAGGGAAGTTCGTGTCGCCCGGGCGATCATCAAACATGCTCGCTCGGTTATCCTGGTGACCGACTCGCTGAAATTTGAGCGCCACGCACCGATTCGCATCGGTGATCTTTCCGAGATCGAAACCCTGGTCACCGATGATGGTATCCCCGACGAGGCGATCGAACTGTGTCAGCTAAAAGGGGTTCGGCTTGAGATCGTCTCGCACGACCAACCCGGGCAAATAACGGCAGGTATGCGATAAATGGCGATCGAGTTACGTAAGGTTTCGCTGCGCGTCGGTGCCGAAACCCATATCCATGAAACCGATTTATCGTTAGAGCCGGGTCAGTTCAACATCCTGCTCGGCACCACCTTGAGTGGAAAAACATCATTGATGCGACTGATGGCCGGCCTCGAAAAACCAACCACCGGCGAACTCTGGGTCAATGGCAGCGAAGTCACCGGGATTCCGGTGCAAAAACGCAGTGTTGCGATGGTCTACCAGGCCTTCATCAATTACCCGAGTTTCAGCGTCTATGACAATATTGCCTCACCGCTTAAAGTCGCCGGGTTGCCGAAAAAAGAAATCGACGAAAAAGTACGCCAATTTGCCGAAGTACTGAAATTAACGCCGATGCTCGATCGACTGCCGAGCGAACTCTCCGGCGGACAACAACAGCGCACAGCGCTCGCGCGTGCGCTCGTCAAGGGCGCGGAACTTGTTTTACTCGACGAACCGCTGGCCAATCTCGATTACAAGTTACGTGAAGAATTGCGCGACGAACTGCCGCGCATGTTTGCCGATACCGGCGCCACCGTCGTCTACGCGACCAGCGAGCCGCTCGAGGCATTGATGCTGGGCGGATACACGGCGACGCTCAACGAGGGCCGCGTGGTCCAGTTTGGCGAGACATCGACCATTTATCGAAATCCCGAATCGCTCGCAGGCGCGCGCGTCTTCTCCGATCCGCCGGTCAATATCGCGACCATCGAAAAACGCGGCGATAGCGCCTGCCTGAGTGACACGGTGAACTGGAAGGCACCGGCCGAGCTTGCCGCAATGCCCGATGGCAGTTACACCATCGGATTGCGACCACACTACCTCTCTCCAGTTGGCAGTGGCGTCGAGGTTACCGGCGAAGTCCAGATTGCCGAGATCAGCGGTTCCGAATCCATCATCCGGGTGATTATCGAAGGCAACAACTGGGTCAGCGAAGCCCATGGCATTCACGCTTACGAGTTTGGCCAGAAGGCGAGCTTTTTCTTCGATCCCGCTCGCTGCCTCTATTTCGATGCCAACGAAATGCTAATTCACACCCAGAGGTAACATGTCACGAATCGAGTTCAGAGATGTACGCCACGCCTATCCGCCACCTCCCGGCCAGGTGCCCGTCTATGCGCTCAAGGAAGTCAACCAGGTGTGGGAGGATGGTGGCGCCTACGCATTGCTCGGCCCCTCCGGCTGTGGCAAAACCACCTTGTTGAACATCATCTCCGGCTTGCTGACACCGTCCGAGGGTTCGATTCTGTTTGACGAGCGCGATGTCACACGCCTGCCAACCTCGGGCCGACAGATCGCACAGGTATTCCAGTTTCCAGTGGTATACGACACCATGACCGTGTTTGATAACCTCGCTTTTCCGCTCAGGAATCGGGGCATGCCAGAACCGCGAGTTAATCAGAGAGTGACCGAAATCGCCGAAATGCTGGACCTTTCGGATCGACTCGCACAACGCGCCTCTGGCTTGACGGCGGACGGCAAACAGAAGATTTCGCTGGGCCGCGGACTGGTGCGCGAAGACGTTAACGCGATTCTGTTCGACGAACCGCTGACGGTCATCGACCCGCATCTCAAATGGCAGTTGCGCTCCAAACTCAAGGAATTGCACCAGCAAATCGGGGTCACCATGATTTACGTCACCCACGACCAGGTCGAAGCACTCACCTTCGCCGACAAGGTCGTCGTCATGCACGACGGTGGCATAGTCCAGGTCGGCACGCCGATCGAGCTGTTCAACCGACCCCGGCATACTTTCGTCGGCTACTTCATCGGTTCTCCCGGAATGAACGTGCTGCCCTGCAGTCTCGACGGGGGTCAACCCGTTTTTGCGAATAACCTGCTCTCCTCGGGTTATCCGGCCGGTGCCGATTTGATCGGTAAACTTGAAATCGGTATACGGCCGGAGTTTGTTCGCTTCAGCGATGACGGCATACCGGTCGAGATCCAGAAGGTAGAAGACCTCGGCCGTTACCAGGTCGTCACCGTCAGGCACGAGTCCTCACAGATCAAGATGATAGTCGGTGAAGACCAGGCAATACCGTCCGCAGATCCGAAGATCAGCTTCGACCCGGATAATCTTCGAATCTATTGCGACGACTGGGCGGTGGAGGCCGAGCATGCGTAAAACAACCAACCAGAAGGCCTGGTGGCTGGTGGTACCGGTATTGTTGCTGGTCGCGTTCAACGCCTTTATCCCGCTGATGACCGTGGTCAACTATTCCCTGCAGGAAACCTTCGGCAACAATGTTTTTTTCTGGGAAGGTCTCACCTGGTTCGAAACGGTGTTGCGCTCAGAGCGCTTTCACGACTCGCTACTGCGCCAACTGATGTTTACCGGCATGGTCATCGCAATCGAGGTACCACTCGGTATCGCGGTCGCACTGTCGATGCCGCGCAAGGGCCCCTGGGTTTCGGTATGCCTGGTGTTGATGGCCCTGCCGTTGCTCATTCCGTGGAATGTGGTCGGCGCAATGTGGAATATATTCGCCCTGCCCGATATCGGTTTGCTCGGCTACACACTGAATTCGATGGGCTTCGACTACAACTTTACCCAGCAACCGGTTTCCGCCTGGATGACGACCGTGCTGATGGATGTCTGGCACTGGACATCACTGGTCGTGCTGCTGTGTTACGCCGGCTTGTGCTCGATTCCGGACGCCTACTACCAGGCCGCGCATATAGACGGCGCCAGCCCCTGGGCCGTGTTCCGCTATATCCAGCTGCCGAAGATGAAGCGCGTGCTGACGATCGCCATCCTGTTACGTTTCATGGACAGTTTCATGATTTATACCGAGCCCTTCGTATTGACGGGCGGCGGGCCGGGCAATACCACCACCTTCCTGTCGATTGACCTGGTGAAGATTGCGTTGGGACAGTTCGACCTTGGTCCCGCGGCGGCGATGTCACTCATATACTTCCTCGTGGTGTTGTTGATCTGCTGGGTGTTTTATACCGTAATGATGCGCGACGAGGAGGAGTAACGATGAACAAGAAATGGATTCTGACCAGCCTGTACATCCTGTTCCTGATGTTGCCGATCTACGGCCTGTTGTCGATGTCGTTCAAAACCACCAACGAAATCCTCGGTGGCTTCTCTTTCTTTCCACAAGAATTCACCCTCGCCAACTACACCAAGATATTCACTGACCCGACCTGGTACAACGGTTACATCAATTCGCTGATTTACGTTTGCATCAACACGGTGATATCAGTCTCGGTAGCGCTACCCGCAGCCTACGCGTTCTCGCGTTATCGCTTCCTCGGCGACAAGCACCTGTTTTTCTGGTTATTGACCAATCGCATGGCACCGCCGGCCGTGTTCGCGCTGCCATTCTTTCAGCTGTACTCGTCAATCGAGTTATTTGACACGCATATCGCGGTCGCGCTGGCACATTGCCTGTTCAACATCCCGCTCGCAGTCTGGATCCTCGAAGGTTTCATGTCCGGGATACCGAAGGAACTGGATGAGACCGCCTATCTCGACGGTTACTCTTTCTGGCGCTTTTTTATTCGGATTTTCATTCCCACCATTGCTGCCGGCATCGGCGTCGCCGCCTTCTTTTGCTTCATGTATTCCTGGGTAGAACTACTACTCGCCAAGACCCTGACATCGGTAGACGCCAAGCCAATTGCCGCGATCATGACGCGAACCGCGAGCACCTCGGGTTACGAACTGGGCCTGCTCGCGGCGGCCGGATCGCTGACCATCATACCTGGCGCGTTCGTCATCTATTTCGTGCGTAACTACATCGCCAAGGGCTTTGCCCTCGGGCGGGTCTAAATCATGGAAATATCATGTTAGATCTATCCTGGATGGCCTGGACCTGGCCAAGCGCGGCGTTTTTCATCACGCTCCTGTTGTCAATCGTGACCATGGGGATCTGGGAGAAATACAGCCCGGGCGGTAATCCGCGACGCGGCGTCTTCGGAATTGACACCACCCGCGGCGATCGTCTTTTCATTTCCTGGCTGGGTACGGGCTTCATCAACCTGGGTTGGCTGGCCTTTATCGGCGCACCGCTGTGGGGTGGCCTGGCCCTGGCGATAGCGTGGTTCGTATTCGTATTCCGTAAGGTCTGAGATGACTTTAGCCGAACATTTCCACAAGCCAGGCCGGTAAGCCGATGAACCTTCGAGACGCAAACGTTGCCCGCCTGGCGACGGAAGAATTCGATGCGCTGATAATTGGCGGCGGCATTAACGGCGCCGTTTCGGCGGCGGCGCTGGCGGCGCGCGGCGCACGCGTGGCGCTGATCGATGCGCGTGACTTCGCCGGTTTCACCAGCCAGCAATCGTCCAACCTCGTCTGGGGCGGCATCAAGTACATGGAGGGTTACGAATTCGGCCTCGTCGCCGGCTTGTGCAAATCGCGCAATGAATTGCTCGACAGTTTTCCGTCCACCGTCAAGGAAATCCGTTTCCTGATGACGCTGCACCGACAGTTCCGCTTCCATCCCTGGGTAATACTCGCGAGTACCTGGCTATACTGGCTGCTGGGGCGCGGTAGAACGCGCACACCGCGCCTGCTGTCGGTAGCACAGATCAAGCGCAGCGAGCCCCTGATCGACTCCAATACCTGCAGCGCAGGCATCGAGTACTCGGACGCCTTCCTGCACGATAACGATGCGCGCTTCGTATTCAATTTCGTACGTAACGCGATGGACAAGGGTTGCGTCGCGGCAAACTATGTCGGCTCCAGCGGCGCGATACGCGACGAGGCCGGCGGCTGGAACACCGAGGTACAGGACCAGGTGAGCGGTAGAACTTTCACGATTCGCTCGAAGATCCTGATCAACGCGGCCGGCGCCTTTGTCGACGACCACAATCGACGCTGCGGCATCGACACCCGCTATCACCACCTGCTGTCCAAGGGCATCCACCTGATCGTACCGCGAATTTCCGACAAGCACCGCGTGCTCGCCTTCTTCGCCGATGACGAACGCCTGTTTTTCGCCATACCCATGGCCAATCGGACCTGTATCGGCACCACCGATACCCGCGTCGATGACCCGCTGACCAAGGTCAGCGACGAGGACCGCGATTTCGTGCTGTCGAATATCAATGCGCGCCTGGAGCTGCCGACGCCGCTGCGCCGCGAAGACGTAATCGCCGAACGCTGCGGCGTGCGACCGCTGGCCACGCTAAAAGCCAGCGGCGATTCGCTTGATGTCCATCAGCTGTCGCGCAAGCATGTTATCGAAATGGATGCAGCCCGGAAACACATCAGCATATTCGGCGGCAAGCTGACCGATTGCCTGAATGTCGGCAACGAGATATGCGAGCATGCGACGCAGCTCGGCCTGGCCTTGCAACCGGTCGGCAAATGGTATGGCGAGCCAAGCGCAGCGGCACGCGCGGCATTTTTCAAGCGCGCCGGAGAGCTCGGGCTGGACGAGATCGTCGCCAGCGATACGCACGAAGTATTGAGTGAGCGCCTGTGGCGCCGCTACGCCGCGAATGCCGGACCCATGCTCGATGCCATCGAGCAGGATCCCTCGCTCGCCGAACCGCTGATAGACCAGGCCGGCATCCGCCGCTGCGAAATCGACTACCTGGTGCGAAATGAAATGATCGTCAAGCTCGAAGACTACCTGCGGCGGCGCTCGAAAATCGAATTATTGATGCCACGCGCGACACTGCGCGAATCGAAGGGGTTGCGCGAAGCCTGCGAAAAGCTGTTTGGCGACGAGGCGCAGCAACGCCTCGACGAGTATTTCAACTAGCTGCCCTTCTCGCGAAAGCGGTGGTCCGACATTTCGGAATCTTGTAGTCTGCCACGTTACGGGACCGATACGTCGGACCGCCCTGCTTGCGCCGGTCCGACGCATCGGGGATGACAAACCAGGGGGATAACCATGAGCCAGTACATTCTCAGCATCGATCAGGGCACCACCAGCTCGCGCGCGATGCTGTTTGACGAAAACGGGCATGCCGCCTTCACCGCTCAACAGGAGTTTACCCAGCATTTTCCCAGGGATGGCTGGGTCGAACACAACGCCGAGGAAATCTGGGTCACCACGCTTGGCGTGGTGCGCGAGGCCCTGCAAAAGGCCGCTGCCGAGCAGCGCGAAATCGCCGCCATCGGCATCACCAATCAACGCGAAACCACGGTCGTCTGGGACCGCGCCAGCGGCGAACCGGTCTACAATGCCATCGTCTGGCAGGACCGGCGTACTGCTGATTTCTGTGAGACATTACGCCAACAGGGGCACGAAGCCACGGTCACCGCCAAGACCGGGCTGCTGCTAGATCCCTATTTTTCGGGCACCAAGATCAACTGGATCCTGGAGAACGTCGCCGGCGCGCGCGCGCGCGCCGAAAAGGGAGAACTTGCATTCGGCACCATCGACAGTTTTCTGATCTGGCGCCTCAGCGGCGGCAAGTCACACGCGACCGACGCCACCAACGCATCGCGCACTCTGATGTTCAATATTCACCAACAGGCCTGGGACAGCGAGCTGCTCGAAATGCTGTCGATCCCCGAATCGCTATTGCCCGAAGTGCTCGACTGCGCCGCCGACTTCGGCACCACCAGCAAGGCCCTGCTCGACTCCGAGATCCCGATTGCCGGCGTTGCCGGCGACCAGCAGGCAGCGTTGATCGGGCAGGCCTGCTTCGAACCCGGCATGATCAAGAGCACCTACGGCACCGGTTGTTTCATGGTCCTCAATACCGGCACCCAGGCGCTGGTGTCCAACAACAAGCTGCTGACCACGGTCGCGTACCGACTGAACGGCGAAACCACCTACGCGCTGGAAGGGTCGATCTTCGTCGCCGGCGCCGCGGTGCAGTGGTTACGCGACGGCCTCGGCATCATCGATTCGGCGCATCAAACCGAGGAGATGGCGGCCTCGCTGGAATCGAACAACGGGGTTTACATGGTGCCCGCCTTCACAGGACTGGGTGCGCCGCATTGGGATCCCGAGGCGCGCGGCGCCATCTTCGGCATCACGCGCGATACCGGACCGGCGGAGCTGGTGCGCGCGACGCTCGAATCGATCTGTTACCAGACCTTCGACCTGCTCGAGGCGAAACGTCGCGATGGCCTGACGCCGACCCGGTTACGCGTCGATGGCGGCATGGTGCAGAACAACTGGCTGTGCCAGTTTCTCGCCGACGTGCTCGGCATCATCGTCGAAAGGCCGCAGCAAACCGAGACGACCGCGTTGGGCGCGGCCTACCTCGCCGGCCTGCAGGTCGGAATCTTCAGCTCGATTGACGACATCGCCACACGCTGGCAGGCCGATCAGGAGTTTGACCCGGCGATGAAAAACAATGCGCGCAATCTGCTGCTCGCCGACTGGCACGAGGCCGTGATCAAAGTGCGAACCAATGCCTGAGAACAATGCTTAGAGCCTGATGGCGCTTTTTTAATTCGGTCATTGCGAGCGCAGCGAAGCAATCTCTTGAAGTATGGCATATCGTTTGGAGATTGCCGCGTCGCTGGCGCTCCTCGCAATGACAGGATTAAAAGTGCCATTCGGGTCAGAGTCGGCGCGGTAAAAAGGTAGCGACGATGATCTCGTTAACCCGTCTGCAATACGATTTTTGGTGCGGCGCAACGGCCGTGCAACAACTCGTCGAAAGCTTCGGCGCCGGCAGAGAGGGGGCGTTGATCGATCCAGCTGAGACTGCCCAGCGCCCCGCAGTGCAACTTCTGCAGGGTCACGCGCAAATCGACCGGCGTATAGGTATAGGCGCCGATAAAGGTGATTTCGCGCAGGGTCATGGAGCGCACGTCGAGACCGTCATTGTTATCCATCAGCCCGATGTGCACGATCACCCCGCCTGAGCGACAGGCAAGCACGGCCTGTGCGCGCGTCACCGCGCCGCCGACCGCATCGAACACGCAATCGAAATACTGTGCCTCGGCCTTTTCCTGCAGCGGGTCGATCAGCTGGAAATCGCAGTGCTGCTCAACCAGTTGCCGGCGCAGCGGATTGGTTTCGGCGATGACGATTTCGGCGACGCCCTTGTCGCGCAGAATCAGCGCCGTCAACAGGCCTACCGAACCGGCGCCGATGACGAGTGCGCGGCTCTCGCTGAGCGGCCGATGGCTGGCGCGTTCCGCCAGCAACACCGCGTGCAGGCCGGTTGCGCCCGGCTCGGTCAGTGCGGCGTGTTCGCCCGCCATGCCGTCCGGTAGCGGGATCAGGTTGCGTTCGGGGATGGCGATCTTTTCGGCAAACGCGCCGGCGCGATACATACCAATGAGATCACGCTCGACGCAGAGGTTCTGGCGCCCGTCGAGACAGTGGTCGCAGACTCCGCAGGTAATCAACGGGTTCAACACCACCCGCTGCCCGCTGGTCGAACCTTCGATAACGGTCCCCACGGCTTCGTGTCCCAGGATCAACGGCGGCACGCGGCGCTCGTCATGGCCGAGGTAGGCGTGCATGTCCGAGCCGCAGATACCGACCGCTTCGATTGCGACCAGGGAATCACCCGGCCGCGCCGTCGGTTCCGGCTCTTCGCGGTAAGTCATTTCCTCGTTCGCGGTATACACCAGTGCCTTCATTTCGCCGTAAACCCTCCGTCGACCGCAAGGGTCTGACCGGTAATATATGCCGATGCGGGTGACGCGAAGAATATGGTCGCGCCCGCGAGATCCTCGAGTTCGCCATTGCGCCCGATCGCCGTCTGTTGCGCAAAGCGTTCGCGGCTGTCGGGATCATCGAATACCGGCGCGGTCAATTCGGTCGGGAAAAATCCCGGCGCGAGCGCATTGCAGCAAATACCGAAACGCGACCAGGCTTCCGCCATGGCG
>Ga0255049_10000715_pt1 | contig 19797 bp, 17 predicted proteins | sample JV7_2_3_MG_FD_183615 | JGI IMG/M metagenome (GOLD analysis project Ga0255049, IMG submission 183615) | Seawater microbial communities from Jervis Inlet, British Columbia, Canada - JV7_2_3 | ecosystem: Environmental > Aquatic > Marine > Inlet | place: Canada: British Columbia | collected 2016-10-06
CAGGAGCAGGGACGGCTGCGGCGCGCCGTCAAAACGCTCGAGCAATTGGTCGAAGAGTCACCAGACGATCCCACCTTTCTCAATGCTTTTGGCTACCTGCTGACCGATAAACTCAATCGGCACGTCGAGGCCCGCGACTACATTCAGCGCGCGCTGGCAATGAACCCGGAAAGCGGCGCAATCCTGGATAGCATGGGCTGGGTCCTGTTTCGTTTAGGCGAGTTCAGATTGGCCCTCGACTATCTGGAGCGAGCCTACCGGGTATTGGAAGTGACCGAAGTCATGGCGCATCTCATCGATGTGCACTGGGCACTCGGTAACGAGGCGACAGCCCTGCAGATGCTCGAAGAGGCACTGTCCGAATCTCCCGATGACACCTTCCTGATCGACGTCAAGAGCCGACTGCAGTAATGAGGCCTCAGTCGGGGCTGATTGGTGCAGCGATCATACTGGCCGGATGCGCCCATACCGAACGGTTCGACGACGGGCTCGATTATGAGCGGCGCCAAACGGAGCTCGGTGCCATCGCCTACTGGGACATTCGTGGCGGGATTGCGGTCGACGACGGTGACCGCAGCTACCAGGCGAGGTTTACCTGGGAGCAACGCGGCGAGGAACTTGAACTCGTTGTGTGGAGCCGCTTGCCGGGCACGCGCAGGTTTCGCGTCGAGGGCACCGATTCGAATCTGACGGTCCAGTCAGGCGGAGAATCCGAGATTCTGACCGACCCGGAACGACAATTGTCCGCAATGCTCGGCTGGTGGCTGCCGGTGACCAGTGCGGAACACTGGCTGCTCGGCCGACCCGACCCCGACTATTCGGCGCGGTCGTCTCGCGGTGATTTCGACACACTGCAGATCCTGGGCCAGCGTGACTGGCAGATTTCCTACGACGAATACCAGATCGCGGAGGGTCGCCTCATGCCACGCCGCATAAAGCTGACACATGCACCGCTGGAACTGAGCCTTCGCATTATCGAGTGGCAATCAGCTGCTCCCGAACCTTGAACTGAGCCTGCCGCCACCAGACAATAGCCTCGACCGATGCGCATAGTTGGGGTGTAGCCAAGTGGTAAGGCAGCGGGTTTTGATCCCGTCATGCGCAGGTTCGAATCCTGCCACCCCAGCCATTTCTCAACCGCAGCAAACGTAGGACACTTCAGCTTGGACGACCAAAACCTGACGCTCTTTTCCGGCCGTGCCCACCCTGAACTCGCGCAGAGCATCACCCGCCACATCGGGGCTCCGGACGGCCGCATCAATGTTGGACACTTCAGCGACGGCGAGTCGAGTATCGAGATCCTCGAAAACGTTCGCGGCCACGACGTCCTCCTCATCCAGCCGACCTGCCCGCCGACGAATCAGAACCTGATGGAGCTGCTGCTGATGGCAGACGCCTGCCGGCGGGCTTCGGCAGCCCAGGTGTTTGCCCTGATTCCGTACTTCGGATATGCGCGGCAGGATCGCCGGCCACGCGCAGCACGCGTGCCAATCACCGCCAAACTCGTCGCCGATCTCATCGCAGCAGCGGGCATCGACCGAGTGATCACGGTCGACATCCATGCCGATCAGATTCAGGGCTTCTTCGACATTCCGATGGATAATGTCTATGCCTCGCCGGTGCTGCTCGGTGACGTCTGGAAACAGGAATACCCGAACATGGTCGTCGTGTCACCGGATGTCGGTGGTGTCGTCAGAGCCCGCGCCCTGGCCAAACGTCTCGACGATGCCGATCTCGCCATCATCGACAAGCGGCGTCCTCAGCCGAACATGGCAGAGGTCATGAATATCATCGGCGAAGTCCGGGGCAAGACCTGCGTCCTGATCGACGACATTGTGGACACGGCGGGCACGCTGTGCATAGCGGCCCAGACACTGAAAGAGCAGGGTGCAAACAAAGTCGTTGCCTACATAACGCATCCGGTGCTGTCGGGACCAGCCGTGGACCGGATCGCAAAATCAGAGCTCGACGAGCTCGTGGTGACCGATACGATTCCGCTCAGCGAGGCGGCGGCGGCCTGCGACCGAATCCGGCAGCTGAGTATCGCCGAACTCCTTGCCGAAACGATCCGCCGAATCATCTCTGCAGAATCGGTAAGCTCTCTGTACGTTGACTAGGGGAGCCTGTATCATGCGCGCCCTTCCGGGAGGTTACGAGCCGTGAAATTCGAGATTGACGCCGAAGCGCGCGAAGGAACGGGGCGTGCGGAAAGCCGCAGACTGCGACGACTGGGCCGTGTGCCTGCCATCGTCTATGGCGGCGGCAAGGACCCAAGTCCAATCGTGCTGGACCGCAACAGCCTGGACAATCAAATGGTGCTCAACACGTTCTACACGAGCATCCTCAGTCTCAAACTCGGAAAGAAGGCACAGCCTGTCGTCGTCAAGGAAGTTCAGCGTCATCCGGCAAAATCTGTGGTCATGCACCTGGATTTTCAGCGTGTCGTCGAGGATGAAGAGATCACGCTCAACGTGCCGATTCGCTGCATCGGCGAAGATGTGGCCGTCGGTGTCAGGGAAGAAGGCGGCGTGATCGAACATATCGTGACCGACGTCGAGATCTCCTGTCTGCCGGCCAATCTACCGGAATTCCTTGAGCTCGACGTAACCGAGCTGCATTTGAACGAGATTCTTCATCTGTCGGACATTGTCTACCCCGAGGGTGTCACATCGACTCAGCTCGCCCACGACTACGATGCACCCGTCGCCGCAGTTCATCCGCCGCGACGAGAGGAAATCGACGAACCGGTCATCGAAGAGGGCGAGGAACTCGAGGCCGCTGCCGAGGGAGAGGAAGCAGAAGCTGCAGAGGATGGCGGAACCGAAACGTCGAAGGACAAAGATTCCGCTGCCGAATAGCCCGCGCTGTTATGGGTCAGCCGATTGATTTGATAGCCGGTCTCGGTAATCCGGATCCGGAGTACCTCGCCACCCGCCACAACGCCGGCTTCTGGCTCGTCGATACGCTGGCAGACGCGCACCGCGTCCAATTCAGCTCGAACAAGAAACTCGAGGCCGATGCGGCTGAAATCACGCTGGCCAGCCAACGCATTCGCCTGTTGAAGCCGACGACTTACATGAACGAATCGGGTCGCTCCCTTGCCAGGGCAGTCAACTACTTCAAGATCCCGACCGAACATGTACTCGTAATCTATGACGAACTCGATCTTCCACCGGGTCATGCCAGGCTCAAGTTCGGTGGCGGACACGCCGGCCACAACGGCATGCGCAGCGTCATGTCACATCTTGGACCCGATTTCTGGCGCCTGCGCATTGGTGTCGGGCATCCAGGAGAACGCGCGAAGGTGACCAGCCATGTCCTGCGTCGGGCCCCGGCCTCCGAGGAGGATCTGATCGTGGCTTCGATCCGCAATGCAATCGATATCCTGCCGATCCTGATCGAGCAGGGCGGCGAGCGCGCGATGACAAAGCTTCACACACAGCCGGACAAAGACGGCTGAAACAGGATGGGCATCAAGTGTGGCATCGTCGGCCTGCCCAATGTCGGCAAATCAACCCTGTTCAACGCGCTGACAGCCGCAAAAATCCCGGCTGAGAACTATCCCTTCTGCACAATCGACCCGAATATCGGGGTGGTCAACGTGCCAGACCCGCGCCCCGCTGCACTCGCAACAATCGCCGGAAGTGAAAAAACGGTTCCGGCGATCGTCGAGTTCGTCGACATCGCAGGCCTCGTCAAGGGCGCATCAAAGGGTGAGGGGCTGGGCAATAAGTTTCTCGCACATATCCGCGAGACCGACGCCATTGTCCATCTCGTGCGCTGCTTCGAGAACGACGATATCACCCATGTCGCCGGCAAGATCGACCCGATCGAAGACATCGAGATAATTGAGACCGAGTTGCTGCTGGCGGATCTCGAAACCGCTACCAGGAGCCTGCAGAAGGCCGAACGCAACGCAAAAGCTGGCGACAAAGAAGCCACGCAAAGACGTGACCTGCTCGAACGACTGGTATCTGAACTGGGGGCGGGCCGTCCCGCACGTGGACTGAAGCTCGACGAGCCGGATGCAAAGCGTGCGCAGGAGCTACAGCTCATTACGGCCAAACCCGTTATGTTTCTGGCGAACGTGGCCGAGAATGCGCTGGGTGCCGGCACTGCTGCTGAGCATGTCGTCAGCTACGCCACCGAGCATGGCACCGAAGCCGTCGCAATCTCGGCAGCCATTGAAGCCGAGCTCGTCTTGCTCGATGAAGACGAACGTGCCGAGTTTCTCGGCGAACTGGGGCTCACTGAGCCTGGTCTCCATCGTGTCATTCGATCGGCTTATCGCCTGCTGGGACTGAAAACGTTCTTTACCGCCGGCCCCAAGGAGACACGTGCCTGGACCGTAAGCCAGGAGGCCACGGCACCGGAGGCGGCCGGTGCCATCCACACAGATTTTGAACACGGATTCATACGTGCCGAGGTGATTGCTTACGATGACTATATTGCACTCGGCGGAGAGCAGGGTGCGCGCGAGGCCGGGAAGATGCGCCTCGAAGGCAAGACTTACGTCGTTGCCGAAGGCGATGTCTGTCACTTTCGGTTCAACGTCTAAACAGGCAGGGTCGGATCTTCTTTTCGTTTCTGTCCACGCCCGGCACCAGCCATACGGCCCTCATTGCGGCAATCAAGCTATAATTCCGGAGACAAGAACCGGGGGAATTCACGAATGCGAGCAAGAGCTTTTTCACTGGCGGCCATTGTCGTCGCCCTGGCACTGGCCTTGCCAGGCCAGGCCCAGGAGGGACATCCACTCAGCGGATCCTGGATTGGGGCCTGGGAAGGGAATGAGACACACGATGAATTCGTGCTCGTTGTGCTCGACTGGGACGGCCGCCAGATCGGCGGAATGATCAATCCGGGAACTGACAATATCGAGATCACCAACGTCGAGCTTGATCCGGAAGACTGGTCCATTCGCATAGAAGCCGATACCGAGGATAGCAACGGCCGTTCCGTGGATTATGTTATCGAGGGGAGTATTCAGGACCTCGAACTGCCCAGCCGCTACATTAGTGGAACCTGGCGCAGCGGCGACGGGCGTGGCGATTTCCAGATTCGCAGGCAGTAGGCTGATGCAGAAGGGACTTAGAATCACGCGCCCAGGTGCACTTGGCGCGACTCTCATACTGCTCTTCGCTGGTGAGGCGTTGGCACATCATCCGGTCCTCGGTAAATTCGACCAGGACACCCGCCGTACACTCGAAGGTATCGTGACGAAGGTGGACTGGCGCAATCCACATGCACACATTTTCATCAACACTGACGAAAACGGCGAGACGGTCAACTGGGCTGTCGAAATCGAAAGCCCGAGTGAATTGCACATCAGCGGCTGGAATCGCGAATCCCTGACGCCCGGTGACGCCATTATCGTCAGTGGCATGCTCGCCCGCGACGGAAGCCAGCAGATCTGGGGCAATTCGGTCAGGCGTGCCTCCAACAGCCAGCCATTGTTCACACTGGATCCCAACCTGCCTCGCCTGCCGCTTGAGTCTCGACCGGCGCCACGCTGGCCGGACGGTCAAATAGCGCTCGGTGCCATTTCAGGCGCTTCCGACGGTTATTGGGGTTACCCGACAAAGACTGCCCTCATCGAAGACGGCGTCACGGTACCGATGAGCCCGGATGGACAGCTGGCCGATATCGGCGATGCCGATAAGGTCGCACCGATGCAGCCCTGGGCGTTGGGACTCTATCGACACCGTCAGGAGCGCTATCTGCAGGATGACCCCATGTTCCTCAACTGCAAGCCGCCGGGCGGCACACGCCAGTATCAATCGAGGCTCGGACTTCAGTTGATAGAAGATCGCGAGCGCGAGCGCGTTTTCGTGTTGCTCGGCAGCGGTAATCGGAATTATCGAATCATGCATCTGGACGGCCGCGACCCAGTCGGCCAGCCAGGTGGTGACGATGACAACCCGCTTTACTACGGTCGCTCCGTCGGTGAGTGGGATGGGGACACGCTTGTTGTCCGAACAGTCGATTTCAACGAAGACTTCTGGTTCACGAACGGCGGGCTGCCGCACACGAATCAGCTGACTCTGACCGAGCAGTTCACGCGCGTTGATTACGACACGCTAAAATACGAAGTCACTATCGACGACCCCGGTGCTTATACGCGACCGTGGTCTGCCAGCTGGGAACTCAGCTGGCTTGGCGGCGAGGCGCTGCCGGTGCATATCTGTCAAGAAAACAGGCCTTGAGGAGACGGGTTATGAAACAATTTGTTGCCGCTACCGTGATTCTTGGAGGTGCTCTGACCGCAGGATCGGCCATTGCGCATCATTCGTTTGCCGCCGAGTTCAATCGTCAGCAACCCGTCGAGCTGCAGGGGATCGTAACCAAAGTCGAGTGGACCAACCCGCACGTCTGGGTTTACATCAACGTTCGGGACGAAGAATCCGGCGAGATGGTGAACTGGGGCGGGGAATTCGGCCCACCGCACGGATTGCAGCGCAGAGGCTGGCGCCGCGACACGCTGTCGATCGGGACACGAGTCACCGTCAACGGCTTCCTCGCTCGAAATGGCAGCAAGCGTGTCAATGTGGATACGATCACATTAACGGCGACCGGTAATCGGCCCGGCCAGACACTCGACGCCGATTCGAGCGCCAACCAGGCAAATTAATCGTGCGAACGAGAAGTCTGATACTGACTGCCTGCGCTGCAATAGTGGTGCTGGCAACGGCTGAATTACCAGCGCAACCGCGCGGATTCGGAGCGGACGCGCCGCCGCCGGGACCGACGCCGCGCGACGAGACCGGCAAAGTCATTCTCGACGGTGCTACACCCGATACCATCGGTGTCTGGACGCCAATGTTCGGTATTTTTGACCCCGTCGCACCACTGGAAACCGTGCCGTTCCAGCCCTGGTCTCAGGCACTCTACGACGCACGCCAGACGCACGAGCTTGAACCGCATGCGCGCTGCAAGGCGTCTGGTGCCTCGCGTCAATTCCTGACGCCCTATGGGGTCGAGATCGTAGAGATTGCGGCACTTGAGCGTCTCTTTATCTTCGACATTGGCGGACCGCACACCTTCCGCACAGTCTATATGGACGGGCGCTCACACCCGGCCGACCTGCAACCGACCAATTACGGCCATTCGATCGGCTGGTGGGAAGAAGATACGCTCGTGATCGACACGGTCGGTTACAACGAAGATTTCTGGTTCGGCCGCCGCGGGCTACCACACACGGAAGCCTTGCATACGATCGAGCGATTGACGCGGGTCAATGATCGGGAAACAGAATACGTACTCGAGATCAGCGATCCGAACGTCTATACCGCGCCGTTCACTGGCGGGTTCAATCTCAGATGGAATGAAGGCACGGAACTCTTTGAGTACGTCTGCCAGCAGGCGAACTACGCCCACGAACTCATGGTCGGAGGTGGAGCCGAATCCGTCGACCGTAGCAGCACGATCGTTCCCTAGTTCGTCTCCTCGGATAATTTGACCTCAGCGGCGCCCTTTACGGCGCCGCTTTCGATTTCGCGCCAGCGATGACAGGCCACAAGCCGTTCGGAACCGACATCTTCGAGTTGCGGGAGTTGCTCCCGGCAGTGTTGCGCCGCGTAGACGCACCGCGTATGGAACCGACATCCCGTCGGCGGTGAGATGGGCGATGGCACATCACCTTCAAGCACGATCCGAGCCCGAACGCGCGTTGGGTCAGGCTCCGGGATTGCCGAGACCAGAGCCCTGGTATAAGGATGGCGCGGCCGATCGTAAATTTCCTGTGCCGGCGCCTGCTCGACAATCTTACCGAGGTACATGACGGCGACCCGATCCGAGACGTGCCGGACCACCGATAAGTCATGGGCAATAAAGAGCAGCGCCAGCTTCATCTCTCGCTGCAGCTCGAGCAGCAGGTTTATGATCTGAGCCCTGACTGACACATCGAGTGCCGACACGGCTTCATCACAAATGATCAATTTCGGTTTAAGCGCAATGGCGCGGGCGATTCCGATGCGCTGGCGCTGACCGCCGGAAAACTCGTGCGGAAAACGATGGTCGGCTTCGCGCGGCAAGCCAACGCGCTCGAGAAGATCCCTGGCCCAGGTTCGTCGCTCGTCTGGCGTACCCATGCCGTGAATGACGAAGGGCTCCTCGAGAATTCTGCCGATGGTGTGGCGAGCGTTCAGTGACTCCATAGGATCCTGAAACACAATCTGCATTTCTCGACGCAATGAGCGCCACTCTTTGCGCGACAAATCACCAAGAACCCGGCCTTCAAATCGAACTTCACCCGACGTCATCGATAAGAGATTCAGAATCGTGCGTCCGACCGTGCTCTTACCGCACCCGGACTCGCCAACGAGACCGAGTGTCTCTCCTTGCTTCAGGTCAAAGCTGACGCCATCGACAGCGTGGACGTTGCCTGTTTTTCGCAGGAAAATGCCAGCACGTACCGGAAAGTACTTAACCAGATTACTGACTTCCAGGAGGTCTTCGCTCACTCTCGAAGCCTCTCCCAATGATGACAGGCAACCTCGTGTCTCGTCCCGCTGCCCCTCAGCGCTGGTACATCGTTCTGGCAACGATCATCGGCAAACTCACATCGGCTTGAGAAGCGGCAACCGGCCGGCATTTCGGTCAGCTGAGGTACAACGCCCTCGATAACCGGCAGCATTGTCTTCGCCGGCATATCGGGTGTCGGGATCGAACGAATCAGGCCGTGTGTATAAGGGTGCAGTGGCGATCGAAAAAGCACTTCAACCGATGCCCGCTCGGCGATACGCCCGGCATACATAACGATCACCTCGTCACAGAGTTCGGCAACGACGCCAAGATCATGCGTAATAAATAACATCGCCATGCCATGCTGGGCCTGGAGTGACCGCAAGAGTTCAAGAATCTGCGCCTGGACGGTCACATCAAGCGCCGTTGTCGGCTCGTCGGCAATCAGCACTCGCGGCCGGCCCGCCAGTGCCATGGCGATCATGACACGTTGCCGCATACCGCCTGATAGCTGATGCGGGTATTCACGCAACCGTTGCCTCGCCGCCGGGATACCAACCATTTCGAGTAGCTCGATCGCGCGCTCTCGCTGCACTGATTTGCCGTTTCCCGGCTCATAGAGCTTCAGCGCCTCGACGATCTGTCGCCCGATACGATGCACGGGATTCAGAGCGGTCATCGGTTCCTGAAAGATCATACTGATCTCCCGGCCGCGCACACGCCCCATCGCCTTACCGTCAGCAGCGGCCAGGTCATCGCCGCGATAAAAGATGCGGCCGGACTCGACGATACCGGCAGGTTTTGGCAGCAGGCCCATGACGGTCAGAGCCGAGACCGTCTTGCCGCAACCTGACTCTCCTACCAGCCCGAGCGTCCCGCCTGCCTCCAACTCGAAGCTGACGTCATCGACGACACGGATATAACCGGCTTCGGTATCGAACCCGCAACGAAGCGCCTCGACTCGCAGTACGGGTTCGGACACGAACTATTGAACGCGCCAGGTCGTATCGACGATGTTGATCGGCTCGAAGCTGCGACCCGCATCACGGGCAGCAAGCGTCTCGGCTTTTATCTGCTCATCGATCCAGAACAAGCCGCCGATATGGCCCTGATTGCCGATTGGCGCAAAGATCTCGTCTGCTCTTCTGACAGAATAAGACTCAGGCAGCCTGAGCCAGCGCCAGTAGGTCTCGCGTACGTAGGGAATCTTGAAGGACGGGATCACGGCACCTGTTTCGTAAATCATCTCCTGGAACTCGTGCGCCAGTCGGACACGCTCGTCGAGCGTAGTCGCTGCATCGAAACGATCAAGAACAGCGTCCAGCTCGGGAATGGCCGTATTCGTGATGTTATTCGTGTCGGGCTTGTTGGCGTTGTCAGAATGCCAGCTTTGCCAGGGGTTTGGGGTGATGTTGTTGGTATACGAAACGTAGCTGATCTGAAACGTTTTCTCAGTGAGTTGGTTAGACCAGGCCGACGGATCGAGAAGCTGTAGTGCGAGCTCAATGCCAGCCTTGCGTGCCTCCTCTCGCAATACGACCAGCCACGGCGTGTGGTCGTCCGTCGCATAAGAAATAAGAACCGATAGCCGTTGCCCGTCTTTCATCCGTATTCCGTCCGACGCACGGTCAGTCCAGCCAGCCTCATCGAAATACCGATCCGCAAGACCAAGATCGAATGCGCGAGCGCGAATGTCCGGATGCGCGTATCCCCAATAATTGCCCTCGAAAGTATGCTGCAAGCGGTCGTAGTCGCCACGAAACACCGTTCTCAGGGCGCGATCGAAATCGAGCGCATGTGCGAGACCGTAGCGGACGTTTCGATCGCTCAGAATCGGGTCATTCTGATTGATCCACAAGCCTCGTTTAGGCTGGGGCACATCGACATAGTACTGAATCTTACCGATATAACCGCGATCAAAATCCGGACCTTGTGCCTGATCGTGCCATCGAGACGGTAAGTCCCGGGATAAGTCGTAGCGATCGAGTTCGCCGCGGAGAAAATACTCGAACGCCACATTTTCGTCGCGAATGACGTCGATCCGAACCGTATCCGGATTGTATCGATATTGCAGATACTTGAGATCATCGGCCCACCAATCGGCCTGACGCGAAAATTCAACGTAGCGTCCTTTCTCCATAGCCGATATCTGATAAGGACCGGTAGTCGGTGCGACGCGCCAGTTGTAGTCTTCAACCCAGTTTCCATCAAGCTTGTGAAAATGACGCGGCACGGGAGGGACCGCAGTGGAATAGATCAACTCGTCCCCTGGAGAGGCGAAACCCGCGGTTACCGAAATCGTGTGATCGTCATACTTGGAGATATCCAGGATCTCGGTCGTAAAGTAATTGGCACCGTATGGATCGATGACATATTCCGACACTCTGAAATCACGATGAAAGAGATAGTCGTCAGCGGTAATGGGCTCTCCGTCCGACCATCGTGCCCGGGGGTCGAGCCGGTAATAGACCGTCTTGCCATCATCACCGAAGGCCCAATGCGTTGCGAGCTCCGGGATAAGGTTCAGCGTGTTGGGGTGAATGTTGACAAGCTGAAGGGGCAAGTCTCGATACAGGATGGCAAAACTGCCACTATTTGAGCTCGGGCCGTACTGACGAAGTGTCAATGGAAAAGACGTGACATAGTCGGTGAAGGTCCCCCCACGTATCGCATCAGGTGACGCAAAAATCGGGTCTTCGTCGTTCGTGACCCACTCCAGACCTTCAGGAAGTGGTTTGCTTTCGTAGACAGGCGGGTTATCGACAAGATGCGTGTCGCCAAATACCACTTCACCGCTGCCGCCATCTGTCTCCACGACAGGCTGATCCGTTGCAGAATCACCGCCGCCGCATCCAGACAGGAGGATCATATACAGGGGCCATAATCTCTTCATTTAAATCACCAACCGGCCGCTATTGCGACATGCTTACTCATAGAACGAAAACTTCTTTGGATCGAAAGCTTCGCGTATTGCTTCGCCAATATAGGCAACCATCAATAATACAACCGTCATCGCCACGACTACGGATGTGACAATCCAGGGAGACCTCAGGTTCTCAGTACCCTGTGACAAGAGCTCACCCCAACTCGGCGTCGGGGGTGGTAAGCCAAACCCAAGGTAGTCGAGTGCCGTCAGCGCTGTCACCCCTGTGGCGACAGAGAACGGAATGAAGGTCACAATGATCGATATCGTATTCGGCAGGATATGGCGAAATACGATTCTTGAGTTGGAACTGCCGAGAGCGCGTGCGGCAGCCACATATTCGCGAGCCTTTTCCCTATAGGTCGCCGTACGCATGTACCAGGTCATACTCATCCATCCGAATATGACCATGACAGCAACCAGAGTCCAGAAATTCGGCACAATGACCGACGCCACGATCATGATGACATAGAGGAAAGGGACGTTTGACCAGACTTCGATCAGTCGCTGGAACAGGAGATCGAAGGCCCCGCCCCAAAATCCCATGGCACAACCAACCACAATGCCGATCACGTAATTGCATGCAAGCAGAATCACCGCAAAGGACATCGCGAGTCTGAAGCCGTAGAGTAATCGCGCCAGGATATCTCGCCCGGTAATATCGGTCCCGAGGAAATGCCCATACTCGAGACTCGGTGGATAGGGCGGAAAAGCATCGTCACGAAAATCAGTCTCAAACGGATTGAAGTGTACCGGTGGGAGAATCAACCAGTTGCCGGAACCAGGCTCTCCACGTGCTTCCGCTTCGACGTCAGCCGCCCGGAAAGTGGCCTTCAACTCACGATAGTTGGTCTCATAAGCGTAGTCGAGACCAAAGGTTCGACCTGGAAGATACGCGGCGTAAGTGGGAAAGTAGAACTCACCTTCATAGCGGACGATGACGGCACGGCTATTGACCAGCAACTCAGCGAACACCGCCAATAGAAGCATGATTCCGAGCGCGATCAAAGAAAAGTATCCGCGCTTGATCGTCCGAAAACGCTGCCACTGCTTGATGGTTTGAGGGTTCAGGCGCATACCTACCGTCCTATTGCCCAAACTTGACTCGCGGATCGACAATCGCGACGCAGATATCGGACAAAATGTTTCCAACCAGAAACAGGAGCGACGAGATCACCAGGATCCCCATGACGACGGGATAATCACGTTCGACGAGAGACTCAAACCCGAGCAACCCAAAGCCATCGATATTGTAGATTCGCTCGATCAGAAATGACCCGGTCAGAATCAAGGAGATGTTGTTTCCAAATGACGTCGCAATTGGAATCAGACTGTTTCGTAGTGCGTGTCGGCGAACAGCCTGCTTAAACGTCAACCCTTTCGCGATTGCGGTACGCACATACTCGGCCGAAAGATTGTCCATCAGCGAGTTCTTCATCATGAAGGTCGTGACCGCAAAACTCCCTGCCATGTACGACATAAGCGGCAGAACGGCGTGATAAGACACGTCCTTTAACTTTCCCCAGGGACCGAGAGAGTCGAAGTCATCGCCGACGAAACCGCCAAGCGGAAACCACTCAAGCTGGGACGCAAAAAAAACGAGCAACGCGATCCCGACAACATAACTTGGAATCGCATAGCCAAAGAAAACGGCACCGGAACTCAGATTATCGAAATGTGAATTGTGCCGAATCGCTTTGGCCATACCCAACGGAATACAGATGACGTAGGTGAGAAATAAGGTTGTCAGCCCATAGAAAATCGAGATCGGAAAACGTGTCTTGATCGTTTCCCAGACCGGCTCGTTGTAGCGAGTGGAACGACCGAGATCGAGTGTTACGACCTTGCCAAGCCAGTCGATGTAGCTGATGACGATGGGCTTATCAAAGCCGTAGTAAGCCCGCAACTGATCGAGCTGTGCCTCCGACAACACGCTGCTGCCAATGCCGCGGTCGGCCGACGCGCCAGCGCGATCACCTCCGGACAGCATGGCCTCGGTCATCATGCGCTCGATTGGGCCACCCGGCACGATGCGCGTCACGGCAAAAACGAGCAAGGTCACGCCGATGAAGGTCGGAATGATCAACAGGAGGCGGCGGACAAAATAGCTCGTCGTTTCCATGCGCCCCCGCTACCCTCAATACCTGCTGACTACTTCAGGGCAGCCAGCGCCGCATTAAATGTCGTGCTGGGCCGCATTGCGGCAGCCATCCGCTCACGTGAGGGGTGAAAGTACCCGCCAATATCGACAGGCTCACCCTGTACCGCATTGAGCTCAGCGATGATCTGATCCGACTGCTCGGCCAGGTCGCGGGCCAGGGACGCGAACTTCGCCCTGAGTTCTTCATCCTCTGACTGCTCTGCCAGTGCTTGTGCCCAGTAGAGTGCAAGATAAAAGTGACTGCCACGGTTATCGAGCTCGTGAACCTTTCGCGAAGGTGCCCTGTTACTTGCGAGCCATTTACTGTTCGCCGCATCAAGCGCTTTGGCGACGACTGCGGCTTTGACATTGCCAGTCTTTTGCGCCAGATCCTCGATCGAAACGGCGAGTGCGAGAAACTCGCCGAGCGAGTCCCAGCGGAGATGGTTCTCAGCCAGAAACTGCTGCACGTGCTTGGGTGCCGAGCCACCGGCTCCCGTTTCATAGAGACCGCCGCCTGCAAGCAGCGGCACAATGGAGAGCATCTTGGCGCTGGTACCGAGCTCGAGTATCGGAAATAGATCTGTCAGATAGTCACGCAGGACGTTTCCGGTGACCGAGATCACGTTCTCACCGGCACGCACGTGCCCGAGCGTCGCCTGCATCGCATCAACCGGGGACAGGATCCGGATGTCGAGCCCTCCCGTGTCGTAGTCCTTCAAATAGCCCTCGACCATTTCGATCAGATTCCGGTCGTGGCCGCGCGCGGGATCGAGCCAGAAAATCGTCACATATCCGGTAATGGTCGCGCGCTCAACCGCGAGCCTGACCCAGTCCCGTATCGCAATGGCCCTGGTCTGACACATGCGCCAGATATCACCGGCTTCGACCGGGAGCTCGAGCAGCCGATGGCCTGCTTCATCGCGAATACTGACCACGCCTGCGGCTTCGATCTCGAAGGTCTTGTCGTGCGAACCATACTCTTCTGCCTTCTGCGCCATCAGCCCGATATTGCTGACATTCCCCATGGTGGTCACATCAAAGGCGCCATTGATCTTGCAGTCATCAATGACGGCCTGATAGATCCCGGCATAACAGCGATCGGGAATCAGCGCCTTGGTATCGTGCAGCTCGCCATCAGGACCCCACATCTGCCCTGAGCTTCGGATCGCTGCGGGCATTGAGGCGTCGATGATGACGTTGCTCGGTACATGCAGGTTGGTGATGCCTTTGTCCGAATCGACCATTGCAAGTGGCGGGCGCTCTTGATAGACGGCCGTGATATCGGCCTCGATGGCCGTGCGCTGGCTCGCATCCACTTCGTCGAGCTTGGCATAGACATCGCCAATGCCATTGTTAGGGTCAACACCGAGCTCATCGAAGCGCTCTGCGTACTTCTCAAACACGTCGCGATAGTAAACGGTGACAGCATGGCCGAAGATGATGGGATCAGAGACCTTCATCATTGTCGCCTTGACGTGCAGAGACAGAAGCAGGCCCTGGCCCGTCGCCTGTTGCATCTCGTGATCGAAGAACTCGCGCAGACACCGGCAACTCATGACGGCCGCATCGATGACCTCCCCCTGGAGTACCGGTGTTGACGCCTTCAGAACCTTCGTCTCACCGGCTGCCGTCTCGAGCTCGATCAAAAGATTGCCGGCCGTTTCAATAACCGCCGATTGCTCACTTTCATAGAAGTCGCCTTTGCTCATGTTCGCGACATGTGTTGCAGACTCAGCACGCCATTCCCCCATCGGGTGCGGGTTGTTCTTCGCGTAGTCCTTGACCGGCTGGGCCACACGGCGGTCCGAGTTGCCCTCCCTGAGCACCGGATTGACCGCACTGCCGAGCACCTTTGCATAGCGCATCTGCAGATCACGGTCTGCGGCCGTCTGTGGCTCCGCCGGATAATCGGGCAGATCGTAACCCTGGCTTTTAAGCTCCTCGATCGCCGCCGTGAGCTGCGGCACGGATGCGCTGATATTGGGCAACTTAATGATGTTCGCTTCCGCTCTCGTCGCGAGTTCCCCCAGTTCCGCGAGATCATCCGCCTGGCGCTGGTCTGGTGTCAGGCATTCCGGAAACTGCGCAATGATGCGTCCCGCAAGGGAGATATCACGGGTTTCAACGGCAATCCCGGCGGGAGCCGAGAAGGCGCGAATGATGGGCAGAAGCGAACAGGTCGCAAGCGCCGGCGCCTCGTCGGTTTCGGTATAGATAATCTTTGGCTTCGACATCGACTCCGTCATTAGCGTTGGTAGCTCCACATCCCTTTGGTGGCCGGAATTATAGCCGTTGCTCAAGCTCCCTCAGCAGTGCGCGCACGTCCGGATCACCGGGCGACATCGCGTTGAGTCTCTCAGCGTGCTGATAGGCCTCTTCTATCGCTCCCGTGTCGCGCAGCACCGTTATGAGAGCAAATAACGACTCAGCGTGCCCCGGAAAACGCGCATTCACGGCGCGCAGCTGTTCGAGTGCCCGGTCCGCGTTTCCAGCATCGTTATTGGCAATTGCCAGGACGTACTGGTAGTAGGGCTCACCGGTAGCGATGGCGGCAGCTTGCTCGAAGTATGGCAACGCTTCTGAGGCCCGGTCACCGCGAACCAGTGCGAAACCGAGCGACAATGGAACAGCAGCATCGTCCGGATTTGCATCGAGACCATCACGCAAGATCTGCTCGGACTCGGCGGTCCGTCCCATGCTGCGATAAAGCTCAGCCAAACTGACGTGGAGCGCCGTGTCCGCCGGCTGCCGGCTGATTGCGTCGATCAGGAGCCGCTCGGCATCAGCCAGGCGCCCTTCGTCGATCGCGACAATCGCTGCATTGAGCCGTCCCTCGGAGCGATCACTGTTGAATCGCTGCACCACAAGGTACTCGGCCATTGCCGCATCGAGGTCGCTCTGTCGCCTCGCACTCAGCAGGTTGCGGGCGTTCAACAAGACTCGTCCTGCGGCGACACGCAACGCAAGAAGATCGTCAGTCAGTAATCGTTGAACGAGACTGGCTCGTGATTCGAGCGGCAAAGCGGCAGCTGCCTCGACAGCACCGAGGCGCACAATCGGGTCGTCGTCGTTAAGACTCTGCTCGAGCACGGCACTATCTGCCTGCACCATCCGCTCAGCAAGCAGGCTCAGTGCCGTCGCACGAACAATGGCGGGTGCATCGGGGTCCCCGATCAGCGCGATCAATTGCGTTCGTGCATCGGCGCTCCAGGCTCGACCCGCTTGTAGCGCCTGACCGAAATGTGCCTCGTTCTGCCGACCGTCTGGATACCATTCCCCAACACGTGCTGCGGCCCACTCACTGGTCTGATCGTCATGACAATCGTTGCAGGCGTTCGGGCTGCCAAGTGAATCTGTGAGATCGGGGCGCGGTACACGGAAACTGTGATCTCGCCGTGGATCGACCACCATGTAGGTTTCGGCGCGCATGTGGCAGGCCGCGCACGCGGCCCCGTCGGATCCTGCCGCATGTCGATGGTGCTCGACACGGTCGTAGGTGCTGGCCAGATGACACTGGGCGCAGACACCATTGCCCTCTGAACGAAGTGCCCCGCTGTGCGGCTCGTGACAATCACTGCAGACAACGCCGGCGGCCGCCATCGCACTCTGCAGAAAAGAACCGTAGACGTACACCTCACCGAGAATCTGTCCGTCGGCATGGTAGAGCCCTTCGCTCAGCAATGCTGGCCGGTATCCGTTGAGAAGCGGCTCACCCGGCAAATGGGCATCGGTCAGTTGAGCACGCAGCGAATGGCATTGGGCGCAGACTGCTATCTCCGCCTGCGGGGCTTCTGCCGGCAGGCGCGACGCAATGCTCTCCCCTTCGTTGAATACCCAGCTATGAGTCCCTCCCGGCAATGCCGGCGGCGGAATAGCCGGGTCGGCTGCGTGGACAGAACCTGGTCCATGGCAAGCCTCACAGCCTACGTCGATACTGGCGTAGCGCGTATCGAAGCGGTCGGTTTCCGGGTCGTAGCCCTTTATCAGGTTCGTTGAATGACAATCGGCACACATGCTGTTCCAACGCTGGTAAACACCGGTCCAATGCAGTGGATTGCGATAATCGATGGACTCATCGGGATACAGATGAAACCAGCGCTGGCCGCCCTGATCGGCGGGGCGTGAGTCCCAGGCCACACTGAGGACCTGGACCCTGCCGTCGTCGAATTCGATGAGGTATTGCTGTAAAGGGTCGGCACCAAAAGTCTGCGTGACCACAAACTCGCCTTGCACTCCGTCCGGTCCGTCCGTACTGACCCGGAACTCGCCGTCACGGCGATAGAACCGCGTCATGATATCCCCGTAGCGAAACTCAGCGTTATCAAAATCACCGAGCACGGTCGCGACCTCAGCGTCCTGCATTGCAAGATCATGATGTGAGCCCTGCCAGCGGGCGGCTTCCACCGGATGACAGCCGGAACAGACCTCACCGCCGACAAAAACGGCTTCCGCCATCGGCCGATCGTCAACCACGGTGCCGGTATCGCCCTGGCGGTCACAGGCCGCGGCAGCGAGGGCTACGGCGAGCAGCAAATGCCTCAACCCCAGCCTGCGGCTGCCCGATGTCGGCTTTGCTACCATTTGGCGAATGCTCAATAACACTCTGCCATTATCGCTTTTCCCAAAGGCCAAGCACGATGTCACTATTGCGTGACCCCCTGCTCCATTTCGTCGTTGCCGGCACGATTCTGTTTGCCGCATTCGCCGCATTCCGGGGCGATGAGCCAACAGACCTTACCGAGACTATCGTTGTTGACCGGCGCGCACTGCTGACCTTTCTGCAATATCGGGCCAACGCCTTTGACCCCGAGATCTTTGGCGCCGCGCTCAACGACATGACCGATGGTGAACTGCAGGAAGTGATCGATGCCTATGTCGACGAAGAAATCCTGTACCGGGAAGCCCAGCAACTGGGCCTCGAAGCAAGCGACAACATCATTCGCCAACGAATGGTTCAGAAGATGAACTTTCTGATGACCGATATCGCTGCTGCAGACCTGTCGACAGACTCTGGCGCACTCGAGGCGTATTTTGTCGAGAACCTTGAAGCCTATGCCGTTCAACCCTGGGCAACGTTTACTCATATCTTCTTTGACACGGAAAAGCATGGTGCCGAAGGTGCGCACGCTGCAGCAGAAGACGCAAAGCACGAACTCAACGCAGCCAGAGTGCAATTCAACGACGCGCCCGGACTGGGAGACAACTTTCCGTTTCTTCGCAACTATGTCGAACGAACCTTCGAATACGTTGCGGGCCAATTCGGCTACGAGTTCGTTGCCGCAATCGAAGCAATCGGGACATCAGAAAACGAGTGGCAAGGCCCATTCCAATCAGTTTATGGTCAGCACATTGTCTTGATGATCGACAAAGCCGAGCGGGCCTACCCGGATCTCGATGACGTACGCAGCACGGTCGAGCGCGACCTGGCAAACGAACTGTCAAACGAAGCCCTGGACCAGATGACGCGTGAAATCCGCGAGCGCTACGACATCCAGATCGGCGAGATTCGGTCCGGATCGGCGCAATGAACGGCAAGACGGATCGCATTGTTCAATCACTTGCGATTGTTGCCATCGCTTTCCTATCACCGATCGCATCAGCGCACGATGCGAGACCCCTGTCGATCGGAATTATTGAGCAGACAGATGGCGTCTACCGGGCCGTCGTGCGTACGCCGCCGACCGTCGAAACACAAAATATGCCCCGAATCATCTGGCCCGATCCTTGCCAGCTCGTCGAAAGCACAACTGTCAGACTCGTCCCCGCCAGCACCATCCTCGTAAGCTGTCCGGGCGGGCTCGAGAATCAGACGATCAGAATCAACTATCCCGCCTTCAATCCTTCCATTACGACACTCATTCGGCTGCAGACTGCGAATAGCGCACCGATTACAGCCGTATTACCACCGGATGAGCTTCAGTGGAACGTGCCTGCTGACCCAGGCTTTTCATCGATCGCCCGCGACTACCTGATGCTTGGATTCCGGCACATCTGGGAGGGCCTGGATCATCTGTTGTTCGTGGCCGGCCTGATGCTTCTTGCGAGGCAGGCGAGAAAAATTTTGTGGGCAGTCACGGGCTTCACGGTCGCGCATTCGATCACGCTGTCGCTGGCCTCTCTCGGCTTTGTGCGCCTGGCAGTCGCTCCGGTTGAGGCGATGATCGCGCTGTCGATCCTGTTTCTGGCGGCGGAAATAGCACGCGACAACCCGACGAGTTTCAGCCGCCGTTATCCCGTCGTGCTGTCATTCGTCTTTGGCCTGTTGCAC